>Ga0208694_1000449_pt1 | contig 61544 bp, 58 predicted proteins | sample AD_UKC078_MetaG_FD_184442 | JGI IMG/M metagenome (GOLD analysis project Ga0208694, IMG submission 184442) | Active sludge microbial communities of municipal wastewater-treating anaerobic digesters from USA - AD_UKC078_MetaG (SPAdes) (version 2) | ecosystem: Engineered > Bioreactor > Anaerobic >...
TTATATAATGAAAAAACTCACTGTCGCTACAATGATTTAAAAAGTCAATATTATCTTTATTTTCAACACATTTTGAATCTTTAGGTAATCCCCGAATAATTAACGACTTAGCGTTTTCTTCGAGTAATTTTTCAATAATAATTTTTTCAAAAATACTTCTTTGAGTTTCTGGTCCCGAAATTATTGCAACAATTTCATAAGTTTTTAAATCTTGTTGAGCAGTAAAATTTTCCACATTTTGAAATCGAGAAAGAATTCCTATATAATTCAAATTCAAATTATTTACATTTTCAGACATTCTTCCTGTAAGTTCTGATTTTGAATTATCTGGAACCCAACATACATCATATTTTTTTATTACTTTTTTATGCAATCTTGTTAAAATTTTACTTATCAAATTATTTCTTTCCCTTGTAAAAACATTTATTTGATGAGAAATATAAATTGATTTTACTTTTTTTGAAAAAACTCCTGGTCTATTATCAGAAATTATAGTATCTATATTGTAAGTTTTTATAATTTTTGAAACTTTATACCTTTCAATAAAAACATTACAAGCTAAGAGTACTGCACTTAAAACATAATGAAAATTTATAGTAGTTTTTTTTCCATATCTCATTTTTGGTGCAGATAAATAAATATTTTTACAATCAGGAAACCTTTCGCACAACAATTTAAAAGCTTCTCCATTTCCTAGAATAAAAACATTTTTATTATTTTTCAAACACCATTCTATAATAGGAATTAGCCTGGTTGCGTGTCCAAGTCCCCAATTCAAAGGGCTTACTAAAATATTTTGGCTTTTTCTCATCAATAACTTACTAAAGTTTCATATCCTAATGTCTCTATTTGTTTTGCAATTTTATCTAAACATTCTGGCTCACATTTTTCGAGTCCTTGCATTGGTGTTGCTCTCGAAATGGTATAAACCATTACCAAGCTAGGTTCTATTTTTTTCAGAATGTCAAAATATTTTTTCAAAGATTCTTGTGTTGTGTTATCAAAATTTCGTCCTGGCGTATTAGCTTTAACAAACATTGTTTGAATTATTGGATTTTTAAAATTTTTAATAATTGCATCTGCGATATCCTTTATTTTCACATTTTGATGTGGACGATTTAAAAACTCATAATCTTTCTGAATCATAGTGTCAATCTTTAAAATTGGCATTTCAATCTTTTTTAAAGCTGAGGAAATTTCTGGTTTGTGCAAGTTTGTAGCATTTGTAAGAACAACAATTTTTATCTGAGGGAAATATTTGTTACGCAATTCTATAGTGTCATTAATTATTTGTACAAACTCTGGATGCAAAGTAGGCTCGCCATTTCCTGCAAAAGTAATTACATCTGGTGGATTATTTTCTTTTTTTGCCTTAGAAAGAAAGTTATCTAAAGCAAGTTTTACATCAACAGCCTTTGGCAATTCTTTTTTTTCTGTAAAATCAGACCAGCCACACTCACAATATATGCAATTATAATTACAAACTTTAGAATCATTTGGGAGCAAATTTACTCCAAGAGAAACTCCTAAACGTCTTGACTTTACAGGACCAAAAATAATTTTATCAAATAAAAAAGTTGTCATATTTTTATATCAATCTTTTAATATTAGTATTTTCGTTTAGCTTTAAATTTTTTAAGTCTAAATCTTGAATTAAAATCACACCAGGTTTTGAATTAATTGTAAAATTTCCAAAATCAGTTTTATCAAAAGCCTTAGACGCATTGCTTGTAGCCATTTTCAACAAATCTATCAAACTTAAATCTGAATATTTTGCTTGCATAATTTTCAATTCTTTTAAAATATCCAAACTATTGTTTGAAGCAAGAGAATCTGTTCCGATAATTATTCTATCTTTTTGAGAATAAACCATATTACTATTTGGAAGTTCATTGTGCAAAAGTAAATTTGAAGCAGGACATAAACAAAAATAAATGTTTTTATATTCTTTCAGATATTCCAATTCTGTTTTCACATTATGAACTAAAATCACAGATTTTGCTTTTTCGAACTTTTTAAGTTTATTATAAATTTTACATAAACTGCTATCACTCAGAGCATTTGGATGGAATTTATTTAAGAAATTAAACAATTTGCCTTTTTTATTTTCAAAATATTCTTTTTCTTCAGACGATTCCATAAAATGAATACTTATAAGAGTATCTTTAGACAATTCGGAAATTTTATCTAATAATTTTTCAGAAACTGAATAAAAAGAATGAGGGCTTAAATAAATTTCAGAATCGATTTCTTTAAACTTTGTAAAAATTTTAAAAATTCTATCGAATCTTATTTCAGCGATATCATCATTTAAGCCACTTTGTTCGGCAAAATTTATATATTTTATTTGTGATTTAAGTTTTACATCAAGGCTTAAATCAGTGTTTACAATATCTGCACAAAGATTAACTCCTTTTAAAAACATAAGGTCATCAGCAAGTTTTATTTTTTTTAAATCATGAGATTTATTTCTATTCTCAATCATTTTTTCAATAAAAGAAGTTAATCCTATATTTTTATTTTCGCTATAGTTATTATCTGAAAGTTCGAGATGGCAATGCGAATTAATAAATCCTGGACATATTATACCATTATAAAAACTCATAAAAGGTTTTTCTGTCAAAGCCTGATTTTCATCGCTAATAAATTGTATTGTATTATTTTCGTCAACACTTACAAATGCGTTTTTAATCAAGTTTTGTCCATCAAAAATATAATTAGCAGCAAAATGACGCATTTTCTTAATGAATATTTCCTTTTTCTAAATTAAATTTATTTACTACTCTTTCGCAAATGGAGTGCAGAGTATCCATATTATTATGAACATAATACGAAATTGTAGTTTCAAATTCCTGTTTTGAGTAGCCATATTTGTCAAAAACACTTTGGTAAACTAAAGAGTCAATAAAAGCATTGTTTTTAGTTTTCATAATTTGGGAAGTAACAATTGCATCGGCTAAATGCACATCGTACAAGATTAGTTCAAAAGTATCTTTAGGGACTTTGTTTTCGCCTTGCTGAAACCTTTTATCAGTTTTTTTATAGGCGCAAGTCCAAAGCATTAAAGCACAGACACTTATATATATAAATCGTTTAAAAATCATCTTACTTTTTCTCTAATTTTTTTATAAAGTTCTGAAGCAAATACAAAATCATTTAATTCTTCACAATCAGAATTAAAAATTTCTTGTCTATTTCCTTGCCAAATATTTCTTCCTTCAAAAATAAAATTGATATTATCCCCTATTTCCATCACAGAGTTCATATCGTGAGTATTTATAATGGTTGTAATACCATATTCTGTTGTAATTTCTTTTATTAGTTGGTCTATTAGAATAGCAGTTTGAGGGTCTAATCCGCTATTTGGTTCGTCGCAAAATAAATATTTAGGATTTAAAGCAATAGCTCTGGCAATTGCAACACGTTTTTGCATACCACCACTTAACTCGGCAGGATACAATTTATTAGCGTCTTTAATATTAACTCTTTCTAGACAAAAATTTACTCTATTTAGTTTTTCGGCTTTTGTCATTTTAGAAAATAGGTCTAATGGGAACATTACATTTTCTTCGACATTTGAAGATGTAAACAAGGCTCCGCCTTGAAAAACCATTCCAATTTCTTTTCTAATTTCTCTTTTAAAACTCAATTTCGCATGAATAAATTCTCTATTATCAAAAAATATTTCACCATTTTCGGGAGTGTGTAATCCAATTATAGATTTTAGCAGAACCGTTTTTCCTGAGCCACTTTTACCAATTATCATATTGATTTTAGATGCTTCAAAGCTAGCACTAAGGTCTTTTAGCACATGGTGTTCACCAAAATATTTATCAATATTTCTTACTTCAATCATGTTAAAAGAAGTCTAGTTAGTATTAAATTAAACACTAAAACAAAAATGATACTGTAAACAACTGCTTTTGTACTTGATTTTCCGACTTCTAAGGCACCGCCATAGGTATAATATCCAAAAAATGCAGAAATTGAAGTTATAATAAAAGAGAAAACACACATTTTAATAATTGAGTAAGTAACATAAAACGGGACAAAAGCAAAATGCAATCCATGAATATAATCATAAACTGTTACCACATCAGTAGTTAAAGCTATTAAAAATCCGCCAACTATTCCTAAAATCGTACTCAACAAACTAAGTAATGGAAAAGTTAATAGTGCTGCAATAATTTTTGGTAATATTAAATAGCTAGCAGAATTAACACCCATAATTTCCAAAGCGTCTATTTGCTCGGTAATTCTCATTGTTCCTATTTCTGAAGCTATATTAGAGCCTACTTTTCCCGCTAAAATCAAACAAACTACAGTGCTTGAAAATTCTAAAATAAAAGTATCTCTAGCAGTTAGTCCTATTAAATATCGCGGAATTATAGGTGAAACAAAATTAATAGCAACTTGTAAAGTTAGAACTGCACCCATAAATACCGACACAATGCTAACTATTCCAATTGAGTCTATTCCAATTTGTTCAATTTCTTCTACTATGCGTTTAAAAAATATTTTAAAATTTACGGATTTTTTAAAAACGCTAATAATAAAGACGACATATTTTCCTAAAGCAGTTAACACAATAAGTTTTAATAAATATTTTACAAATTTAATTAAGTATCTTGGATTTTTAAAATAATAATCGTATTTTGTGAATTATTTTAAATTTAAATTTCAGGTATATGAATTCTAATTCTAATTATTGTGTGATTATGGCTGGTGGTGTTGGCAGCAGGTTTTGGCCCATTAGCAGAAGTACAATGCCTAAACAATTTTTGGACATTACAGGCACAGGTAGAACCTTAATTCAACAAACTTTTGACAGATTTTCGCAAATTTTACCAACTAAAAATATTTACATTGTTACTAATGATGAATATACTGAGATAGTTCACGAACAACTTCCTCTTGTTCCTAAAGAAAATATTTTGGGTGAACCTATGCGCAGGAACACTGCTCCTTGCATTATGTATGCAAATTTTAAAATAGCTTTAAAAGACCAGCTTGCAACCATAGTTGTTAGTCCTGCCGACCATCTAATCATTAACGAAGAGGAATTTTTGCAAAATATCAAAGACGGTTTAAATTATGCTGCTTTTCAAAATGTTATGTTAACTTTAGGAATTACTCCCGACCGTCCAGCAACTGGATATGGCTATATTCAATTAGACGAAAACAATGATGACAAAATAGTTAAAGCAAAAACTTTTACCGAAAAACCTCATTTGGAATTAGCTAAGTTTTTTGTTCAAAGTGGCGACTTTTTATGGAACTCAGGAATTTTTATCTGGAAAACATCGGTTATTGATAAAGCTCTAAAAGAATTTTTACCAGAACATTATAATTTATTTAATGAACATATTGCCAGTTTTAACACACCTGAAGAGAAAAAAGTTATAAATAGAATTTATTCAGATGCTAAAAGCATTTCTATTGACTTTGGCATAATGGAAAAAGCAAGAAATGTTTTTGTTATGAAAACAAATTTTGGCTGGTCTGATTTAGGTACTTGGGACTCGCTTTATAAACTACACGATAAAGATGATAACGAAAATGCCATTGTTGGCGACCAAGTATTTGTAAATCAAAGTTTTTCTAATTATATCAATATAGACAATAAAAGAGTAGCTATTTTAAACGATTTGGAAGATTATATTGTTATTGATACAGACCAAGCTTTGTTAATTTGCAAACGTGAAAATGAACAACAAATAGGCGAATTGCTAAATGAAGCAAAACTTAGATTTGGTGATGATATAAAATAACAACTAAGACAGCTGTCAGTTAAAAGTTGAAAGTTGAAAGTTAAAAGTTGAAAGTCGAAAGTTAAAAGTTAAAAGTTGAAAGTTGAAAGTTGAAAGTTGAAAGTCGAAAGTTGAAAGTTGAAAGTTAAAAGTAGGCTTTTGCTTGGCATTCCTTTATGAACTTTTTACTTTATAAACTTTTAACTAAAGGTGTTCTACGGATAAACGCTTGATAAAGTGATGAAAGTTAATTGCGAAAAATTGATGAAAGTTAATTTGCTATTTACAAGCAGGAGATTTGATGGGGGAATAAATAACAACTAAGACAAAGGGAAACTTAGTGTAAAGCTGCTTCCCTTGCCTTCTGTACTTTCTACAGAAATTTTACCTTTTTGTTTTTCTACTAATTCTTTACTTATTACTATTCCTAACCCTGTGCCTCTCTCCCTTTCAGTTCCATATTCAGAGCTAATAACAGGTTTATTAAAAATTTCTTTTTGCCTTTGTTCCGACATTCCTATTCCTTTATCAACAATATCAATATTTACGAAATCGTTAAATTGTCGTACATAAACTTTAATTACAGAATTTCTATATGAAAATTTTATTGCATTAATAAGAATATTTCTAACAGCTATTTGTGTCATTACATTATCTAATTCAACATAAACTGGATTTCCATAATTTGTTATAATTTCAATATCTTTTTCGCGAGCTTGTATTGAACAAAACCTAACAACTTGCTCTACTAAATCGTTAATATTTAACATTTCTGTTCTAACGTGAAAACTAGAAGTTTGAGTAATAGACCAATCTAATAAGGTTTGAGTTAGTTCATAAATCTGATTAGCCGAAGTATTAATTATCTGACTTGTTTTTTCTAATTTTTCGTATTCTCTATTTCGCAAAAATTTTAATTGCAGTTCGCTAGAGCTTAACAAGCTGTTAAATGGATTTCGTATATCATGCGAAATTATTCTAAACAATTTATCTTTAGTAGCATTTGACTCAGCAAGTGAATTGTAATAATGTATCATGTGTTGTTTAAAATACGATGACAATACAAAAATCATTAAAAAGCAAAGTGCTAAAATAAGATGACTAGTTTCTAAAACTATTTTGTTGTATTCTAAAAAGCTGAAATAAAAAGTTATAGCAAAAAAAGTTATAGGAAATAAAACAAACATTAAATTTTTTCTCCATTTATCAAATAAGAATATAGGTATAATTGAGCCACCCAACAATAAATATTCGGATTGTCTATATACATCATATTTAAAAAATGCAACTACTGCTACACCAATAATAAACGCTAAAACAACAAATAATTTATTAAAATTATAACATTTTTTGTATTGCAGTATAATAGAAGGAATAGATATAAATAATATAACAGCTATGTCGAATATAACTAGTGTTTTATTACCTATTATAAAATTGAAAATTGCAAATAAAATTAGAAAAAATGTTATAGAAAAAACGACAACATTCGTTAATCTATACTTTCTAAGTTCGAGATGTGGCAAATTTTTATCTAAGCTGAAATAAGACAACTTATTAAGAAATCTTGTTATCCTTTTTTGTTTGAAAAAATTTGCCATTTCGTCTAAATAAAACTCCCTTTTATTGAGAAACAAAAATATTAAAATAATTCGAAATTCAAAATTTTACCATACAATTTCTCTAATAAAATTTTCTAATTCGGTAATATGCACTTCATGATAAGTTTCGGGCATTAAATATCCAAGTTTTTGGGGCCACTCTATAAATATAAGTGCCTCAGAATCAACATATTCTTCAAAACCTATATCATAAATTTCTGTAACTTTTTCTATTCTATAAAAATCAAAATGATAAATATATTCGTATTTATCGCTATGATATTGGTTAACAATTGCAAAACTTGGACTCGTAACTTCTGATTTAACACCTAATTCTTTACAAATTTCTTTAATAAAAGTTGTTTTACCTGCTCCCATAGAACCGTAAAATAAAAAAACTCGTTTATCTCCAATTTGCTCACAAAATTTTTTGGCAGCTAGATTTAATTCTTCTAAGTTTTTTACTACTATCTTCATTATCTGGGTTTTAAACTAACTATTGGGATTATCATTTCTTGCAAAGATATTCCTCCATGTTGAAAAGTGTCTTTATAATATTTTACGTAATGATTAAAATTATTTACATAAACAAAGTAATCACTTCCTGTTGCGAACACATAAGTAGAGCTAATATTTGTTTTTGGAAGATAAGCATCGGCAGGATTTAAAATTTCGAATACTTCCTTTGGATTATAGCTTAAATTTCTTCCTTGCTTATATCTTAAGTTTGTAGTTGTTGCTTTATCTCCTACAATTTTAATAGGGTCAGAAACTTGCACACTTCCATGATCGGTACTTATGATTAGATTTACGTCATGCTTAGCTAGATTTTTCAACAATTCTAATAAAGGCGAAAAGTTAAACCATGATTTTGTAATTGCTCTATAAGCTGATGTAGAATTTGCCAATTCTCTAATCATTTTTTGGTCGGTTCGTGCATGCGACAATGCGTCCACAAAATTTACAATAACAACAACAAATTGATTATTTAAGATAGAGTTTAAATTATTTGAGATTCTATTACAAAATTTTATATCAGTAACTTTCTCGAAATGCAAGCCTGTTTTTACATTATATCTTCTCATTAAAGTTTCAAGCATTTCTTCTTCATATAAATTTTTGCCACCTTCTTCATCATCATTTTTCCATAATTCGGGATGAAGTTTATTTATTTCGGAAGGCATAAGTCCTGAAAAAATTGCATTTCGAGAATATTGAGTTGAGCATGGTAAAATAGAATAATACAAATCTTCTTCAACGACATTATAATATTGATTAAGCAATGGTTCTATGCTTTTCCAGTGGTCATATCTTAAATTATCAATTAAAAGAAAAAAAACTTTTTCTCCATTTTTTAAGACAGGGAAAACTTTTTCTCGCAATAAATTTTGTGAAGTTAAAGGTTTTTCAGAATTTTTAGGGTCAAACCAAGACATGTAATCTCGCTTAATATATTTAGCAAAACTTATATTTGCTTCATTATATTGCATTTTTAAAACATCATCCATGGTATTGTCGTTTGCCTCACTCAATTCCAATTCCCAATAAGTAAGTTTTCGATAAACATCAATCCAATCGGCAAATGTCATGCTTTCGTTTATCTTGGTTGTTAGTTTTCTAAATTCTGATTGATAAGCATTAGTAGTTTTTTCTGTAATTAGCCTATCTTTGTCTATATGTTTTTTTATTGTAAGTAAAATTTGATTTGGATTTACTGGTTTAATAAGATAATCGCTAATTTTAGAACCTATAGCCTCGTCCATAATATTTTCTTCCTCGTTTTTTGTAATCATAATTACTGGCAACAAGGGATAAATAGCTTTAATTTTTGCTAATGTATGCATTCCACTCAATCCTGGCATATTTTCATCTAAAAAGACTAAATCTAAATCTTCGCTTTCTACTATTGACAACGCATCGCTACCATTAGTTGCTGTTAAAAGCTCATAGCCTTTTTGTTCTAAAAATAATATATGAGGCTTGAGCAAATCAATTTCATCGTCCACCCAAAGTATTCTTATTTTCTTTTGTTCCATTATTTATTAGCTCAAATTATTTATAATTTTCATTATAAAATAACATATAATCATTAATGTTTTTCTGTTTTTGAAGTTTGTTGAAATTTTCGATAGAAATAACAAAGACTTTATATTGAACATTAGCTAATTTAGAAAACACATCTTCACTATTTGCAATCATTTTTGAATAATTCACCGATTGTCTTTGATTTTTAAAAGATCTTACAGTAATAAACTCTGTATTAGCATCATATGTTGTGTTTACCACATTAAAAGTTCTCATGCTAAAGTTAAAGATATTGAAATTTCTAATTTCGAAGCTCAATCTTTTAACATCGAGGCTTGCAGGATTTAGCATAATTACATAATAATGTTCTTCTGAATCGTTATATACAAATTGTTCTTTTGGTTTACTTACTTCAACACTATCTTTTTCAAGTTCTGATCTAGTATAATCTTCTGTAGGACGTGATTTCAAGTCAGCTATCAAACCTTCCACATCTGCTGTTCCAAAATATTCTAATATATTTCTAGCTGCTTCTGACAATTCATGATCAGAATAATTTTGCATAAATCCAACTAAGGCATTTTTAAAAACATTTTCATCTTCTGTTCTTCCTACAGTTAATACTCGCATAAAATCAAAATTTGGATTTAAAGTATTATCTGGATTTTCATTAATAAATTTTGTAGCAACAGAATTTACTTTAGCAAATTTCCCTGCCATAAAATCATCATATACTTGTATATATAAGTCTTCGTCTTGCCTGCGTTTTTGCTCTATTTCTGCCACAAAATTTGGATTTAAAAGCAACTTAGCATAGTTTGTTTCTGGGAATTTTTGAATAACAAGGTCTTTATATTTTTGTTCTTGAGTAGAATTATTTGTCAATTTGTTCAATAAATAAAGATTATAATAAGATACGAGTAAGTATTGGTTATTTGCATATCTTTTATTTAGTTCTTCGTAAGCATCAATAGCTTTTTCATAATCATTAAATCTATCTTTATATACTCTACCCATATTTAGTAAAGCCTCTTGGATTAACTCATGCGACAAGTTCATTGCAGAGTCAGTAAGTGGAATATCTTGCAAATAATATTCTCTACTCTTGTTATTTGTTATTCTAGATTTTTTAGATTCTTCACCATCAGCCAATTCTCCCTCTTCATCTTCTTCGTCTTCATGATAATCCACAACAGATTTATTTTTTCTACGCCAATGGTCTTCATTTTTTCTATTTCCCCATTTTTTATTAAATTCATTTTTTCCAAAACTCAACTGTGCTGGATTATAGAAATACCAAGCACCTCCCGAAGGGGCACTAACTCTATTCATAGTATTGCCTCTCTGTTGGTCAAAAATCATAGAATTTATTTGGTCTTGTTGTTCTTGTTCGCGTTCTAGTTGTTCTTGCTTTACAACTTCGGCAATAATATCATCAATTATTTTATTTCTATCTTTTTCTGGCATTTTTGCCAAGGTTTGCAAGCTATCTTGCAATTCAAGTTCATCAGTATATTGCACTAATTCGTTCAAATTATTCGATACAACTCTAATTTCTCGGTATTTATCATAAGTTGTTGGTAAAAATGCCATGCAAGTATCGTAATATATTTGGGCATTTTTATAATCGTTTTCTTTAAAATAAATTTCCCCCAACTTCATACAAGAAATAGCTTTTTGATAATCGTTAGACACGCTAACTTCTGAGGATAATCTATAGTTCTTTTTGGCTTCTTTAGTGTGTCCAGCTCTTTGATCCATTTCTGCAATAGTATAATATATTTGATCTCTATACTCAATATTTTTATCATCTCTCAACATTTTATTCAGCTTCTTCCTGATATCTCTAGTATTTCTACTCTGTCCCACATAACATTTTGCTTCATTTATTCGAGCATTAAATTCCATTTCGTAAGTTCTACTTTTTTTAGCTACTTGTCCATACAATTCTGAAGCTTTTGATAAATTTCCTTGATTTTCATAAATTTGAGCTAAAATATAAGCATATCTATATTTCAAAGATTTCTTTTTTGTACTTTGAATAGCTTTATTTAACTTAGGAACTGCTTCTTCGTATTGTTTTTGTTTTATATAATAATCAGCATAAATAGCAGAAAAATCACCATTTAATTTTTTGGGTAAATCCTTTTGAGCTTCGATAAAGTCTAATGTTTCTTTAGCTTCTTTAAAACTTTTATTTTCTGAAAATGTTCGTACTAAATAAAGATTGGCATAGTGTCTAGTGTCTAAATCTGGAAATTGACGAGGAATAAATTCAAAATTATATCTTGCTTGTAGATAATCACGTTTTATAAAATAGGCTTTTCCCATTATTAAATAACAATCATCAACCCATTTGTTAAATTCTTTTTTATCATAAAATTCTTTATCTTTTTTCGACACATTTTTGTCTCTCATATCGGGTTTTTTTGTTATCGAATGAAGTTTTATACCTTTAGAAGCTTTCTGAATAACTTTATCCATTTCGCCAGTTGCAGAGCTTGCTAAATCCTCTTTACTTTCTACAAAAACAGGTAAAATTTCGTTGTAATTATCTGTATTATTAGAATTTATTCTATTTATTCCTCTTTTATATGCTTCGTTAGCATTAAAATAAATATTATATTTCAAAACAACATTATGATAAGCTCTACTTGAAGAAGTATTTTTTTCGACAGAGCAACCCATCAAAAAACTTATTGTTACAAAAACTAAGGCAATTATTATTTTTTTCAATTTCATAAATCTTACAAGATGATAACTTAAAATATTTATTTTTATTATTTATTAAGCATAAAATTTATTCAACAGTTACTGATTTTGCCAAATTCCTAGGTTGGTCAACATTACAACCACGTTTTACCGCAGTATAATACGATAATAATTGCAAAGGAATAACAGTTAATAAAGGAGCTAATGCAAAGTCGGAATGTGGCACTTCTATAACATAATCTGCCATATTTTTAATTGTTGTATCTCCTTCGGTTACAATAGCTATGATTAAGCCTTTTCTTGCTTTTACTTCTTGAATATTAGACACAATTTTATCGTAAGAATGGTCTTTTGTTGCAACTACTATCACAGGCATTTTATCATCTACAAGAGCTATTGGTCCGTGTTTCATTTCGGCAGCTGGATATCCTTCTGCGTGTATATATGATATTTCTTTTAATTTTAATGCACCTTCCAATGCTACTGGATATAAATATCCTCTACCTAAATATAAAGCATTAGTTGCATCTTTAATCACATCTGCAATTTTTTCGACATAATCTGCTTTTTCTAATATTTTTTCTATTTTTTCTGGAATAACATACAGCTCATCGATTAAGTCGTCATATTCTTTTTTTGTTAATCCTTTATTTGCATAACCAATAGCCATTGCCATCATAGTTAAAACAGTTACTTGAGCGGTAAAAGCTTTAGTTGAAGCCACTCCTATTTCAGGTCCTGCGTGAGTATAAACTCCTGCACTTGTTTCGCGTGGGATACTTGAACCCACAACATTACACACGCCTAAAACTAAAGCTCCAGCAGATTTTGCTAATTGAATTGCAGCAAGAGTATCGGCAGTTTCACCACTTTGTGAAATAGCAATAACAATATCTCCTTTTTTAATTACAGGATTTCTATATCTAAACTCCGAAGCATATTCAACCTCTGTAGGAATTCGAGTAAATTCTTCTAATAAATACTCTCCAACTAAACCAGCGTGCCAACTAGTACCACAAGCAATTATTAAAATTCTTTCAGCAGATTTAAGTTCATTAAAAACTGCATGTAAGCCACCGAGAGTTAAAACTTTAGCTTCGGCATTCAGTCTGCCTCTGTATGTATCTTTAATAGCGCGTGGTTGTTCATGAATCTCTTTAAGCATATAATGCTCAAATCCACCTTTTTCAATTTCATCAAGTTTTAAATCTATCTTTTTAATATCTGGTTTTAGAGAAACATTTTTTAAGTTTGTTAGATTCAAACTATTTTTAGTAATAATAGCTATGTCGCCGTCATTGAGATAAATTACACTATTAGTATATTCAACTATTGGTGTAGCATCAGAGGCGATAAAATATTCTCCATCTCCTACTCCTATAACTAAAGGGCTTCCTTTACGAGCTGCTATAAGTTTATTTTTCTCAGATTTAGCCATTATCACTAACCCATAAGCACCTTCGACCATCAATAAGGCTTGGCGAACAGCTTCTTCGGCAGTAAACGGAACATCATCATTAGCATGGTTTAAAAAAACATATTCTATTAAATTTACTAAAACTTCAGTGTCAGTTTCAGACTTAAAAACATATCCTTTTTTTTCGAGACCTTTCTTTAGTTTAGAGTAATTTTCGATAATACCATTATGAATAAGCACAAAATGTCCATTCATAGATTCATGAGGATGTGCGTTATCATCAGTAGGTTCGCCATGTGTAGCCCACCTAGTATGCCCCATACCAATAAATCCTTTAGTATTTTCTTTGTTTAAAAGATTTTCTAAATCACTTACTTTTCCTTTACACTTAAAAACTCTAATATCGTCAGAAGCCAATGCAATTCCTGAAGAATCATAACCACGATATTCTAAACGCTTCAGTCCTTTGATTAGTACTTCGCTTGCGTTTCTTTTTCCTATATATCCTACAATACCACACATAATTAACTAATTTTTAATACAATGAATAATAAACTTCCAATTTCATTCTATCTTCAGAAGCTCCATTTGCATTTAGAACAACTCTATATGGAATTGTTCTGTTATCATTGGCAAACAGATAAATTCCAGTATCTGTTTTCCCATTAACAAGCTCTTGAATATGAAATGGAATATTAAATTTATAAGTAATCTTATTTTCTAAAGTTCCTCCAAAATTTGAATTATTTAATTTATAGTCTGTCAAAAAATCATACTTTCCATCTTCGGTAATTGCTACTAAGGCTAATTTTGGTGGTGGTAAAAACACATTTTCATCGGTATTAAGTTTTAAAGTTATTACTAATTGTGCTTTATTTATTGCAACGTTTTTAATGGTATCAAAATAATCAATAATTTGTGGGAAATAAATTTTAGCTTTTAGTCCTGCCAAACTTTGTATATAACAATTATCTAGTAATAAAGTTGAATCCGCCAACACATTTGTTATGTCAGAATTAGCATTTGTATAATCTTGTTCAAACATATTAATTATTGCAGACTTTGAATTAATTAAGAAATCATATTGTAATGAATCATTATAATACATCACCATTTTAGAGTCGGGATGAATTAAGTTTATACTATAAATACAACCATCACTACTAACTGAGTCGGTGTAAACATATAAACCATTAAAAAATTCGATAAATGTAGTGTTATTTATAAAATTTGTTTTGTCAGCATTAATAAACTCTTGAGCCAATTCATCAGGAAGTTTAATTTTTGCTAAACTATCTTGTCTAAACCTTAAAGTTTCACTAGTTAAAACTTCATATTCTGAAGGCTGCAAAGTAAAATTGGAATAATAATCATTGTCAAAATAGATTTCTTTTTTCAATCTGCAAACTTTAACTGTTTGATTAGTTGAAGTATCTCCGTAAGTTGTACTATATTTTAAATGTAATTCTATACTATTAATTTTACTTACAGTAGAGAAGTCAACATTGCTCGAAGAAATTCTTGCATGACATACAAAAGAAGATTTTGTAAAACCGAATATAGGGTCTATATAAGAACCTAAGGGCGACAAAGTTCTTTCATCTGAAGACACTATAGAGTCTGTAACAGTATAACAGTTTACATCAATTGTATCAGCATAAAGATGTAGTTTGTCGCTATCAGGTATTAAGTCTAAGCCTATATTACTTTGTTTTTTTTCACAAGAATTAAACAAAAAAATGCTAATTACTATTATAGTAAAGAAGCACAAGCATTTATTATAAATTTGCATTAAATTTTGTTTTTAAATAATTTATTATAAAAATCAGCATATTTATCAATATAGTTTTCGGGATTTTGAAAGTTTAATATAGGCTTTTCTATTCCCTCTAGATAGTTAGCAACATTTTTGTCCAATGTATTTGTACCGACAATTACTCCATCAGAATATTCACAAGCAAATTTCATTAAATTTTCCCATGAAGGAGTTTCTATTAAGGCGACATCTTCTGGATACACTCCATCTTCTATTAACCTTGTTGGCAACTCTTGGTTTAGTGGTTTTTGAAATTTATCGTTATAAACAGAATAAATAATTTTAAATCCATTTTCAAATAGAGGTTCGTTATCAAAAATCTTTCTCATATAAAATGGCACTAAAGAAGTAAACCAACCGTGACAATGAATAATATCTGGTGCCCAGCCTAGTTTTTTAACAGTTTCGACAACGCCACGAGAATAAAAAATTGCTCTTTCATCGTTGTCGGCAAATTCTTTTCCTTTTTCTGATAATGCAAATTTTCTACCAAAATAATCTTCATTATCAATAAAATAAACTTGCATACGCGCTGGCTGAATAGAAGCTACTTTTATTACTAATTGATGGTCAGTGTCATCAATTACTAAATTCATTCCACTCAGCCTAATTACTTCGTGTAATTGATTTCTTCTTTCATTTATGCTTCCAAACTTTGGCATAAACGTTCTAATTTCACAATCTCGCTCTTGAATTCCCTGAGGCAAGTAACGCCCAATCAAAGACATCTCCGTTTCAGGCATAAAAGGCGTTATTGCTTGAGTAACAAAAAGAACCCTTAATTTCATATTTTCTTTTATTTTTTATAGCCACAAAAATATAAAAAAAATTTCAATTTTCCATACATTTTTATTAAGATATTATTAAACAGATAATTATCAACGAATTAGATAATAAAAACTTAAATAAAAAAGTTTTATAACGAGTTTTAAATACTTTGTTTTTCTTTTTAATAATCTTAATTTTGCAAAAAAAAATAAAATGCAAATTATAACAAGCGTTACAAAAATTATTGAAGCTCGCAAACAAATTGCTCAAAACTTAAAAATAGGTTTTGTCCCAACTATGGGAGCTTTACACCAAGGACATATTTCTTTAGTCAATCGTTCTGTTAAAGAAAACGACATTACAATAGTATCTGTTTTTGTAAACCCAAGACAATTTAACGATAAAACCGATTTAGAAAATTATCCGAGAAATATTGAAAATGACGCAATTTTATTAGAAAAAGCAAAATGCAATATAATTTTCACACCGAACAACGATGATTTATATGCTGATTATCAAGGATATAAAACAGATTTGAAAGGTATTGATAAAATTTATGAAGGGGAATTTCGACCTGGACATTTTCAAGGAGTAGTTGATGTTGTTTACAGACTTTTCGACTTAGTAAAACCTCACAAAGCATATTTTGGCGAAAAAGATTTTCAACAATTAGCAATAATAAAGCTAATGACAAAAAATGCTAAATTGCCAATAGAAATTGTTGGTTGCGAAATTGTGAGAGAGAACAGCGGATTAGCAATGAGTTCAAGAAACGAAAGACTTAGTGAAGAAGAAAGAAAAAATGCTTCGCAAATTTATAAAACTATGCTAAAGCATACTTCAAACTTAAAACCAGAACAAAAAACTGACGAAATAATCAAAAAAATAAAAGAAGAAATTGACAATATTGCATTTTTACAAACAGAATACGCGGTTTTTTGCGATCCAGAAAATTTAAAACCAATTTACAAATTCTCTGCAAACACTGACGTAAGACTATGTTTAGCAGTTTGGTGTAAAAAAATTAGATTAATTGACAACATAAGTTTGCATATTTAAATAAGTATTTTTTAACTTTGCAACGAATTTATTTTAGTATCATGAATATAGAAATAGTAAAGTCAAAAATTCATAAAGTTAGAGTTACAGAAGCTAACTTACAATATGTTGGTAGTATTACCATAGATGAAGATTTGATGAAAGCTGCTAATATTATTGAACACGAAAAAGTTCAGGTAGTTAATATAAACAATGGCGAACGCTTCGAAACTTATGTAATAAAAGGCGAAGCTGGCTCAGGAGTTATTTGCTTAAATGGACCTGCTGCTCGAAAAGTTGCTGTTGACGACATAGTTATTATAATATCATACGCAACAATGGATTTTGAAGAAGCAAAAACTTTTAAACCTTCTTTTATTTTCCCCGATACTCATACAAATCGTTTGATATAGCCATGAAAAATTTGGATTTAATAAATTCAAAAATAATAAATCCTGAAAAATTACAAGATTTTATTAATTCTTTAAAATTAAATAAAGAAACTATTGTTTTTACAAACGGTTGTTTTGATATACTCCATTATGGACATATAAATTATTTATCAAAAGCTGCTGATTTAGGAACAAAACTTATTGTAGGATTAAATTCTGATTCTTCAGTGCAAAGATTAAAAGGAAAAGATAGACCTATAAACAAAGAATTAGAAAGAGCTTTTGTTTTAGCCTCGCTTTTTTTTATTGATGCAATTATAATTTTTGATGAAGATACACCAGAAAAATTAATCCACACTATCGCTCCTGACATATTAGCAAAAGGCGGTGATTACAAAGTAGAGGAAATTGCAGGCTCTGATTTTGTGTTGAAAAATGAAGGAAAAGTAGAAATAATTAAATTTGTTGAAGGATATTCTTCAACAAAAATTATAAATAAAGTGTCAAATATTTAAAAATTAATTATATTTGTACGCTAGAATAAAATTACAATATTATGAAATTATTAAAAATTACTTTATTGTTAGTTGCAGGCGCTTTATTCTTTAATAGCTGCAAAAATTACGAAGAAGACATTGTTGGCACTTGGAATTTCCAAACATTTGACAACACACCACAAGGTACGATTACATGGACTTTTGCAGATGATGGGACTCTTACAAGAGTTTCAACCATAAGTGGTGAACTTAAATTTGATTCTTGTAAGTATAGCATTGATAAAAGTTTATTTAAAAAGCACTTGATAATTACTGATAGTAAAGACATACCAAAACTCACAAGTGTGAATGGTAGATTTAGAATAGAAGTTTTTAAAGATGACATTTTAAAAATGACTAGATTTGAACTTGAAGACGGAGAAAAAGGTGGTGCTTATTTGCGTTGCGAATTGATGCGTAAACAATAAGTATGTCAAAATTTAAAACAGTTTTTGTTTGTCAAAACTGTGGATATGTCGCTCCCAAATGGGCTGGCAGATGCAATAACTGCGACAGTTGGAATTCTTTTATCGAAGAAGTTGAGCTAAAAGAAGATAAGCAAAAAAATCAAACTAAAGCTATACCAGGTAAGGCTTATCCTATCCTTGAAATTGAAAAAAATACTTTTGAAAGACAAAATATGTTCTTCACCGAATTTGACAGAGTTCTTGGTGGAGGTTTAGTGCCTGGCTCGTTAGTTCTACTTGGAGGCGAACCCGGAATTGGAAAATCAACTTTAATTTTACAATCAGTTTTAAATTTAGAAAATCGTAGAGTGCTTTATATTTCAGGCGAAGAAAGCGAAAGCCAAATTAAACTTAGAGCCGACAGAATTGGAATTAAAAATACTGATTGCTTTATTTATACAGAAACAAATATACAAAAAATATTAGCAACAATTGAAGAATTAAGCCCTGACTTAATAATTATAGATTCCATACAAACTGTTGCTTCACAAGACCTTAGCTCATCACCTGGAACTATTTCACAAATTAGAGAATGTACACGTCTTTTACAAGAATACGCAAAATCAAGTTCTACACCAATAATTTTAATTGGACATATAAATAAAGACGGCGATATTGCTGGACCAATGTCCTTAGAGCATATTGTTGATGTAGTTTTACAATTTGAAGGAGACAGCAATTATTTTTACAGACTACTACGCCCTAAAAAAAACCGTTTTGGCTCAACTTACGAAATTGGTGTTTTTGAAATGACAAACACTGGACTTAAAGAAATTAACGATCCGGGAAATATACTTTTATCTGACGAAAATTTGAATTTAAGCGGAGTTACTTTTGGCACAACAGCTGAAGGCACACGTACTCTTATGATTGAAATTCAAGCTTTAGTTGGAAATGCAGTTTTTAGCAGTCCACAACGCAATGCTACAGGATTTGACTCTAGACGTTTTCAAATGTTGCTTGCAGTTATAGAAAAAAGATTAGGTTTAAGACTTTCGCAAAAAGATATATTTTTAAATATTGCTGGCGGATTAAAAATAAACGACCCAGCAGCAGATTTAGCAGTTATAGCAGCGGTAATTTCATCGCTTTACGATAAAGCACCAAAAGAAAACTCTTGCTTCATAGGCGAAGGAGGCTTATCGGGACAAATAAAACCAGTATCTTTCATAGAAAAACGAGTTAGCGAAGCATCAAGATTAGGTTTTAATAGAATTTATATGCCTAACTCACAAAAATCTGAAGTAAAAATTAAAAATATTGAACTAATTACTATTTCAGATATTACAGATTTCGCTAAAAAATTTTTAAAGTAAAATAGAATTTACTACCGACACAATACTACAAGCAACAACACCAGCAGTTTCGGTACGCAAACGACTTTCGCCAAGGCTAACTTCAACAAAGCCAGCATCTTTACACATTTGAATTTCATTTTCTGTAAAATCGCCTTCGGGACCAATTAGAATTAAATATGAAGATTGTTTTTCCAAAACTGAGCCGAGATAAATTTTAGTGTCATTTTCTGAACAATGTGCAATAAATTTTTGCTTATAATTTAGGTTTTGTTTCAAAAATTTTTCCAAATTTACTTGCTCGTTTATTTGGGGATGATAAGCCTTATAAGATTGCTTCATCGCAGCTTCGGCAACTCGATTTATTCTTTCAGTTTTTATAATTTTTCTCTCCGAATTTCCGCAAATTACTGGAGTGATTTCATCAATTCCTATTTCCACAGATTTTTCAACAAACCACTCAAATCTTTCATTCATCTTAGTTGGAGCAATAGCAATATGCAAATTAAAATTTCGTTTTCCGTAGTTTTCTGTTTTTTTTACAATTTTTAAAATTGCTTTTTTAGCATGATTTTCCACAATATGTGTTTCATAAAAATTTCCCATGCCATCTGTCAAATAAACTGTGTCGCCAATATTTAATCTTAAAACTTTAACGCAATGCCTTGTCTCCTCCTCATTAAGGACATGAAAATCACTAAAAATATTTTTATCGTAAAATAAGTGCATAAAAATCTTTTTACAAAAATAAACAAAATTCAGTCAAAAAAATCAGTTAAAAGTTAAAAAATTCAGTTAAAAGTTAAAAGTTAAAAGTTGAAAGAGGCTGACGCATATTCAGTCGAAAGTTAAAAGTTAAAAGTTGAAAGTGGCTGACGCGTCTATTGCTTCGCAGAGTTCGCAAGCTCACTCTACTTGCATGGGTTAGTTTTAAACCACAAAAGACACAAAAGAACACAAAAGACACAAAAGACACAAATCAGTTAAAAGTTAAAAGTTAAAAGTTGAAAGTGGTCTGCGGGTTCGGCTTTCTTTATGAACTTTTTACTTTATAAACTTTTAACTCATTCTTAATTCTTAATTCATCTACATGCTAAAACCTAAAAAACTTGCCCAAGCCAATAAGACGAGTTTTTTTATTATTCACTTAAAACTTTCCGTCTTTATGAACTTTAAAAACTTTATTAACTTTTAACTAATTGTTCCTTACACAACGAACAGAAGTACCTAGACTCTTACCACTGTCGCGTCTATCTATATAATTGTCATCGGAATACATAATTCTTATCCATGCACCATCGGAGTCATCCTCAGTACTACTCCACCAACTGCCATGTTCTCCAATATCGTTGAAACAACCATAGCGTCCACTTCTACCACGCCAACCTGCTGGAAGAGCTGTAAAACCAGATTCGTTAGTTATACTTTCGTCCGATTCATTCCAGTGTGCTGTACCTACTTCCTTAAGTTTTCCGTATGCAACATTTTCTCCTCCTAAAAAATCTGTCAATTGTGTCCATTCTTCATCGCTTGGCAAATGCCAACCTTTAGGACAAGCATTTTCAGCAGCAGACCAATTATACAAAACCCCATAAGTCGCATAATTCTCTATTGCCTTAGCATCTTTAACATTATCGCCATTATAGCCATAAACATAATAATATGGCTCTGTTTCTGAACTTACTTCTGGACCAACTACACTCGGCAAATATTTTAAGTTCTCTGCCATCCATGTTTGGTCACCAATTTTTACTATTTTGTAAACATTACCATCTCGAGAATCTGTAAAACAATCTATAGACTCTTCACTAGTTTGACTAGCTCCGCTATCAGATTTTTTGCTATTACAACCTATTTGTACAAAACAAAACATTAGCAATAATGCAAAATTTGAAATAAAAAATACTTTTTTTCTGTTCATAATGATTTAATTTAATTTAGTTAATAATGCTTTTATTTTAAAAATTGTTATCACATCACAAATATACATATTTAAAAGTTTTAAAAAAAATTTGTTGATAAATAAATCAGTTAAAAGTTAAAAGTTAAAAGAGGCTGACGCGTCTATTGCTTCGCAGAGTTCGCAAGCTCACTCTGATCGCAATCAAATTACCCATGACGCTCGCTCGGATTTATGTAAAAAAATCCGAATTAACGATGTTGCGGGGAAAATCCGAACGAACAGTATTGTATTCCTGAGAATACAATTTTTATAACATTTTGTATTTTCTAAAATACAATACCAATTTTTCTGATTTGGTGTGGTATAATAAATTACAATTCGCATAGATAAGAGACGGCGCATGCGCAGCATCTACCATACTGCATAATTTATTGAATTTCAGAACTTTACCCCCACTTTCAACTTTTAACTTTTAACTTTTAACTAACGTCAGCATCTCAATTGAAAACGCCAACACACAATGCAACACCACTCCTATCCCGATATTTTTTTGATTAATTGCAATAATGCCTAAAATATAAGCACCAAAAAACGAGCTAATAGTTTCTGGCAAAGGTTTTCCAAAGTGAATTACTGTATATAAAACTGCTACAGGTAAAACAGCTTTTTTGCCTAAAAATTTTACAAAAGCGAATATCATAAATCCACGAAAAATCAACTCAACAATTGCAAAATCGAACATATAAGACAATTCAAATAAACCTGCCGAAAATATTTTGCTAATTCCATGTTTTGCCGCAAAACTTTCGTAACCAGTTCTATTTACAATAGGATAATAATTTGAAACATCAGAAAATTTAACACCAATTAAAGCAATCAAAAAAGCAATTACAGACAATAATAAAGCTAAACGAAAATTAAAATGTTTCAAATTAGCTCCATAAAATGGCACTTCGCTTTTTCTATCAAAAATTAAATATATTATTGCAAAAGGTAAAACTACTATCAACAGTCCTGAAGCATTATTTAATATGTAATACCAATAATTATAATCTGGATTTGGCAATTTATAAACAAGTTTATGAAAAGAATAAAAAGAAACGTAAAGGCTAATGATAATAATTCCTAAAATGCTTTTTATCCAAAATTGAGAGTTTAATTTTATTTTTGAAGAACTAAATGCCCTTAACAAAATTACTGGCACAAAATAAGCAAGCGAAAAGTATAAAAAATTTAACAAATATACTTTTGGCGTATAAGCAAACTTCATGTCCAATTTATCATACAAAAAGGTATTGTATTCAAACACAACTAAAGCAGCGGTAAAAAGGAAAATTGACAAATAAATTTTCCAAGAAAAGTCTGACTTTATAAATGCAAAAATTGATTTTATTAAACTTTTCATATCTACTCAATTTCAACTATAGCAGCAAAAAAATCTTCAAAAATCTTCTTAATTCTATAAGAATTTGCAGAATGATTATTTACAACTACAGCAAAAACAATTTCATCACCATTTGAATTATAAATATAACCTGCATAAGACCTCACTTTTGCAATACTTCCCGATTTTGCATGAAGTCGATTTTGAGCTTTTGTACCAATACAAAATCTTGACATAGTTCCATTCGTACCTGCTATTGGCAAGCTTGTGAAAAACTTTTCCTTATTTGCAGAATATAATCCCATATATTTCAACATTCCTACTATTTGCTTAGTTGTAATTGCATTAAAACGACTTAAACCACAAGCATCGCTAAGTTCTAAGCCATCAGTATCAATAGATTTCTTTTTCCAAAATTCTACAACAGACTCATTCCAAGATTTTTCTGTTTTTTTCATAATGTGATGAGCTAACATTTCTGCATATAAATTAAAACTTCTAATGTTAGTATAATCAACAATATCAGAAAGTTTTGGCGAATAAGTTGTATGAAAAACTTTTCGTGGAACGTTAATATCAAATGTACTTATTACTTTTAAATTGCCATCTAAACTTACTCCATTAAGATTCAATATTTTAGAAAAAGCTTGAACAAGATAACGTTCAGGCTCGCGAATAGAACCTTTGATTACAAAATCATTTTTTTTCCAAACTAAATTTCCTTTTACTTGCATTTGGTTTTTATCCGCTGTATAATAAATATAAGCATCGTCCCAAACAGTTGAAGAAGAAAGCACCTGATTATCAAACTTATAGCCTAAGCCTTCGGGTTCTATTTTTGTAATAATTGTAGCTGCACCATTTGTATATCCTGTTTTAAAATGTAAGTAATATAAATTATCCACAAAATTTAAAGACGAGCCTTGATTTCCAAAATAGTTTGCAATATCTTCCCAAATCCAGTCGTCAGGAATTGGAATTTCGCCAAAATATGAAATGTCAGCAATAATATTTCCTTTAATTTTTTTAATATTTAGATTTTTAACTTCATTTGTCCATGTTTGTAAAATCTCTAAATCTTTTCCATAAGTTGAAGTAAAATTCTGAGAACCAAGACAAGGGTCGCCGTATCCAATAATGTACAAATCTCCATTCAAAGTTCCGTCAGCCAATATTTGTCCTGAATAAGCAAGCTCTGTTTTAAATTTATAATCTGCACCAAACAATTCTAAAGCCATGCTTGTAGGAACAAGTTTTAAAACCGAAGCAGGTGCTAAAGCCAAATTTGAATTATAATCAAAAACCAAAGTATTAGTTGTTAAATTTTCTGCATAAACAGATACAGAAGCATTTTTAAGCTCGCTTTGTGAAATAAAATCGTTTAAAACATCTTGAGCAGTTTTTGTTTGCGAAAACACATTAAAACATAAACTAAAAACCAAAAAAAACACAGACAGTTGTTTCATATTAAAAAAATTATTTCAGTGCCAAATATATAAAAACATAGCGTAAAATATAAGTATTGCAAAAAATTTTATCAAAAAATTTATTTACATAAAAACAAATAATATTTTTGCCTCTGTTTACAAATGAAATATAAAATGCAATCTAAACTTTTTAAAAATCCAAGTTTTAGTTCAATAAACCAATTAGCTCAATTACGTATTCCTTTTGTTTTTGTAATAAATTTCGCAAAAACCGACATTCGCTTATTTCCAATTCCTGCAAATACAAACGATATTTTGTATAAATTTCCAAACAGCACTAATTGTGTCGAAACAAAAAATTCACAAAATATTAATTTAAGTATTCAAGAAACTGATTTTGAAAAATACAAGCAAAAATTCTCATATATCCAAGACAAAATAAAAGAAGGAAAAATCACTCAAATAAATCTAACACAAGCAAGTCCGATTACAGTTGACAAAACTCTTAAAGAAATTTATTTTGCTTCAAACGCTTTATATAAACTATATCTTCCCAATCATTTTATTGTATTTTCGCCAGAAACTTTTGTAAAAATTGAAAACAACACGCTCATTACCCACCCTATGAAAGGCACTATAGATGCTTCGATAGAAAATGCCGAAGAAAATATTTTAAACGACAAAAAAGAAATAGAAGAACACCAAAAAGTTGTTAAAATGGTAAAATCAGAATTTTCTAATTTGTCTGAAAATGTTTGGGTAGAAAGAAGTCGCTATATTAGCAAGATTAAAACTAGGACAAAAACTTTATTACAAGTAAGTTCTGAAATTTGTGCAAAGCTACAACCGAATTGGCAAGATAATTTAGGCGATTTATTAAACTCTATACTTCCTGCTGCATCAATTTGCGGTGTTCCTAAAAACGAAGCTATTGAAATAATTAATAAAATTGAAGGCTACGACAGAGGTTTTTATAGCGGTGTTATGGGAATTTTTACTGGCGAAAGTTTAGATTCTGGAGTAATGATTAGATTTATTGAAAAAAATGGAGAAAATTATTTTTACAAAAGTGGCGGTGGAATTACTGAACTAAGCGATGCAGAAAAAGAATTTAGCGAATTAAAAAACAAAATTTATGTCCCAATTTATTGAAAGCATACGCCTCGAAAATGGAGTTGTACATAACTTAAACTACCATCAGGAAAGAGTAAATAAAACTTTTTTACAGATTTTTAAAATGCCTGCCAACTTTTCTATCGAAAAAATTATTTCTGAAAATAAATTTCCTAAACAAGGACTTTTCAAAATAAGAATTGTCTATGATTCACACCAACAATCAATAGAATTTGCAGAATATACAAAACCAAAATTTCACACTTACAAATTAGTTGAAATAGAAAATAATTTCACATATTCATTTAAAAGTACTGATAGAAAGCTTTTCGACACTATTTCTCAAGAAACTGATAAAAATACTTTACCAATTTTAATTCAAAACAAAAATGTTAGCGATTCTGTATTCAGCAATCTTATATTTGAAAAAAATGGAAATTTATATTCGCCAAACACACCGCTACTTTTTGGCACAATGCTAAGTCAAAGCTTGCAACAGCACAAAATCAATATGATTACAATAAAAGAAGATGAAGTTAAAAATTTTGATTATATTTATCCTATCAACGCTATGAATCCACTTGGAGCAATTGAAAAGATTAAAATATAGTCTGATTATCTCCAAAAATTCTTAATTTTGCCTATCTAAAATTTTTATTATGATTTATATTGTAAACAAATCCAACAAACCTGATTACAACATTGCTTTAGAAGAATATTGTTTTAAAAGTCTTCTTCAGCACGAGAAAATATTTATTTTATGGATAAACGAGCCAGCAATTATTATTGGTAAACATCAAAACGCATTTGAAGAAATTAATGCAGATTATGTAAAAAAGCATAATATTAATGTTGTAAGGCGAATTTCTGGCGGTGGAGCGGTTTATCACGATTTAAACAATTTGAATTACACAATTATTTCTAACGAAGAAAAAGGAGATGATTTTGATTTTAAAACATTTTCGCAACCTGTAATCGACACTCTAAAAGAATTAGGTGTTACAGCAGAATTTTCGGGTAGAAATGATATTTTAATTGACGGAAAAAAAATCTGTGGAAACGCTCAAGCCTATATTAAAGGTAGAATTATGCACCACGGCTGTTTGTTGTTCAATACTGAACTAAGTGTATTAGCAAAAGCTTTAGAAATTCCTAAAAATATTATTAGCTCTAATGCTACAAAATCTGTTCGTAGTGCTGTTGACAATATTTTGCCAAATTTACCAAACAAAATTAGCGTTGAAGAATTTGCTGACAAACTTCTTGCTCACATGAAACGCAAATTTCCAACAATGAAAGAATATACTTTTTCTCAAAAAGAATTAGCCGAAATTGAAAAAAACAGAGCAAGCAAATTTGGAACTTGGGAATGGAATTGGGGCAAATCACCAAAGTTTGATATAAACAGACATTCGAGATACACAGCTGGGAAAATACAAGTTTTTGCTAATGTGAAAAATTCCATGATAGAAAATATTAAATTTTACGGTACTTTTTTTGGCAACAATAGCAATCTCGAAGAAATTGAAAATGCTCTAATTGGTGTTAGATACACTTATATAGATATTGAAAACAAGTTAAAAGACTTAAATTTCAATGATTATTTTGCAGGTTTTTCGCTTGAAGAGCTTACAAAAGCAATTGTTGAATAAAATTTTAAAAAATGAAAGTTAACAATAAACATTATCGGGCAATTTGGGTAGAAAACGAAACAGTTTTTATGATAGACCAAAACAAACTGCCTTTTGAATTTAAAATTTTTAAAAGTAAAAACTTGCAAACTACTTGCATGGCAATAAAAACCATGATTACTCGTGGTGCTGGTTCTATTGGTGCTGCTGCGGCTTATGCCATGCTTCAAGCTATTTATGAAAATAAAAGCCAAGATTTGTATTCAAGTTTAGAAAAAGCCAAAAAACTAATTGACCAAACTCGTCCAACTGCGGTAAATTTATTTTATGCAACCCAAAGAGTTTTAGATGCTGCAAAGATTTCAAAAGAATTTGCAATTTCTGAAGCTCATGCCATTGCAGACGAATGTGCCGAACATGGTCGCCTGATTGGAGAATTTGGAAACACATTGATAGAAGATGGTTTTTCTATTGAAACTCATTGCAATGCAGGTTGGTTAGCCTTAGTTGATTACGGTTCTGCCCTTGCTCCTATTTATGCTGCTCATAATTTTGGTAAAAATATATTTGTGTATGTTGACGAAACTCGTCCTCGCAACCAAGGAGCAAGACTTACAGCTTGGGAGCTAAAACAAGAAAATATACCACATGCAATAATTCCCGACAATGCAGGAGCGTATTATATGTCTAAGGGAAAAATAAATTTGTTTATTGCTGGTGCCGACAGAATTGCTGCAAACGGAGATACTGCAAACAAAATCGGAACTTTAGAAAAAGCAATTGCTGCAAAATATTATGGAATTCCATTTTACATTGCCGCACCAAGCAGTACAATAGATTTAAAAACAAAAACAGGCAAATCAATTCCTATAGAAGAAAGAAGTGCAGACGAAGTAATTTATTGTTCAGGAAAATTAAAATCAGGAAAAATTGAAGAAATGCAAATTACAAATCCTGGCTCTGGTGCTTTAAATCCTGCTTTTGACACAACACCTGCCGAACTAATTACAGGAATTATTACCGAAAAAGGAATTATAAAACCAAATGAAGAAGAAATTACTAAATTGTTTCAAAAATGATATTTAAAAAAGAAAGAAAAGAAGTAGCAAAAATAATGAGAAGGCTTTATGCACAAGGTCTTACTACATCAAGTGGTGGAAATGTTAGTTTTAAAAATGAGAGTGGTTTTGTTTTTATCACTGCCAGCCAAACCGACAAATCCTGCATAAAATGGAAAGATATAATTGTTTTTGACGACAATAAAAATAATATTACACCTAAGTTAAAGCCAAGCATGGAAAGTGGAATGCATTTAAAAATTTACGAAACACGTAAAGATATTTCTGCAATCGTTCACTCCCACCCTGTTTATGCTTCAAGCTATGCAGTTGCAGGAAGTATTCCAAACACAGCTTTAACTGGCGAAGCAAGTTTATTACTTGGCAAAATTTCTCTATCAGAATATGAATTAATGGGTTCAGAAAAACTTGCTGTAGAAGTTGCAAATAAACTACAAGACACAGATGTTTGCATTATGAAAAATCATGGAGCAATAAGTATTGGCAAATCTTTATTTGAAGCTTTTGATAAAATGGAAGTTTTAGAATTTGTGTGCCATTTGAATATTAACTCACTGATTTTAAACAAAGTAAATGAATTAAGCCCAGAACAAATTCAGGAAATAAATGATAGTTTTTAGTGTTTAGTTGAGAAGTTTTTAGTTTTTAGTTTAGAAGTGTTTAGTTAATTTTGGGTTAAACCAATTAAGAATTAAGAATGAAGAATGAGTTAAAAGTTTATAAAGTAAAAAGTTCATAAAGGAATGCCAAGCAAAAAACAACTTTTAACTTTCGACTTTTAACTTTTAACTGATTTGCTTTGCTCGCTTAGGTTAGCTTCGCAGGGTTCGCAAGCTCACCTGCTCGCTTTCAGCCCTCATGATGCTCACTCGGTTCTCCACGCACAACCCTACACACCATATATTGCAAGCAATATAGACGCACCAAAAATAATTCTTAATTCTTAATTATTCAATTCTTAATTCAAAAAAGTAGCCCCACCAGGAATCGAACCTGGATCTACAGTTTAGGAAACTGCTATTCTATCCGTTGAACTATGAGGCCCCCTCACAAAAAATTTTCGCACAAATATAAAAACTTTTTTTATTTAAGAAGTCTTATAAATGCAATTTCGCAACAAACAAAAATAAAAGCTAATAAAACAAATAGTTGCCACAATGGTTTGCCGTCTGCAAATCTTTTTAATTCAAGTTTAAAATCGCTTTTATCTGAGTCAACAAGTTTTGCTTTATTATCAAATTTTTCAACTATGAGTTTATCTAAATCATTTGCACTTACAAAGTCTAAAACAGATTCGCTTCTATCGTAATTTAGCGAAATTGGCGAAATATATTCTTCAGTTTTATAAAGTGAATATGTTCCAGAATTTAAAATTTGTTGAGGAATATCAATAATTATTTTTTTGTTTGCATATCTATGTGGCGTTAAAATTTCGAAATTTGTTTTGTCTGTTAATTTAAAAATATCTGAACTTAAAATTTCCTTATCGGATTTTATTTCCACTTTTGCTCCCGCCTTAATCGTTGAATACAACTGATTGCTTATCTGAGAGTTTAATGCCATATTATAAAATGCTGGAGCAAAAATTGCAGATTTTACAAATTCCGAATTGCTTTCATCAACAGGTGCTGAAATAATATAAATTTTTCCAGAACCATAATTTCCAGCAGCCAACAAAGTTGCATTGTTTTCTAAATTAAGAACCTTACGAACAGAAGACGAAGTAAATGTATTGAATTTATGACTATTTGCAACTATTGGCAATTCGCTTTGCTTTTCTTTTTTGATAAATACATTTTTAAATAATTCGTGCTCGTACTCTATTGAAGCAATTCTTGTGTTTTGAATACTTTGTTCTGTAAAATTTCCTGCATTAAAAAGATTTAAAAAAGAATTTATCGAACTGACTTTCAATTTTTTATCAGGAATAAAAATCAAAGAGCCACCGTTTTCGGAATATTCCAACAAATTAGCACTCAAACCTGTAGATATTTCTGAAAATGAATTTAAAATTACCAAATTATAATTATTGAAATTCTCATTTTGCTCTGTTCCTAATTTAACTTGTTTTAAATCAAAATTTTCAGAATCCGAAGCATAAAGAGCTGTTAACCAACGATTTGGTTTTTCATTATTTATTATTAAAATTTTAGTCATATCCGAAACCTTATAATTAAAATAAAGTATATTATCATAAATTATCGGATAGTCAGTAATTTCAAGTCTTGCCTCAATAAATCCTGATTGAGTATTTACATATTCAATTTCAACGTCTTTAGTTTCGCCTGCTTCAATATTAAATCCTGCAACGGCTTTAAGGCTATCATTTATATATAATTGTAGAGATTGCTCAAAAAATGCTTCGTCAGAATTATTTACTAATCTTGCAACAAGAGTTTCCGACATATTTAATCTATGGCTAAGCGATTCAAACCAAACAGAATCAATAAAAATATTGTTTTGTTTTTCGGCTTTTAGGGGAACAAAAATTAAATTTATATTATCATTTAATTTTGCAGAAATATTTTCTACAAAAGTTTCTTGCATATCTGAAATAACATACAAGTTTGCATTTTGCTCTTTTGTTACATTAGCATTAGCCTTTAAAACCACTTCGTTTAACGTATAGCTTGAAGGACTAATAGAAGTTTTGTTAATATTTCTCACAAAAGCATCTCTATCGCTAAAATACTGATGTTCAGGCAATAAATCATTTGTTATTAAAAAATATTTTGCTGAACTTGCCGAACTGTAAGCAATTTCTTGAGCAATTTGTTGTGCTTGTTCAAAAAGTTTACCTTTTTTGCCGGTATTTTCCATAGAAAAAGAATTGTCAAGATAAATTATGTTTAAACCGCTTGGTTTATCATTATTTCCTTGTTTTATTGGGATAAAAGGACCAGCAAAAGCTATTACAAGCATTGCTATAGTTAAAATTCGAGCAATTAAAATTAAAATTTGTTTAAGTTTAGTTTTTGTTTTGGTTTCTTTGCGAATATTTTCTAAAAAGCGAGTATTACTAAAATATAAAGTTTTATGTCGCCTAAAATTAATTAAGTGAATAATTATTGGAACAGCTATTGCAAACATTGCCCAAAAAAAGGCAGGATTAATAAAACTCATATTTTAAAGTTTCGTTTTAAATTTTGGCAAAGTTAAAAAAATATCGGTTAAAATAGGAAATGAAATAGAAATGTTGTAGTTTTGTTTTGCAAATTAGATTTTAGATAACATAAAAAGCTATAACCATAAAAGAGTAATGAATTATGGCAAAAATTAACGTAAAAAATACTGAAATCACAATTATATCTATTGAGGAGAAAGATTACATTTCTCTTACCGATATGGCAAACGCGAAAGAAAGCGAAAGCCGTGCAGCAGATATTTTTAAAAACTGGTTAAGAAATCGTTATACACTTGAATTTTTGGGTACATGGGAACAAATACATAACCCAATTTTTAAAGTGGTGGAATTTGACCACTTTAAAATGCAAGCAGGATTACCATATAGCAATTCAGCAAATGAGTATTTTACAAGAAGTTGAAACTCGAAAATTATTAAAGTAAAAGAAGTTAAAATAGAAAATGAAATAAGAATGTTATACCTTTGTTATGGAAATTAAAAGTTGGCAACAAAAAACATTTGAGTAAACGATTGAAGTCAGATTGATTTTTATTATATTTGCAATATGAATACAAGAGATGTCATAATAAGTAAGATTTTGGAACTTTCGAGGGAAAAGTATACAGATGCTGAAATTTATTTGTACGGTTCTCATGCACGTGGAGACGCAAAACCTTTTTCTGATTGGGATTTATTAATTTTACTAAATTTAAAGGAAATTCCTTTTGCTTTAGAAACTAAAATAATGGATGAATTCTATGAAATCGAATTAGAAACAGGTGAGATTTTTTCTCCATTGATATACCCAAAAGAAGAATGGAATGTAAAATATAGACAAACTCCACTTTATGAAAATATTAAAAATGAATCAATTAGATTAATATGACAGGCGATAAAGACGACTTAGTAAAATATAGGATTAAAAGAGCTAAAGAAACATTAGAAGATGCAAAACTTTTTCTGTTTTCAGCGTTGTTGCAAAAAAAACAAATCACATCTGATTATCAAAAGAGTTAGCTGGTGTTGTAAAAAAGTGAGTGAAACAGGTGTAATTCGAGTATTTTGCATAATGAAAATAATTTACGAACATTATTTGTTTAATTCATACTAATGGTTTATTTTTGTTTTGTAAAATATACGTTAGCTACCATATTAGAAAAAATCGACAGTACAATATAAAAAAATGATATTAAACAAGTACCAGACATACGAACAAATTCAAAAACGGGGCTACTCATTGACAGCTAAAGTTGAAAATGAAGATGGAGAAGTTTTTTTTGCAAAATGGTTAAGTGGTATAAAACGAAATTCTCAACCAAGCAAAATCCTATTCGACAAACTTCGACATTTAAAGAAAGCTAGGCATTCAGCATTACCAAACATTGTTGAATACGAATGGGATGAAAGTAATGATGCTTATTGCATTATTTTTGAATACAAAAATGCTCAATCACTCGAAGAACGAATTTATGACATCAAGCCAACTTTCTTTCTAAAAGGAATGGAGCAAATTATCAACTGTCTTCAACAACTTCAACAAAATCATAGATTATCGCACGGAGATATAACCCCTGCAAATATATTAGTAGATGATAATCTAGATTTTTATTTGATTGACTTTGGCATTGCAGACATATCATCAACATTAAGTCAAGAACAAAACCTTGAAATTTTTGCCAAAGAATTTGCAGCACCTGAAAAATGGAATAGAAAAATACCAAAAGGATTTCCATACCAGTCTGATATTTATTCAATAGGCAAGGTAACTGAATGGTATTTTGCGCAAAAAAACCTTCCTGAATATCAAGACATTAAATTACTAATAGATAGTGCTTGCAGACAAGAGCCATCTAACAGAATTAACTATAACTCTTTGTCCGAATCCTTAAGAAGAATCACCTCAACTATTGTTTTCGACAACGAAAACATTGTTATGGTTTCTTATGCAAATAAACTGGATAAACTCGATAAACTAAGTAAACTTTTATTAAAAGAACTTAATGATAGTAAGTTTAAGCCAAGATTAGATATTAGCCCCAACAACAAAAAAAGTGAAACCATCTTCATAAATATTGCCACAAAAAGTTTTTATTGCGATGCTTTATGGTTGATTTATGACCAAGAATTGAAAATATTATCTTGCGACAATAAAGAATCACAACAACGATATGAATCAACAGTAAAAAAGGGAGCCATACTAAATTTACCTGTAAACTTCGTTGACAATTTAGGTTTTTATGATATCCAAAAACTAAACCTAACACCATTTTTAAAAAAAATACAGAAGAATAAGCAACAAGAAGGAGAATACAGAAAAGGCAAAATCGAAATCAACAAAGAACTTTTTTTTTTCAAAGAACTACTTGAAAAAGAGTTGAAAGTATTGGAAGAAAATTCACTCAGATTAAGATATGATTCTTTTGAAAAGAAAGGAGACTTTGAAATTTGGTTCAAAATTCAAGAGAATGAAAAGTATTCCAAAAACGGACATATATTTTCTCACATTGATAAAGCGACACCTCCAAACCCAGAAGAGTTTGAATACATTTTGAGCCAAACCGCTGACAATAAGCAAATGAAAGAGCCCTTGAAATTTTCGGGTGTTGCTTTTGACTTTAATACAAAAAATAGAGTATTAAAATTCAAAGATTGTGAGCGTTTAGACTTTGAGAAAATACCAAAAAACGGGTATCTCTTTGAGAATATAAGCAAACAAGAAGAAGAAAAAAAACGTCAACAGGAAGCAATAAGAAAAGTTGAGCATAATGAAGTTCAAAACAGAGATTTAATTCATTTCTTATTTAACCCAACAGACTTGCAGGGAAAATATATAGAGCAATATAAACTTGAAAAAGTTTTTCAAACAGACAAAGAAGGAGCTAAATTTACTTATAGTTCAAACCAAACTAGAGCAATTTTCAATGCAATTCAAAGAGAGCCATTAACTGTAATACAAGGTCCGCCTGGAACAGGGAAGACCACAGTAATTACAGAAATTGTATTTCAAATATTAAATAAAAATCCTGATGCAAAAATTCTCATTACATCACAGACAAATAATGCTGTTGACAATGTATTGGATAACCTTTTAGAAAAAGAAATTCCAATTGTTCGTTTGAGTGGAGTAAGAAAACCTAAACAATCTTTAATAAAGCACACCCTAGAACGAAAAATTGAAGGTTGGAAAGAAGAAGTTAAGAAAAAAGCTCAGAACGAATGGAGAAAAGTGGAAAACAATTTTCTTCAAAAAATTGAAAAAGAAGAAGAAAATGTATTACTCAAATCAATAGTTAACATTCTGATTGATAAAAAAGATTGGAAAACACAAAAAGCACAAATAGAGAAACTCGAACACATCAAAGGATTTGAAAACATAAAAAAATCACTTCAAAATCAAAACACCTTACTTAATGCTCTTGACAAACAAACTAATTGCGGAATTTTATCTTTTTTCAATAAACGACAAATTCAAATTGATTGGTATGCAGCTATAAGTTCATTAGATGAGAATAGCTCGGTAAATCAAAAACTGATTGATAGTATTAGAGTTATTGGAGCAACAACAAATCATATCGCATCAAAAAAATATACTAAGTACAACTTCGAGTTTGATTATGTGATAATGGATGAGAGTGGAAAGGCAACAACCGCAGAAGCATTAATTCCAATTGTTTTAGCTGAAAAATTGATTTTAGTTGGAGATCACAGACAATTAAGACCAATGCTAACAGCAAACCGAGAAGTTGAAAAATGGCTAAGAAATAAATATAAATCAGATTCAGATGATTTTGACAGTTGGGATGATTACTTCAATCGCCCAAGTATTTTTGAGCAAGTCATTACTCGAATAGATGAAGATTTCAAAAGCCAACTTGAAGAGTGTAGAAGAATGCCCAAAGATGCTGTTCTACTTACTTCTAAGTGTTTCTATGAGCCATATAACGAACGAATTAAGCCTATTCAGAGAACTAAAGACAAAGAACATAACCTTGACCTTAAAGTAGACAACTCTATTATATTTTTAGATATTGGCAATTCTCACAAAAGCGAAATTGATGGTAGTGGTTCGTCTCGAAATAAATTAAGTGCAAGTTATATTCCAAAATTGCTTTTGGAGCTAGATAAGTTTGAGAAAGTTAAAGACTATTCAATCGGTATCATTACAGGCTATACAGCACAGTTAAGAGAAATAAAAAAAATTGTTAGAAAAGAGCTTTATAATAAGCAACTTAAAAGAATTAAAACTACCGATATAGCTATTTCAGTAGTTGACAAATTTCAAGGCTTAGAAAAGGATATTATCATTTTTGATTTAGTTAGAAGCCTGCAAAACACGTTAGGATTTTTAGCTAATGCAAACAGAATAAATGTAGCACTTTCAAGACATAAAAAACTACTCATTATCATTGGAAATTTTGATTGGCTTGTGCAAGTAAAGTCTAATTCAACCAATGGTTTTGCTCATTCAATTCCCCCACTTCAAAAATATTTAAAAATGATAAAAAAAGAATGGATTGTGAAAAACATTCAACAAATATTCTAATGGAAATACAAGAAATACATCAAAAACTTGAAAAGCAATGTGCTAGTGATTATAGAATTAACGAAATAATTCCATTTGCATATCCATTTAGACGTATTCGGATTAATGCAACTGTTAACAAATCACCCGAAAAATCAATACAGCAAATTTACTCTGTTTTGCTCAAAACAATTTTGGAAGGATATACAAAAGAAGATGAACTGATAAAATTTTTGGGATTACATAAAGAAGATTTTATTTTGCGTGAACTCTATTTTTTAAGAGAAAGGGGCTTTGCAGATTTGACATCTGGAAATTGGATTGTTACGGACCAAGGTAAAAATTTTATAAAAGACAACTCGATACTTAAAATCCTTGAAGAAGAAGAATTTGAGTTCTTATTTGATACAGTTTCAAATGAAATAGTATCAAAAGACTTCAGACTAATTTCTCATAGTGGCATTGAAAATAAACTTACATCTGAATTTGAATTTGACCATAAGAGTCCTGATATTTTAAACGATAAAAACGAACAGTTGTCTGATATTTACAAACGACAAAATAATGGAAAGGCATATCTTGTTGACTATGACAAAAATAAAATTCTTTTTGATAAAAAAGAGTTTAACGATTATTATCTAATTGAATACATTCCATGCAAAGGCAAAGAGAATGATCTTGAACCTTTTATCGAAGTAAGAAATTTTGACAAAGAAATAACTCTTGATAAACGCATAACAAAGGTTATGTCGAAGAAATACCCTGCAATACTCTACCAATTTTCTAATTCAGAAAGAACCGCATTTGCTAAAATTGAAGAATATGACTTTGAAATTTTAGAAGATTTCCAAACCAAAGAAACACCTCAAACCAACATTTTAACCACAGAAACTCTTTCTGTATGGGAAACACAAGCAAAGTTTGAAGAAGCACTAAAGACTGTTAAAAATAAAATTCTGATTGAGAGTCCTTGGATCAAGAAAGCAACCTTGAATTACATTCAACCAATCGAAAATGCTTTAAAAAAAGGAATTGTAATCATCATTCTATATGGCATTGAAAGTAATGACGAACACCATTTAGTAACTATTAAAAAACTTAATGAGCTTGAAAGAAAATACAATAAGAATTTTCACTTAATTCACTTGCCAACACACTTTCAAAATAAAAAAAACTACCAAATGACAGGAACTCATAGAAAACTTGTTATCAAAGATGACGACTATTACATACAAGGAAGTTTTAACTTTTTGTCATTTAACAAAAAAGAAGGTCAAAAGATAGCAAACGAAGAAAGTATATTAATTAACAACAAAGTGACTGACAAATGGAAAACGGTATTTAGAGAATATGAATTAGATGACAAAATACTTGACAGTAAACAGAAATACAATGGCTAACATCACCTATACAAGCAGGGGTTTTCATACTTAGTAGGACAGGAAAGTAATAAATTAAAGTTCTGTTTTTCGTTAGAAGTTAATTAGTTAAAATCCCTGATTACACATAGCTACAAACCATTCACCATCCATTTTTATAAAACTTCAAACCTATTGCTACATTTGCTAGATGAATGTACGATTGAAAAAATAACATGCGATTTTTTGTTTTGTGTTTAAGAATGTTGTATATTTGTTATGTAAATTAAACGTTAGTAACAATAAATATGAAAAAAACATTAATTACCTTACTTTTATCTATTCTATTTTTAAAATCTATTGCTCAAGAACTTGAACTAAAAAAGAAATGGAGTTTAGGATTTTCATATACTCCAAACATTTCCTATTTATATAATCCAACAGTATATTTTGGTGGTCAAGTTCCTACAGGATACGGTTACCAGTCAAAGAAATCTGCAAGAGACCTTCCTATATTTGAGTTTATGAATTTTGGGATAAGAATTTCTGCTGTATTAAATGAAAAGAATGAGATAGAAACAGGAGTAATTTTAAGTAATAAAGATTATTATTCTCCACAAGGATTGATACATGATGAAATGCCATTTGCGCGTTTTAAACCTAGAGCATATTTTATAGACGTTCCGCTAATCTATAAACACAACATATCTAAAATTGGCAACTATAATTTGAATTTAATAGGTGGTGTTATAGGAAGTGTTCCATTGTATAAACACATTGATTTTCCAGGTGAACTTTATCTTTATGCAACTGATGGTAATGAGTTTGCATTGACACAAAATTTAGACTTTTATCCACTTTGCATGAATTTTAATCTAGGTCTTAGGCTTCTCAAAAATAAAATCAATAATATTCAATTTGAGTTTGGTCCTGTTTTTCAATCTGCTATTATGCCATTTAGTCGAAAAATTGAAGGAAACATAATCAAAGTAAGAGGAAACCACGAACTAGTTGTTTCTAACCCTGAAAAAGGTTATATGCCGTGTTTCATTGGCTTTGATTTAATTCTACGTTTTAATTTTTTTGATTTAACCAAATATAAATAAGATTTGCCAACAACATCTATATTTAATAGCTGGTTTTAATTTTTTAAATAAATTTTTAAAGTGCGAAGTAAAACCTATTACTACATTTTCCAGCTAAATATACGCATACGATTTTTTTTACACTAACGCTTGTAACTTAAAAAATTTATGTACATTTGCGTGTTATATAAAAATTAAAAATTACTGAAATGAAAAAAATTATTATCCTTTTTGTAACCATTAGCTTTACCTTAATGACAAGTTGTATATCTATGAAAACTGTTGTTGATGAATCAGCTATTAAGGAACCATATAAAAACCCTCTAATTGTAATTTTATACGATAAATATAATACTAAAAAATTTTCTGAAAAACTAAAAACTAATATGGAATTACAATTTAGAAATGCAAATATAAAAGTTGAATTTATTTTTTCTGATTTAAAAAGTAGTGATGAGCTAACCCTCAATCAAAATGATGATTTAAATACAAAGATTAACAATGCTATTAATAATGATCAAAAAGACATTGTTTTTATTTTAAAGCCAGCTTCTATAACATATCAAAATAATGCTAAATTTGTTAATTATAGTTTAACTGGAATTGATGTTGTTACACAAAAAGAAGTTTGGAAGGCTAGGTTTAACACAAGTAGTTCATTTGAAACAAACGGATTGGCAAAAAAAGCTGCACAGAAAATTTTAGAAAGATTAAAAACAGATAAAGTATTATAAGCAACTTTAAGCCTGAACTGGCGGTTAAAAAATAAAAATCCATAAATTTTCACAACATTCCACTTTACAAACTTTAAACTCAATTGCCCCTTCCACAAATTAATTTTTAGTGAATAAAAAAAACGAGGTGAAAATTGAAATTATATAAAAATGTTGTATATTTGAAGTTTTAAATATATACTATCACCAAATATAAAAGATGAGACCAAACATAAACAAGTCAAGTTACAAAGGATAAAATAAAAAATCTAATTATATTTGCTTTAAAGACATATTTGAATGGATAAGAATCAAATAAATATAAAACTCAATAATATTAGATCAATCAAAGATGCTAATATTATTTTGGATGGAATTACGGTAATAGCAGGAGAAAATGGAAGTGGTAAGAGTACAATTTCAAAACTAACATATCATTTATTCAGCACTTCAATTGATTTTGATAAAATAGTTGATAAAAATCTTCAGGATGAATTAAGACAGATTTATAGAACACTAGATCAATTGTCAAGAGACCTTTCTTATTTTATTGATAAAGATGAATATTTAAAAATTAGAAATTCTTTTAGAAACATTTATAGGAACGAAAGTCAATTAAGTGTTTTCGAAGAGGATAATGTCATATTCTCAGCTATTGATTATTTAATTGACATGTTTTCTAATGAGAAAAAAATTCCACAAAACAAACCGCAAATTTCTTGGCGATTAGAGAGAATTAGAATGATACTGGGAGATTCTTTCCTTTCTGCAAAAGACGAAAAATCAGATATAACAACACTTTTAATTAATTTAAAAAGCGTTATTAATAAAAATTTCAATAATTCATTAAAATATAAGGAAAACAGACCTTTATCTATTTTAGATGAAAAATTAGTTGAAGCATTTTATGACTCTCCATTACCCAATTCTTTTAATATTTTTGAATATGGAGTACCTATAATAGATAGACAAAATAACAAGCTATTACCCATACACACTATCCAAAAAGTAGCGTATATTGATACTCCTATGATACTTGGCATTGACTTCTATGCTGAAAGAGCACATTGGGAAGATATAAATGAGATAATAACCAAAAAACAATCTTATAAATCAAACTCTGAATTAGAATCCATTTTTAGAAAAGAAATATTAAAGGGAGATGTAAATTTTGAAGATAAAGAGATAACAAGTAAGACATTTACATACAAAAGAGAAGATGGCAAAGAATTTGATTTATTGGAATGTGCAACAGGCTTAAAATCATTTAGCTTACTTCAATTACTTTATAAGAATGGTTTTCTGAGCAATAAAACTTTGTTGATAATTGATGAACCAGAGGTTCACCTTCATCCACAATGGGTTGTTGAATATGCTAGATTAGTGGTTCTTCTAAATAAACATTTGGGAGTTAAATTTCTTTTAGCAAGTCATCATCCAGACATGATTAGTGCGATTAAATATATTTCTGAGAAAGAGAACACAAGTGGAAACTTACACTTTTATTTAGCAAACCAATATCTAAATTCATTTACATATAACTATAAAGACCTAGGTGTGGAAATCGAAGATATTTTCTCATCATTTAATATTGCATTAGAAAGAATTGATTCATATGGACAATCAGAATAATTTGACTTATTGTAAAGAAACTACAGAGAATCATCAAATTGCATTAAATTATAGTGATTGCATCCAAAAAATTGATTCTGTTTGTATAAAAGAGGGTGCTAAACGAACTTGTTTTACAAACGAAATTTGTCTTAATCTTGATGATTACGAAGTGAATAATGCTAAAAGGAATAGAACAGATAATCAAAAAACCATGGATTTTTGTTTTGGAGTAAAAACACCAAATAATAAGAAAAAAATAGTTTTAGTAGAGCTAAGATTAAAGTATACAAATTGGAGGAATCTTAGGAAAAATGAACTTGATGAAAAAATCAGTCATTCTAAGATTATTTTAGGTCAATCTCCAGTAATTCTAAATCACTTTTACTTTATCTTTTCATCACAAATAAAGAATCAAGCTCAAAATTATCTGAGAAGATTGTATTCAAATAAAAATACTGTTTCTGGCATTGACCTTAATGACTTGAAAAAAATTTACTTCTAATAAAACGCCAGCTGGTAACAAAAACTATATGTCAATTGAGGTTTCGATGCGAACAACAAAGTTCGCAACCCACAACAACAACAGCATCGAGGTTCGATAGAAAAGCATCACGCAATCAGCCACTACTCATACAATTTACCGTTCTCCATCCATTTTTTATAAAACTTCAAACATATTGTTATGTTTGCCAACTGGATGTACGTGTATGTTTTTTTACACCAATGCTTGTATCTTAAAAAATTTATATACATTTGCGTGTTATATAAATTTTAGAAAGATTGAAAACAGATAAAGTAATATAAGTAACTTTAAGCCATTAACTGGCAGTTAAAAGTTACGGTTTCCTACATATAAAACAGCTAAAAATCCAAATAATTTTAAACCAAAAAACACTTTACAAACCTTTGACTTTATAGACTTTTAACTGAACTTATTGTATTTTCTAACGGACAAGATTTTTAAGAATGCACACTGTTTTCAACTTTACAGCACCTAAAAACAACAAATCTCACCTGATTACCAAAGACTTAGCGAAAGTTCAAAAAAGTGTGGTAAACAGGAAATGTGAGTATATTCTTTTGGGTTCTGTCAATTACAAAAAATCCAATGGACTTTTAATTTTTGATTTGGAAACATCAGCAATATGCGTGTATATTTCTGTAGTTTTAATAGATGCATGTCCCAATAATTGCTGAATGTACCTGATATCAGTACCATTCTCGAGTAAATGAATTGCAAAACTGTGTCGCAATATTTGTGGTGTTACCTGTTTTTTTATTCCTGCTCTCACAGCCGCATCTTTTACTACAGTTTGCACACTTTTTTCAGAATACATTCCGCCTCCTTGCCCCTCTATCAGATATTCTACGGGAGTATATGCTAAAAAATATTTTTTCAAATCTTCTAATAATTGATTTGAAAGCATAACTACCCTATCTTTGTTTCCTTTTGAATTTCTAATATGCACAACCATATTGCTAGAATCTATATCTGTAATTTTCAGGTTTAGCAATTCGCTCAAACGTAACCCACAGCCATACAAAAGTTTGATAATACACTTATGCTTTTGATTAGTTGTTAAATCAATCATTTTCTTTACTTCATCACGACTTAAATATTTCGGTAATGAATGTATTTTGCGAGAAGGATATAAATGTTTAAGGTCTAATTCAACGCCAAGCACCAATTTATAAAACTTATCTATTGATGCCACTATCATCCTTTGATAAGAATGGCTTACAGCATGGCTATTTACTTTTTCAAAAACATAGTTTTCTATTACAGCCACACCAAGCTCATTTGGATTGTTAAATTTTTTTTCTGCTACTTGTAAAAAAACTTTCACTGCACTTTTATAGTTTAAAATGGTGTTTTTACTGTACCCTTGAAGCTCTAATTTCATTTCATAATCAACTAATAAGGTTTCAATTTGCATAACTTTATATTTTTTACAAATTTAACAAAACATTCGTAATTGCAAATATTTTTAATTATTTTTATCATTTTATTTAATTGGTTTATTGAAACTTAAAAAACAATAGAGATTAAAATAAAAATTAATATACGAATGTTCTTAGTTTTATATGTATGAATGGTGTATATTTGGGGTATGAAATATATGTTAGTGGTCATGCTACAAAATGACGAGTCAACATCATCTAAATTTTAAACGAGAGTAGATTGACAAAAAAACTATCAAATATCATTAACGAAGTTTCCTCGACAGATAATTTACCGGAGATTGAAATAGAAGCTATATATATTCCATATTATGAAAGAATAGATAATCTAAAACGACTAATAAAATCATTGGAGTGGTTTACAAATCCAATTTATATTTTGCCAACAGTTTTGCCTGACAACGAAACATTAAAATCATTCAGAAAGAATAATCTCTTTATCAATCATTCATCTGACACCATTTCTGATTTCATATACAACCTTAAAACTTTTAAAAACCAGTATGGAAATCAAGAAATTAAAGGGTGGGATTTGCCTGCAAAGAGAAATTATTCCATCTTACATTCAATCACAAAAGGTTATTCAAATATCTTATTAATAGATGACGATATAAAAATACCTTCAACCAAACATATACCAACTTGTTCAAGAGGTCTTTATGATAATGACATAGTTGGAAGTGTTGTTGATATTTTTCCAGATGCATCTTTAATTGACCATATCTCTATACAAGGAGGCATCAGACCATATACTCCTTTTTTAAGTGGAAACTTTTTGTTCACAAAGCCATTTGTAACAAAAGGATATTTCCCATTTATTTATAATGAGGATTGGTTATATATGGTTCCTACATTATTATCTAGAAAATTAGCGAATTTCCAATCAATTCAACAAGAATCATACAACCCATTTTTTAAAAAAAATGTTGCCATATTTCAAGAGTTTGGAGAAATTATTGCTGAGGGTGTTTTTACTTTAATCGAAAAAGGAAAATTTCATGCATCCCTTTTCAGTAAAAATTTTTGGGATCATTTCATTCTAAAACGTATAAACTATCTGAATAATTTAAAAAACAATGTTGATGTTATTTATCTACCTTTTATAAAAGATGCGATAGCATTTGCAAATAACGTTAGTCCTAAAATCTGTATTGATTTTTTAAAGGATTGGCAAGAAGATATTTATAGCTTTGAGAAAATGAAAACTTCTATTATTGAACAATATGTCTGATATAAATTATACAACTTTTGGCAATTGCATTATTAGCCCTAAGGCAGTAATAAATAGCAGAAGCATTATTGGTAAACCCTATCGCAAAACATTCTGCGGAACAACAGAGCTATATACTGTAACCGAAATAAAAGATGGTGTTTATGTCGGTTTTGATTGTATCATTGGAAACGGAACAATTATAAATAATAATTCAATTATTGATGACAGAACTATTATTGAAACAGGTGTTACAATAGGGTTCTCTACCTTACTAATTTATGAAACTTATATATGCTCTAATGCAACTATTGGTGATAACTGTGTAATTGGAGGGTTTATATGTGACAGGGCTAAAGTCGGAAATAATTGTCGAATTTTTGGAAAATTGACTCATAAGCAAAATAACCCTTTAGACAATTGGGATGCTGATGAATCAATTGAAAGTTCTCCAGTAATTCATGACAATGTTTTTATTGGAATGAACTCTTTAATCACTGCACCAGTTAATATCGGCCCGAATTCATATATCTGTGCTGGTGCAATTGTTACCCGTGATGTTCCAACTGGATTTATTGCACATGGTATTAATAAATTAACACATTACACAAACTGGAAAGGAGAACTTAAAAATTCTAAGTTATTTCATTATGTTTGAAGATTCAACTTTTGTAAACAATCTTAACGGGTACATAAACAATATCGCTTTAGTGATAGGTTTATATTCAATAATTGTTTCCATACTTGGTGCATTTAAATTAACTCAATGGTTCATTTTATTGCACAAAACAAGATTTCTAAGAAAAATATGGGGCTTTAAAAACAATGACACTGTTTTAGTTATCTGTTCAGAATTGGATAGAGCACATACAAGACAAAATTTAGACCCTCGTGAATTTTATTATCACTTTAAATATGGCGATGTAGATGCTTATTTTGAAACAATTGTAACCCTTCTTCGCCTTTATCCAAAACTTAAGTTAAAAGTCATGTCTTCTGGAGAAGCAGCTAGCACTATAATAGACTTATCTCAAAACTTGGTATTAATTGGAGGCCCTGATTTTAATAAGGTAACAGAGCTGATTTTATCAGAAAACAATACACTGTTTGGCTATCTAAGTCCAGAATCACCTAGTCAAAGTTCAACTTATCCTGACGAGATAGCATTGTTACATAAAAAATCGATGAAAGAATATTGTCATACTACATCTCTGAAAGATTATGGCTATTTTGAAAAAATTGTAAACCATTTAAATCCTAATAAACATATTGTAATTATTGGCGGTTGTCATTCTATGGGAGTGACTTCAGCAATAAAAGCTTTTTCTTTGTTAAACAGCGAACATGACGAAATGCCTCAAACTGTGAAAATGAATTCAAAACTATTAGCTAAAAAACTTAAAAGCCGCTCAATGCCGTTTGCCATTTTAGTTGAGGCTGAACGTATAGGTCAAACTATTGGTACACCGAGGATAAAGAATGAAAACATATGGTTGAATGACAGAAGCACGAACCACTAACACGGGTTTTGCGTCAGGCGAGGTGACGTGCTAATTTGGAGCTTTATAGCCCGCACCTGTGTTCGCCTTGTGTTGACAGGACTTCGTCCCGCCAACCAGTCCAAACGCAAAGCCACGAAACGTAAAATGCATGCCTATTTAATAAACACGAAAAAACCAAAACAAAAACATCTTACAAACTTCCAAATACATCTAAGCTACCCCCACAAATTTCCACAAACCCCACTTTACAAACTTTCAACTTTTAACTGAATTTAGTAGCCTAACACCCACGCAAACACAAGCGGTGCAACAATAGTAGCATCAGATTCTATAACGTATTTTGGAGTATTTATATCAAGTTTTCCCCAAGTAATTTTTTCGTTTGGAATTGCACCTGAATATGAGCCATATGAAGTTGTTGAGTCGCTAATTTGGCAGAAATAAGCCCAGAAAGGAACATCTTCCCATTCTAAATCTTGGTACATCATTGGTACAACGCAAATTGGGAAGTCGCCAGAAATTCCACCACCAATTTGGAAAAATCCAACGCCTTTACCACCAGAATTTTTGCGATACCAATCTGTTAAAAACATCATATACTCAATACCTGTTTTCATTGTTGAAGGTTTTAAATCGCCTTTTATACAATATGAGGTAAAAATATTTCCCATAGTTGAGTCTTCCCAACCTGGCACAACAATATCTAAGTTTTTCTCCGCTGCAGCAAGCATCCAAGAGTTTTTTGGGTCTATTTCGTAATATTTTTCCAAATCTCCACTCAACAACATTTTATACATATATTGATGTGGAAAATATCTTTCGCCATTATCTTGAGCTGTTTTCCATTGTTTAAAAATATGCTCTTGAATACGACGAAAAGCTTCTTCTTCAGGAATACAAGTATCAGTAACTCTATTCAATCCTTTTTGCATTAAATCCCATTCATCTTGTGGTGTAAAATCACGATAATGAGGCACTCGTTTATAATGCTTATGAGCAACTAAATTCATAATATCTTCCTCAAGATTTGCTCCTGTACAAGAAATAATATGCACTTTATCTTGGCGAATCATTTCTGCTAAAGTTTTGCCAAGTTCTGCGGTACTCATAGCTCCAGCTAAGGTAATCATCATCTTGCCACCTTCAGTTAAGTGTTTTACATAGCCTTTTGAGGCATCAACTAAAGTAGCTGCATTAAAATGTTTAAAATTTTCTTCAATAAATTTTGAAATTGTTCCTTTTGCTTCCATTATTTTTCTAATATATAAGTTAATATTTTGTAATACAATTTTGCTGCTAAAAAATTCGATGCTAGATGTGCTGGGTCTGGTGCTAACTCAACAATATCAAATCCAACAATCTTTCTTTGTTTAGCAAGTTTTTTTAGTAAATCTAAAGTCGGATACCAAGTTAAACCTCCTGGTTCTGGCGTTCCTGTTGCAGGCAGTATCGAAGGGTCGAAGTAATCCAAATCAATAGTTAAGTAAACATTTTGTCCAAGTTTATCAATCACTTCTTGTTGCCAATCATTTCTATTTGCAATATCTTCGGCGTAAAATACATTGTTTTTGTTTACAAATTCTCTTTCTTCTACAGCCATGCTTCTAATTCCAACTTGAATTAAATTTGTATTTTTCGAAGCCCAATGCAAAGCACAAGCATGATTATAAATACTGTCGTCATATTCTGGTCTTAAATCTGAATGTGCATCAAGTTGTAAAACTGATAAATTTTCAAATTTTTCAGCACTTGCCATTATTGCACCAATGCTTATAGAATGTTCACCGCCAATCATTGTAAAAAGTTTATTATCATCATAAAACTTTTTGGCTTGAGCTTTCACTTGCTGCACCATCTTTTCAGGCTTGTCGTCAACATCTAATGCATCGCTTAACCAAACACCATGTTTAAAAACTTCGGTATCTGATTCCAAATCATAAATTTCCATATTTTCCGAAGCTTCTAAAAATGCTTCTGGTCCTTTGTCTGCTCCTTTTCCCCAAGTCGAGGTTTTGTCGTAAGGAACGGGTAAAATCACAACTTTTGCATTTTCATAACCTGAATATTCCTCTGGAATACCTGCATAAGTACGTTTAGACATAATTATTTAAAATTTCACCAAAATTAAAACAATTAATAAGTATATCCAAGAGTTTTAAGCATTGATTTATATGATTGTTCTTTAGAATATAGTCTAGTAGTAACTTTACCGTCTTCGTCCTTGCTGATAAGCACATGTTTTGGTGCAGGGATAAGGCAGTGCTGAATTCCACCAAAACCACCTATTGCTTCTTGATATGCTCCTGTATTGAAAAATCCAATATATAAAGTTTCTTCTTCATCATATTCTGGCAGATAAATTGCGTTTACATGTTGCTCTGAATTATAGTAATCATCGCTATCGCAAGTAAGTCCACCAAGAAAAACCCTTTCGTATTGTGATTCCCATTTATTTATTGGCAACATTATAAATCTTTTACTAATCGACCATGAATCTGGTAGTGTTGTAATAAAAGAAGAATCAATCATATTCCATTTTTCTCTATCGTTTTGTTGCTTTTGAAAGACAACGGAATAAATTGCTCCACCACTTTCGCCAACTGTAAACGAGCCAAATTCTGTAAAAATATCTGGTTCAGGAACTTTGTTTGCATCACAAGCCAATTTTATTTGATTTATAATTTCTTCAGCCATATATTCGTAGTCGTAATCAAATGTCAAGCTATTTTTAATAGGAAACCCACCACCAATATTTAAAGCTGTTAAATCTGGACAAACTTTTTTAAGCTCGCAATAAACATTCATACATTTGTTCAATTCATTCCAATAGTATGCAGTATCTTTAATTCCAGTATTTATAAAAAAGTGAAGCATTTTTAGTTTTACTCTTGGATTATTTTCAATAAAGTCGTGATAATATTGTACAATATTTTTGTAACCTATTCCAAGTCGAGAAGTATAAAACTCAAATTTTGGTTCTTCCTCAGAAGCTATACGGATACCTATGCTAAACTCACCTTCAACTTGCTCAAGTAACTGATCTAGTTCTGAATAATTATCCAAAACTGGAATAACTGAATGAAAACCTTCATTTATCAATCTAGCCATATTTTCGATGTATGCAGGCATTTTAAAGCCATTGCAAACTATAAATTTAGTTTTATCAATTTGTCCAGATTCATAAAGTGCTCTTACAATGTCAATATCAAAGTTAGAACTTGTTTCAATATGAATATCGTTTTTCAAAGCCTCTTCTAAAACAAAAGAAAAATGAGAACTCTTTGTACAATAGCACTGATAATACTTTCCATTATAATTTGCTTTTGTTAAAGCTACATTAAACCATACTCTTGCCTTTTTTATATTCTCAGTAATTTTTGGCAAATAAGTAAACTTCATAGGAGTTCCATATTGTTTAACTAAGTCCATTAAAGGAATATCATAAAAATAAAGTTCCCCATCTTCCACTTCAAACTCCTCTGTTGGAAATTCGAATGACTGTTCAATTAAATCTATGTACTTGGTCTTCATCTGTTAAAATAATTTAAAGTAAATTAGTTATCTACATTATCAAGGCGCAAAAGTAAGTCATTTACTTTAATATTTATAGCAGATTAGTAAAAAATTCTATCAATAGTTTAAATTTTATATTTAATTGACATTAATTCATACAAACACACCGATTTAACAAAATAAAAGCAACTTTTTATTTTTCAATAAACTATTGAAATTGTTTAATAACTTATTTTAAAATATATGTAAGTTAGTTACATAGATTTTTTTAAACACAAGTCGGTGAGTTAGACATTGGGCGATACCATTTTACAATTCGTTTCTAAGTTTTTAAAATAAGGAATAAGTTTATGTGTTTTATATACTGCAAGTGCTATGCAAGTTCCTAAGATTGCTCCTGCAACTAGGTCGGCAGGATAATGCACGCCAAGATAAATTCGAGAATAAGAAACAATGCTTGCCCAAATTAAAATAAACCAAGTCCATTTTCTATTTCTCAAAAAAAGTAAAGTAATTAAAGCTAATCCAAAACTATTACAAGCATGTCCCGAAACAAAACTATATAAGCCACCTTTATAACCATCAATTGTATGTACCTTGTCTGAAATTTCCAAATTGTGTGTAGGACGATACCTTTTTATACTATGCTTTGTAAGATTTGAACTTTGATCGGTCAATGCAAAACAAACAATAGACACTAATAATGGAATCCAAAATTTCTTTTTAAATTTTCTAACTAATAAAAATATAAAAATAGCCACCACAATATACCAAATCCAAAATGAAGATATGAATTTCATAATTGGATCTAACCAAGCTAAGTTAAGTGAGTTAAAATAAAGAAAAAGATCAATATCTAAGTTTTCTAAGTATTCCATTATTCGTTTAGTTTTTTCCAGATTAAATCTTTTAGTTTATCAATATTTTTATTTGTAACAGCAGAAATAAAAATTGTTTCAATATTTTTTGGTAATTCTGCTTTCAATAATTCCATTAATTCATCGTCTATTAAATCTGATTTTGTAATTGCCAATATTCTTGTTTTATCTTTTAATTCTGGATTGTATTCTTTTAATTCTTTTAATAAAATTTCATATTCTTTTTTTATATTTTTTGTATCGCAAGGAATCATAAACAATAGTATTGAGTTTCGCTCTATATGCCGTAAGAACCTGTGTCCCAACCCCTTGCCTTGTGCAGCTCCTTCTATTATTCCTGGAATATCTGCCATTACGAAAGATTTAAAATCTCTATATTCCACTATTCCTAAATTTGGAACTAGAGTTGTAAAAGGATAATCTGCAATTTTTGGTTTTGCTGCCGAGACAACAGAAAGTAAAGTTGATTTTCCTGCATTTGGAAATCCAACTAAGCCGACATCAGCCAAAAGTTTCAATTCTAAAACAATTGCTTTTTCAATTCCTTCAATTCCTGGTTGTGAATATCTTGGTGCTTGATTTGTAGAAGTTTTAAATTCTGTATTTCCTAATCCACCTTTACCACCTTCGAGCAAAATAATTTCTTGATTATCTTCTGTAAGTTCGCAAAGGAATTCTCCTGTATCTGCATCTTTTGCAATAGTTCCCATTGGAACTTCAATAATTTGGTCGGCACCATCTGCACCTGTTCTGTTAGAGGCTCCACCACTTTCGCCATTTTCAGCAAAAATATGTCTTTGAAATTTCAGATGTAACAAAGTCCAGCGATGAGTGCTAGCTCTAAGTATTATATGTCCACCCCTACCTCCATTTCCTCCGTCTGGTCCACCACGTTCAACAAATTTTTCTCGTCTAAAATGAGTAGCACCAGCTCCGCCAGAACCAGAGCGACAAAATATTTTTACATAATCTACAAAATTCGATGTAACCATAAATTTTAGCTCATAAATTTATTTATTATTTCAAAAATTTCTGCAGAAACTTCAGATATTGGTCTGTCGCCGTTTATTTTAAAACAATTTGTTCGCGAAGAGTAAAAATCGTTAATAATTTGAGTATCATTTTTATAAACCTCCATTCTGTGTTTTATAATTTTAATATCTGCATCATCTTTTCTATTGCTATTTTTACTGCGTTCAATTAATCTAGAAATCAAGTTATCTTCACAAACATTAAATTCTAAAAAAACATTTACTTTTAAGTTTAATTTTTCCAATATTTTTTCAAATTCAACGGCTTGGTTATAGTTTCTTGGAAATCCATCGAATACAAATTTTGTATTCTCGTTACTAGTTGCAATAATTTTTTCAATCATTTCACATACAATTTCATCAGGCACAAAATTTCCTTTATCTATAAGCGATTGTGCAAGTTTTCCCAAATCTGTATTTTTTTCAATTTCTTTTCTAAAAATATTACCAGTTGAAATATGCACAAAGCCCATTTTTTCTTCTAGAAGTTTAGAATGTGTACTTTTTCCGCTGCCGGGTGGTCCTGCTAAAATTGCAATTTTCATAATTCTTTTTTTACAAAAATATTAAATAAAATTAAAGCAACAAATATTGCTCTATTATAGTCAACGTAAAAACATATGTTTTGTTATTGATTTTTTATTAAAAAACATGGGGTTTGATTTATATAAAATAAGAAAGTCAGAATTTTGGGATTCTGACTTTCATAACCAAACAAACTAACTATGAATCTTTTACAAAATGATTCTAATTAATTTTTAAATTAAAAGGGATAGACAATTATTTTATTGCCTACCCTTTTATTATTAAACAAACAAACTATGAAACTATAAACTAAAATTCTGCAAGAATTTTCTTAACATCTTCTGGAGCAACTCTACCAAAGGTTTTGTCTCCTATCATAACTACTGGGGCTAATCCACAAGCACCTACACAACGTAAGCATGATAAAGAGAATTTACCGTCTGGTGTTGTTTCACCAACGTTAATATTCAATTCTTTTTTCATTTCTGCTAGGACATTTTCTGCACCTCTAACATAGCAAGCTGTTCCCATACAGATAGAGATTGGGAATTGTCCTTTTGGGCTCATAGTAAAAAAACTGTAAAAAGTAACTACTCCATAAACTTTTGCTACTGGAATATTTAACTCTTGAGCAACAGCCTCCTGAACTTCAGCAGGTAAGTATCCAAAATGTCCTTGAGCTTTATGTAAAACATTTATTAGTTCCTCAGGATCGTTATTGAATGAGTGGCAAATTTCATGTATTGCCTTATAATCTTGTTCTTTTAATTTTATTTGTATTCTTGACATGTCTTTATTATTTTTCGATGTAAATTATTTTTTTCTTATCAAAATACTCAGTGTGCAATAAGTGATGTGCTTTTTCACTCATTGGTTGTCCTAAGAATTCTTTATACAAGCTGATAATTTCAGGATTTTCGTGAGATTTACGAAGTTTCATTTCTTCATCAGCACGATAAAGAGCAGCTGCACGTGCTTTTAGTATTGAAGAATCACCATGATGTAATGGTTGACCTCCACCACCAATACAACCACCTGGACAAGCCATAATTTCAATTGCATGGAAATCAGCTTCGCCGTTTTTTACCATTTCTAATAATTTTCTGGCATTACCTAATCCATGAGCAATTCCTAATTTTAATTCTAGTCCATCAATATCAACTGATGCAGTACGCACTCCTTCAAGACCACGTAATTGTTTGAAATCAACTTTGTCTAATGTTTTTCCAGTATGAACTTCGTATGCTGTACGACAAGCTGCTTCGATAACACCACCTGTATTACCAAAAATTACTGCAGCACCTGTTGATTGACCCATTAATTTATCATAATCTTCTTCTTCTAGATCTTTAAGATCGCCTATACTTTGTTTAATTAAGTGGGCTAATTCGCGAGTTGATAATGCGAAATCAACATCTGGATTTCCATTAACTGCAAACTCTGGACGTTGTGCTTCGAATTTTTTTGCCAAGCAAGGCATTATAGAAACTACTATTAAATCTTCGCGAGCTACGCCTAATTTTTCAGCGATATATGTTTTAGCAACAGCACCGAACATTTGTTGTGGAGATTTTGCTGTAGATGGAATATCTTTCAATTCTGGGAATTGGTATTCTAAGAAATTAACCCATGCTGGACAACAAGAAGTTAGCAATGGTAATTTAACATCTTTATCACCGTTTAAGAACTTAGTCAAACGACCTAAAAGTTCTGTACCTTCTTCCATAATTGTTAAGTCAGCTGCAAAGTCAGTATCATAAACTTTATCAAAGCCTATTTTACGTAAAGCTGCTACCATTTTACCTGTAACAAGTGTTCCTGGTTTCATTCCAAACTCTTCGCCTAAAGCTGCACGAACTGCTGGAGCTGTTTGAACGATAACAGTTTTTGTAGGATCTGCTAAAGCTCTAATTACTCTATTTGTATAGTCGCGTTCGGTTAATGCTCCTGTAGGACAAACTGCTACGCATTGTCCACAGAAAGTACAAGGCGATTGAATTAGGTCTTGTTCAAAAGCTGGTGCTACTACTGCACTGAAACCACGATTGATTCCACTTAGTACACCGCATGTTTGAACTTCATTACACATTGTTTCGCAACGACGACACATAATACATTTATCCATATCTCTAATGATAGATGGAGAATTATCTTCTTTATATGAAGTTTGTTCTCCTTGATAATGTAATTCGCGTACACCTAAATCTTGTGCTAATTTTTGCAAATCGCAAGTACCATTTTTTGCACATGTTAAACATTCGAATGGATGGTCTGAAAGAATTAATTCCAGAACTGTTTTACGTGCGTTAAGAACTCTCATTGTGTGAGTTTTAACTTCCATTCCTTCTGTAACTTTTGTAACACAAGCCGGTGCTAAGTTTCTACGTCCTGCAACTTCTACAACACATATACGGCAACCGCCTGGGTTATGTTCAATGTTAAGGTCATGAAGATTCATATGACACAATGTTGGAATCTCTACGCCTACTTTTTTAGCCGCTTGCAAGACAGTTGTTCCTGCTTCGACTTGTATGTCTTTTCCGTTTATTTTTATATTAATAAGACTCATTTTATAGCCTCCTGTTATTTAATGAATATTGCGTTGAATTTACACTTTTCTTGACAAGCACCACATTTTATACAAATTTCTTGATTAATAGTGTGTGGCTTTTTAAGTTCGCCAGTAATTGCACCAACTGGACAAACTCTAGCACAAGCAGTACAGCCAGTACAAACATCTTCATCAATAATATATTGTTTTAATGCGACACATTTACCTGCCCTACATTTTTTCTCAGTTACGTGTTCTACATACTCGTCCCAGAAATTATTTATTGTAGCCAAAACTGGGTTTGGAGAAGTTTGACCTAATCCACACAATGCTGTATCTTTAATAACTCCCGACAAGTTTTTAAGTAGTTCTAGATCTTCTAATGTACCTTTACCTTCGGTAATTTTTGTTAATATTTCGTGTAAGCGTTTGTTACCTATACGACATGGAGAACATTTTCCGCAAGATTCTTCAACTGTAAATTCTAAGAAGAATTTAGCGATTGAAATCATACAGTCGTCTTCGTCCATAACAATCATACCACCTGAACCCATCATAGAACCTGCAGCTACTAGATTATCAAAATCGATTGGTGTATCTAAGTGTTTTTCTGATAAGCAACCTCCTGAAGGACCTCCAGTTTGAACTGCTTTAAATTTCTTGCCGTTTTTAATTCCGCCACCAATTTCAAAAATTACTTCTCTTAATGTAATTCCCATTGGCACTTCGATAAGACCAACGTTGTTAATTTTACCTGCTAAAGCAAACACTTTTGTTCCTTTAGATTTTTCTGAACCAATGCTTGAGAACCATTCAGCACCTTTTAGCAAGATAACTGGTATAGAAGCAAATGTTTCAACATTATTAACATTGGTTGGTTTTCCTAAGAAACCTGCTTCTGCTGGGAATGGTGGTTTTACTGTTGGTTCACCTCTTTGACCTTCCATAGAATGGATTAAAGCGGTTTCTTCACCACAAACAAAAGCTCCAGCTCCATATCTTAATTCTATGTCGAAACTAAAATCTGTGCCTAAAATATTATTTCCTAACAAGCCATATTCTTCAGCTTGTTTAATTGCTATTTGTAATCTTCTAATTGCTAGTGGATATTCTGCTCTAATATAAATCAAACCTTTGTCGGCACCGATACAGTAACCACAAATTGCCATAGCTTCTAATACAGTGTGTGGGTCACCTTCTAGGATTGATCTATCCATGAAAGCTCCTGGGTCGCCTTCGTCGGCATTACACACTACATATTTTTGGTCGGCTTTATTTTTAGCAGCTATTTCCCATTTTAAACCTGTTGGGAAACCTGCTCCACCACGACCACGCATTCCTGATTTTTTAATCTCATCAATTACAGATTGAGGTGTCATTTCTGTAATTGCTTTACCTAAAGCTTGATAAGCATCACGAGCAAGAGATTCATCAATATTTTCTGGATCTAGAAATCCGCAATTACGCAAAGCAATTCTAATTTGCTTTTTGTAGAAACCCATATGTTTAGAATCGCTTACATGCTCCTTATTTTCAGGATTTGTATAAAGAAGTCTTGTAACTTTACGTCCTTTAATTATGTGTTCTTCAATAATTTCTTTAGCATCGCTTGGTTTTACTTGAGTATAGAAAGTATTGTCAGGAATAACCTTTACTATAGGACCTTGTTCACAAAATCCGAAGCAACCTGTCAAAATAACTTTTGCTTCGCTTTCTATACCATGAGACTCTAACTCAGCATTAAGACTGTCAACAATCTTAGCGCTATCCGCTGATTTGCAACCTGTTCCGCCGCAAACCAAAATGTGCATTTTATATTTTGCCATAATCTTTAAATATTTTAATCAATTGACTGATAGTTGGCTGGTAGAATACCTTCAACCATTTCGCCATTTTTAATATACTTTTCAATAATCTCATCGGCTTTAGCAATGTCAACATAGCCAAAAACAACTGGATCCTCGCCTGGACGAGTAACCTCTATTGTTGGCTCTGCATAACAATAGCCCATATCTCCAACTTGTAAAACTAAAGCCTCTATGTTACGTTTATCCAACTCTTCGATAAGATAAGCCATAACTTCCTTTGCACCAGAGGCAATACCACTTGTAGCCATTCCAACTCTAATTTGAATGATGGCTTCTGGTGAATCACTTCTTTCGCGAAGTGTAATCTTATTGTGCAGTTCATCTTTCATTTTTCTAAGATCTGCAAGATTTTTGATTTTGTTCATTTTTTTAAAGTATTATGTTATGAATAATATAATTTCCGATACAAAAATAAAAATAAACTATCTATTGAACAAATAGTTTTGGTTATCATTTTGCTTTAATAAGGTAATAATCAGCAATTTATAAACATTCTAAATAACTTTTTAAAAAATTTAAACCCAAAACTCAGATAATCATCTCTTTACAAAAAAACAAAAAAAGATTTTAAAAATAAAAAACAAAAAAAGATGTTATCAAACATAAATAAATAACAGTATTTTACTTTCACTCAAAACAATATTTCTGCCATAAAACATATTTATTCCTGACAAAAATTATGTTTTCAAATATTGATTTTAATCTCTGAGAATTTCTTTAATTTATAGAATTAGATATTAATTCTTTAATATTTGAAAGGATTAAATGGTTATTTAATTCGATGTTTTCAAACACAGATTTTACATCTGCAGTTGAAAGTTCAAATTCATTATCATCTAAAATATATCGGAAAATAAAATTAATATCTGAGTATTGGCAAATAAACATTGCGATAGTACCTGGCAAATCTCCTATTGGCTGGCGATCGATATGATTTCTAACAAATCGGGCATAAACTTTTGTTCCTACTCCAAGCTCTGAAGTGAGTTCAAATTTTCCACCTGTAATTTCTGCATGATACTTCAAAAGAGCTAAACCCATTCCAATTTTTCTAGTTTTTCTCGATGAATAAAAACTTTCGTTTATTTCTTTCAATTTTTCGGGCGAAATTCCACAGCCAGTATCTGTAATTATCAAAGTAATAGAATTATCTTTTTCTGAATCTTTTATTTCTATCACAATTTCGCTTGCTTTTGCTCTAATAGAATTGTTTGCAATGTCTATTATGTGTAAATCTATAGTTTTCACTTTTATCTAGGTTTTATATTTTGTAAAGCTAATCTAATATTTTCAAAACTAAGTGTTTCCATCTCTAACTCTGTATAAACAGTTCCAATATCTGGAATATAGTGTGCATCTGAACTTGTTATAAAGCGATTTGGACTAAACCATGAAAAATTCTGCAAAAAATTATTTTTCTCAGCGTGTTTGCTCAATTCTAAAGCATCAAATTTTAAATTATCTGGAATAAACACTAATTGTGAACTTAAACTAAATCGTGGTTTATCAACATGAGCTGGAATAAAAATACCATTTAATTCATAAACTTTTTTTTGCAAATCTTCAATTCCACAATCAATAGCATTAATTAATAATGTATCAATTTGATCAACAATATTTTCTTCTTCATCAACTACAAGCTGATAGCCAAATTTGTCGGGGTCGTTTTGGAAAAAAATATATTTTGAATCTAAGAAGTTTTGAAATTCCAACAGAGTCTTTTCATCAGGCATAAAACAAAGGCAGTGGACTTCTTCTTTAGTTGTAACTTCTGCACCACACAAAACAAAAATATCGTTTTCTTTTCCAATTTTTGAAGCAACTAAGGCATTACGAGTTGAATTGTGGTCGCTAATACCTATTATATTAAGGCCTTTTGATTTTGCTTCTGCAATTATTGCCGATGGACTCATCTCCAAATCGCCACAAGGAGATAAAACAGAATGAATATGTAAATCTGCTTTAAATATCACTATTTTATTAATTCATACAGCTTTCCGCAAATATTAAAGCAAGAGTCTGGAGTTGACAAAACACAAACCTCTTCTTCTTTTGCATGCTCCAACATATCGGGATCGGGTTGTCCATTACCAATAATAACAACAGCTGCTAAATCTTTTAGCGAACAAATTGCAGAAACATTTTTATGAGTTTGTAAAGTAATCCAAATTTGCCCTGCTTTAGATTTTCCCATAACATCACTTAAAAGATCAGAAGCGTAAGCATCTTTCACATCAACATTTTCATTAGCTAAATTTAAAACTTTTAGCTCTAATTTTTCAATAATATCTTTTAAAAGCATAATTTATTCATTTTGATTTTTATTCTTATAATTCCAAATTCTTCCTAAGATTTCGGCAGATTTATCACATTCTGCTGACATAAAAATACAGTCTTCTATTTCTGCATTTCCGCGAGTAATATCTTCTGCCAATGCCGAGCAAGTTGGCGCGCCACAAGCACCACAATCTATACCTGGCAATATTGCTTTAGTTTTATTGATATTTTCAACCATCTTTAAAGCTTTTTGCAAATTATCATCTAACTTTAAAATTGAGCGTGGTTTTATTTCATCAATAGTCATCAATTCTTTTACTCTATTATTAAAATCTTGACTAAACACTGGCAAGAAGCAACTTCTTCCATCAAGTTGAGTGTCAAGAGATGTTGCACGTCTTTTTTGTTTATTTACTGCTACAAATCTATTATTTGGGTTAAGCACTCCTCCTGTGCAAGATTGGTTACAAACTCTCATTTCTATTATTCCATCACTTTCGATTTCATCATTTTCAATTCTTTCCAAAAAGCCTATAACATTTCTAATTCCGTCAACTGCAAAACTATTTCCTGCAAAATTTTGTGCTTCACCACCCGATGTACTCCATAAAATATCTCTTCCCGAAAGGCTATGATTTATTGGTTCAGCAGGCGTATTTTCTTTAGCCAACATTTGTTGAACTTTATTATATAAAAAGTCAATATTAATAACACCGCTAATTGATGAAGTAACATTTTCGACAGGACTTTTAACTGCAGCAATTTTTGCAGCACAAGGAGTAATATAAAATATTCCTATTTCGTCTTTACTAATTCCCGCATCTGTTAATCTTTCTAAAATTGTAATAGAAGCTACGTCAAGCGGAGCTTTTAGATGAATAATATTTTCGACCAAAGATGGAAATCTAACTTGAATTAGCCTAACAACTGCTGGACAATATCCCGAAATAAAAGGTTTTCTATCTTGATTTTCACGCATATAATTATTCATCAATTCAATCAACACTCCTACTCCATGCTCAACCTCGTAAATATGCGTAAAACCAAGTTTTTTTAAACATGCATAAACTTGAGAAGTTTTAACATTTTCTGCAAATTGACTAATAAAGACTGCTGGTACAAGGGCAATTCTGTATTTATATTTTCCTAGCTCGGCAAAGTCGTCTTGTTTAATATATATTGCTCGCACAGGACAAACTCTAAAACATTCGCCACAGTCAACACATTTATTTGCATAAAGCACAGCTTTACCTTTTTTAATTCGTATAGCTTCGGTTGGGCAAGCTTGTAAACAATGTGTACAACCTACACAAATGTCATGGTCAACTTTCAAAGCATGATAGAAATATGTTCCTTTTGGTTCATCCATATATTAAGCTAAATAAAATGTCATTTCCAAAATAGTACCTTTATCTACAACAGACTGTATGTCAAACTTGTCAACATTGCTTTTAATATTTGGCAATCCCATTCCTGCTCCAAATCCCATTTCTCTAACTTTTGATGAAGCAGTAGAAAACCCTTCTTGCATAGCTTTACTAATGTCGGCTATACCAGGACCTTCGTCTTCGATACGTGCAAAAATTTTATCGGCAGAAATTTTAACATCAATTTTTCCTTTAAAAGCATGTGCAACCACGTTTATTTCAGCTTCATAAAGAGCTATTACAACTCTTTTTATTTGCGAAGCATCAACACCCAATTGCTTTAAAGTTCGTTTAACTTCACTACTTGCACTACCTGCACCAGAAAAATTACCGCCTTCTATTTTAAAATTTAATTCCATAATTTTAATATACTGGTGAAATTCCTTTTTGATATAAAAGTCCACAAACTTTGTAAACACTAAAGTCGGTTTCAATAATACAAATATCATTTTCTTCTGCTAATTCAAGCATATTTGCATCTACTTTTTTCCCTCTGGCTAATATAATCAATTTAATTTCAGCCATCTCAACAGTACGAATAGTTTGAACATTGCATAAACCTGTAACCAACAAAGTATTTTCACATCGCAATCTAAGCACATCACTCATTAAATCGGAGGCAAAAGCATGCTTAATTTCATTTATATTTTCTGAACAAACTCCATTGTTTGCAACTTTTCCCTCAACAAGTTCTTTAATATCCGATATCTTCATCTATTATTATATTATTTTGTTCACAAAGATAAGCACAAAATTATTAAAAACACAATTTTAATGAATTATTAACAAATTAAACGTAACACCATATTAATAATAACATTAACTTTAGCTAAAAAAACAAATTCTATAAATGATTAAAAATAAAAAATTGTATATTTGTACAATTACGAAGATAAACAAATTGAAACAATTTTTAACCACTAAACTAAAAATATTATGGCAATAGATAAAAATATGTTAGACCCAACTTTGAACTCTTACAGAAATATGCTTACAGATTTACAAAACAAAAAAATTTCTGGAGAAGATATGGATAAAATGGCTGAAATTATAGCTAGAATGGAACAATTAGGAAATGAATTATCTGACATTAACGAATTTTTTGGTATAGTAACAAAAGAAAACTTATTTCAAAAATTTACGGATCATTACACCAAAGCAGTAACAAGCCAATACAAAACACCACAAACTGCGATAAAAAGTAGTATTAGCAATACTGTAAGCCAATTAAAACAACCTCAAGGTTTAGTTAGAAATGTAATCTCAAAATTCAAAGGCAACATAACTATTACAGATGCTCAAAACTTAATTCGAAAGATCAAAAACTAAAAGCCTCTCCTGTTTTCAACGTAGTAGCACCTGTCAGTTAAAAGTTAAAAGTTAAAAGTTAAAAGTTAAAAGTGGCTGACGCGTCTATTGCTTCGCAGAGTTCGCAAGCTCACTCTACTCGCATGGGTTAGCTTTAAACCACAAAAGGCACAAAAGAGCACAAAAGAGCACAAAAGAGCACAAAAGACACATAATCAGTTAAAAGTTAAAAGTTGAACCGAGTTTACGAGCTCACCGAAGGTAAAGTTAAAAGTGGTCTGCGGATTTGGCTTTTCTTTAAAAACTTTTTACTTTATAAACTTTCAACTGTCGTGTCCTACGGACAAACCCCTGATAGTCTTATATTGTCCTTACAGACAATTATATATGTAAGTGCTGTTTACAATGTTACAACACCCAAACATAATAAATGATGCTTGATTATCAAAGACTTAGCGAGTATTGTAAAAAAGTGCGGAAGACAGGAAAGCCTCTCCACAAAACAAATTTCAAATAATAAAAAAAAGTCTTAGAAGTATTCAACATCATGGACTTTATGGACTTTATGAACTTTACAAACTTTAGAAACTTTTAACTGACATAAAAAACACATCCTCGCCGGGGAGACGAGGATTGTGTAAAAAAATTAAGCATTGTTATTTATTAAGGAGAGGATTTTCATTCATATCTTTTCATATAAACCAATAAGTTTTTATTTTGTT
>Ga0208694_1000451_pt1 | contig 61353 bp, 47 predicted proteins | sample AD_UKC078_MetaG_FD_184442 | JGI IMG/M metagenome (GOLD analysis project Ga0208694, IMG submission 184442) | Active sludge microbial communities of municipal wastewater-treating anaerobic digesters from USA - AD_UKC078_MetaG (SPAdes) (version 2) | ecosystem: Engineered > Bioreactor > Anaerobic >...
GACTCAACTCTAAACATACGGTCTAAAAAATCACCGTCGGTTGTTCATTGCGATGCAAATATATAATTTTTTTTACTATGTTTGCACTGTGGTTAATAAATTGTCCGAATAATAGGGGGTCAAACCAAAGGCAATTAAGCTTATTAAAAATATTATTGTGAATTTTACTGTTCTTTGTTTTTTCTTTAGATTATATTCAGAAATAAGTCGCGAAATGATAGGGTAGAGCCTAATAAAAAATTGAGAGTCTTTTTTGATAAAAGCTGCTGGCTTTATATTGCTACTAGTTGCTTTAAGTTCAATGTTTTCTGAGTCAGCGAAAATTATTATTTCTATTTCTTTATCTATGCTTTTTATTGGTGGCAGTAGTTCTAAAGCAGTGCGAGTATTCATTCCTCTGCTTGTTATTATATTATCAATTAAAACGATTTTAAAATTTTTGTTTTTTTCTTCAGATTTTAGTTTGTTTATAAACATTTGCACAGAACTAAAAGTTAGTAAATTAAAACTTAGATTGGGTTTAAAATTTTCTCTAATATATTCTAAGTCGTCTGTGTCGTTATCAACGCAGTAAAAAGTTATATGTTTTGTGGATTTCATTTTTTTGTTGGGTTAAAAATTTTTAGAAGCACCTTTTCGTTTTATATGATTAATTTTTTGGTCTTTTTTATAATTTATAGCAATATCAGGGTCTATGTTTGTTTCTAATATCCATTTTCCACCTTTAAATACTAATGCATCATATGAAAAATCGGGTCCATAGAATTGATACATATTGTTGTATTTTGGTTCTGGTGGAACTAAATGGTCAAGCACTATCATATCTTGTTTTTTATTATATCTTAATAACATAGTTACTCTGTCTGCATATTCAAATATCAATCGTCCAGTTTGAGTTCTATTTATTTTGAACATTTTCTTCCCAAATATAGGTAAGTCTTTTCTATCAAAATACAAGGTTTCAACCACTTTTCTATTTATTAAAAAATCCGCAGCATCATAGCCTAAAAGTGTATAGTAAGTTTTTGAATTCCATTTTTTTGTAACAATCTCATAATAAATGACTCCATACCATTCTGTGTTAGATTGATATAATCTAGGGTCAGTATCATTTTCAGAATTATAATTTTTATCATTTAAGAAAAATAAATTGATTTTTCCTGAAGGTTTGTATTGTAAGAATCCGAAGTATTTAGAACTACCATTTTGAAAAGCTAAATTCCATGTGTAAATTTTTAATAATTTATCATCAGACATTAAAACCGAAAGTTTTTTAATTTTACTATAATCTGCTGAAAAAGATTCTGATTTAGCTAGAAAAGATTCTAGATATTCAATCAAATGTTGATTAATTTCTATTTTTTTAGTATCTGTTTTTTCGTTTTCTATTTGTATAAACAGCTCAGCAATATAGTCAATATCTTCTCCTGTATTAGTTATTTCTTTGGCGTTCAGATTATTAATCTGGCAAAAAAAACTAATAATTAATAATATTTTAAAAACGACTTTCATCAATATTAATAACGCAAATATGCAATTTTATTTTCTAAAAAGGAATTAAATTTTGTTTAAGCTTTCAATAATTAGTTTTGATGTTAGTAATATTTCTTCTTTTGTTATGTTTAATGGTGGTGCAATTCTAAAAGCAGAATCGTGAAAAATAAACCAATCTGTAACAAATCCGTCTTTCAAACCTTGTTTTACTAATTTTAAAACCATATCAAAATTTTCAATTTCAACTGCTAATAGCAAGCCTTTGCCTCTAATATCTTTAATTTTTGGATGCTTTAAATTTTCTCTAAAAAGTTTTTCTTTATCTTCAACTTCTTCTATTATGTGTGATTGTGTTAAATGTTGCAAAAAGGCTAAAGCTGCTGCTGCCGACACAGGATGTCCGCCAAAAGTAGTTATATGTCCCAAAATTGGATTTGTTGTAAAACTGTGCATAATTTTTTTTGGAGCAGCGAAAGCACCTATAGGCATTCCCCCTCCTAAAGCTTTTGCAAAACAAATAATGTCTGGTGTAATTTCAAAATGTTGAAATCCAAACATTTTTCCAGTTCTGCCAAATCCTGTTTGAACTTCGTCAATAATTAAAAGAGTTCCGTTTTGTCTGCATTTAGTTTCTAATTCTTTAAACCATTTTTTGTCTGGAATAATTATGCCAGCTTCGGCTTGTATGGGTTCAATAACAACGCAGGCAGTGTCTTGGTCAATAATGTTTAAGTCTTCGTAATTATCAATTCGTAAAATATAAACTTCTGGTAATAGTGGGCGAAAAGATTTTTTAAAATCTTCGTTTCCACATAAACTTAATGCTGCGTGAGAGCTACCATGATAAGCATTAACAAAAGAACACATTTTAGTTCTTCCTGTATATCTTTTTGCTAGCTTTACCGCTCCTTCAATTGCTTCGCTACCACTGTTTACTAAATAAACTGAATTTATTTCTTGAGGTAAAAGTTTAACCAAATATTCGGCTAATTTAACTTGAGGCGACTGAATAAACTCTCCATATACCATTAAATGTAAATGCTTTTGCACTTGCTCTTCTATAGCTTTTTTTATGGGTGGGAAGTTATGTCCTAAACAACTAACAGATACTCCAGAAATTAAATCTATATACTTTTTTTTGTCGGGACCAATTAAATATATCCCATTCGCACTCTCTATTTCTAACAAATATGGGGATTGGGAAGTTTGTCCGAGATAATTGAGAAATAACTCTCTGTTACTAATCATTTTTTATTTCTTTGATTTTGTTTTTTATATCTTCTAATGTCGTTGAATCAATATCTATATCTTCTAAAAAGAAGTCATTGAAAAATTCTACTTTGTAGTGTGAAATAAAAGTAACTTCTTTTAAATTAATTGTATGTTCATCATCTAATTTATAAAACATCTTGTTTTGCAAGAATTTTTCAATTTTAAATTTGTTGCAAGTTATTATATAATAACATTTTTTAGTCGTTATACTTATGCAATCATTGATTTCTTGAATGAATACTATGTCTGAAAATTTTACTCTTACATATTTATCAGCAATTTTTATAAATATTCTATCAGTTTTGTCCAACTTAATTTTATCGTGTTCTCTTTCAAGAATTTTATAAATAGATTTTAAAAAGCGAGGATATTCTATTGGTTTTACAAGATAGTCGGCGACTTCGTATTCATAAGTGTTTAAAGCATATTTCCCATTTCCTGATATTATGATAACTGATGAGTTGTAATTTGCTTGTCCTAAAAATTCAAGCCCACTCATAAGAGGCATTTCAATATCTAGAAATATTAAATCTATTTGATTTTTATCAATAAACTCAGGAACTTCTTTGGGATTAAAAAAACAAGCTTTAAGTTCTAGTAAATCAGATTTCTGAATAAAACTTGTTAATTGTTTTTGTGTTACTATATCATCATCTAAAATTATACAATTCATAAAACTGTGCAATTTAAAAACAAGATTTATGTAAATTTATACGTAAAAAACCTATGTATGTTATGAAAAACAAGTTAAATAAAAAAATATTCTACTAAGACTGTATTGTTTTCGACATTTAGTAACTTGTTTGCAACATTTGTGATAGTTTTTTTATCTCCTGTGCTATATATTTTTATGCTTTGTTGTTTAAATTCTTTTCTATAATTAGAATTTATCATTAATAAATCTTTGGTTCTTCGTGCAACAGCTTCGGCTGAGTCTATTATTTGTATTTTATCGTTTGTTAATTTTTTAATTATAGGTGCGAAAAGAGGGTAGTGGGTACAACCTAAAACTATATAATCGGCGTTGTGTTCTATAAATGGATTAATGTATTTTTTTAAGATATTCTCAATTTCTTCACCTTCAAAAATTCCATTTTCCGCTGCTTCAACCAATCCTTTGGCTACTTGTAAATGAATATTTACATAGTTTTTGTATTTGTTACTAGTTTCAATAAAAAGTTGTCCTCTAAAAGTGCCTTCAGTTGCTAAAACTCCAATATTACCAGTTTTTGTATTTAAGCAAGCAGGTTTTACAGCAGGTTCTAAACCTACAATTGGGATTTGATATTTTTTTCTCATGTCAGCAACAACAGCTGCTGTGGCTGTGTTACATGCTATTACAATTAGTTTACACTTTTTATCTAATAAGAATTTTATTATTTCATCAACTAAAATAAAAATTTCGTCAACTGTTTTAGTGCCGTAAGGTGCATTTTTGCTATCTGCATAATAAATAAAATCTTCGTTGGGCAAACTTGTACTAAGTGCTTTTAGAACTGTAAGTCCTCCTATACCGCTATCTAATACTCCTATAGGTAAATTCATTATAAAAAAAATCCCGATTTTATTCGGGATTAAAATTACAATTTTTTTTATTTTATTCCAAGTTTTGCTTTTACATCGTTAGTGATGTCAACACTTTCTTCTGAAAAATATAAAAGTGTAGAAATTTCAAAAACATAGAGTAGCGATTTTTCAGCACCTACAGTTTTGATAGCTTCTTGAATTCTAGTGTATATAGGTTCTAAAAGTTCTGCTTCTTTATTTTGCAAATCTTCTTGTGCTCTTACCTGAAACGCTTGTATTCTTTGTTGAAGATTAACTATCTCTTCTTCTTTCATTTGAGCTATCGATGGTGAGTAGGTTTCTTTATTTGCCATGTAGTCGGTATATTTTGTTTCTAGTTCTTTAGATAAATCTTGTAATTGAGTTTCTAAAGTCATGGCATATTCTTCTACAGTTTTTGTAGCAGTTTCTCTTTCTGGCATGCTCGCAAAAATACTATTTGTATCAACGTGTCCGCATTTTGTTTTTTGAGCAAAACTTGACAATGTAGCACCTAATACTACAAATAAAATGATAATCTTTTTCATATCTTTATTTTAAAATTTTGGCAAATATAAATAATTAATTCTTATAACCTAACTTTTTTAATACATCATCACTTTTGTCAAATTTAGGATCTGTGTATAACATATTTAAACTGTTAGCTGTATCAAAAATAATTGAATAAGAACCTTCTTGAGCAATTTCTTTGATTGCATTAAAAATATCATCTTGAATAGGCTTGATTAGTTCTTCACGTTTTTTAAACAATAAACCATCTTTTCCGAAGTATTTTTGTTGTTTGTCTCTCATTTCTTTTTCTCTTTTCATAATTTCTTCTTCTCGTTTTATTCTAAGTTCTTCTGTCAACAAAATTCTTTCGGATTGATAATCTTTATACATTTTATCAATACTTTCTTTCATTTGGTCAATTTCATTTTTCCAATCTTCAGAAATTTCATCAAGTTGTGTTTTTGCAGATTCGTAAGTTGGGATATTGTTTAAAATATATTCAGTATCCACATAAGCAGTTTTTTGGGAAAATGCAAGTCCCGCACATGTTAAAGCGATAATAAAAACAAATATTTTTTTCATAATTTTTAAATTTTTTTATGTTACTAATATATATAAATGCAAAATGCGTTCCAAATTAAATTTAAAATTGTTGTCCTATTACAAAATGAAATTGTGACCCATTTGCACCTGTTGAACCTGACAATTCGTCAAATCCATATCCCCAGTCAACTCCTAACATTCCAATCATAGGCATAAAGAATCTAACTCCAACGCCTGCAGCACGTTTAAGGTCAAATGGGTCAAAGTTTTCAGAAGCAAACCATGCATTTCCTGCTTCAACAAATCCTATCATGTATAATGTTGCAGTTGGTGCTAATGACAATGGATATCTAAGTTCTAATGTAAATTTGTCATATATGTTACCACCATTATTTGGTGTTAATGAATTATTTGCATAACCTCTTAAACCAATTGTTTCTAAGCCGTATAAATTGTATCCGTAAAGTCCATCACCTCCAACTTGGAAGGCTTCAAATGGCGAAGGTCCAACTTCTTTGTTGTACATGGCTAACATTCCAAATTCAAATTTAGACATTAAAACTAAAGCACGGCTACTACCGTCTCTGCTTCCAGCAAGAGTTGTAAACCATTGACCACTAAACTTATACTTATGATATTCTATCCATTTGTATCTTTCTTGTGGAGTTATATTTGCAGAGTAGTCTTTACCATTAAATAAAGAATATGGTGGTGTTAATTCTACAGAAAGAGAAAAGTTTGATCCAGTTGTTGGGAATATTGGATTTGGCCCTGATGAACTACGTCCAAGAACAGTTTTAAAGCTAATATTATTTGAGCGACCTGTTCTGTAAAGTGCAAAACCAGGATTTGGATAATCTTTTAAATTATAATGTTTAAAAGAAAGTTCGTTGTATAAAGTAAAATAGTCGTCAGGTACTCTTAGTCTTTGTCCTAAACCAAAACCAACTCCTGTAACTTTAAAGTAATAAGTGGTTGTATCTTGGAAACTAGGATTAGACATTACAGAATGATAAGCAGAAGTTGTGAATGAATTAGGCTTTTTACCGCCAAACCAAGGCTCTATAAATGAAAATGAATAATTTTGATACCAAAGTCCTGATGCTTGTACTCTAAGTGCAAGTCTTTGTCCGTCTCCGCTTGGTAGAGGATGATATGCTTTTGCGTTAAATATGTTTCGTAGCGAAAAATTGTTGAAAGTTAATCCTAAAGTACCAACAATAATTCCACCACCATATCCACCCGAAAGTTCTATTTGGTCTGTTGATTTTTCTTCAACAAGGTATTCTAAATCAACTGTTCCATTTACTGGGTCTGGTTGAAAATCTACATTTAATTTTTCTGGGTCGAAATAGCCAAGTTGTGCTAATTCTCTAATTGTACGTTGAACTTCAGAACGTTTATATAGGGATCCTGGTCGAGTTCTGATTTCTCTCACAATGACATGGTCGTTAGTTCTCGTGTTGCCTGAAATATCTACTCTATTTATTCTAGCTTGTTTGCCTTCGTATATTCGCATTTCAATATCAATAGAATCGTTTTCTACCAAAATTTCAACAGGATTTATATTTGAAAAAAGGTAACTATTATCTTGGTAAATTGACATAACTCCAGCAGGATCGTACAATAATCTTTCGTTAAGAAGTTTGTGGTTGTAAACATCACCTTTTTTTATGCCAAGCACTCTATCTAAAAGTTCGGAATTATATTTAGTATTACCAACCCAAGTAATATTTCTAAAATAATATTTTTTACCTTCTTCAATTTGTATATTTACGCTTATAGTTCCATCTGGATTGTTGATTATAGAGTCGGATATTATCCTTGCATCTCTATAACCTAACTCGTTGTATTTATTGATTATGTTTTTCTTGTCATCTTCAAATTGTTGAGGCAACATTTTAGAAGATTTAAAAATATTATACCATGTTTTTTGTTTAGTGTCTTTCATAGCTCTGCGAAGCTTCCAGTCGCTACGTTTCTCCTGAGATAAATAAAAATCGTAAAACTTTTTTTCTTCTCCGATATTTTCATTTCCGATAAAATTAATGTTTTCGATTTTAACTCTATTAGCTTTGTCTATTTCAAAAATTAGAACTTTTGAGTTAACTAAACTTGTGTCAATTTCTTGTTTGGTGTTTACAGAAACATTTCTAAAACCTTTGTCAATAAAATAATCTTTTATTTTTTTCTCAGAATATAAAATTGTATTTTCGGTTATTTGAGTTCCTTTCACAAGCTTTATTAAATCTCTAATATCGTCAGCTTCTCCCTTTTTAACACCTGTAAAAGAGAATTTTGATAATCTTGGTCTTTCTTCTAAATAAATATCTAAAAATACAACATCGTTAATTTGTCTTGTCATGCTGATTTTTACATCGGAAAACAATCCTTGTTCCCATAGAATTTTAATCGCTTTAGTTATATCATCTCCTGGTATTGTTATTTTATTTCCAATTTCAAGACCTGTAAGATATAATAAAACATTGTGGTCTAAGTATTGAATTCCTGAAATAGTAACTCCACCAATTTCATATTCTTTAGGATTAGAATAATCAATAACAGTCTGGTTTGAACTGTGTTGAGCGTTTAAATAAAGACTAATACAAGAAAATATAATTATTTGTAAAATTTTTTTCATCATTTTAAGTTAATTGTTCACTAATTTTTCCAAAACGTCTTTCTCTATTCTGATAACTTAATATAGCCTTGTAAAATTCTTCTTTTGAGAAGTCGGGCCAAAATGTTTGGGTAAAGTATAATTCTGAATAAGCCAATTGATAAAGTAAAAAGTTGCTAATTCTTTCTTCACCGCTAGTTCTTATTAAAAGTTCGGGGTCGGGAATATTATAAGTTGACAAGTATGAGTTAAAAACATTTTCATTTATCTTTTCTGGTTCTATTATGTTCTCTTTACAATCTTGAGCTAATTTTTTGCATGCATTTACTATGTCCCATCTTCCACTATAATTGAGAGCAATTATAAAATTTAATAAGTCATTATTTTTTGTTTCCTCTATTGCTAGTTTAAGTTTTTTTTGAACTAATGTGTCTAGTCTTGACATATCGCCAATTACAGTTACTTTTACTTTTTTCTTTTTTATTTCGTCAAGTTCTTTGTCAATTGTTCCAACCAAAAGATTCATTAGTCCCAGTACTTCGGTTTTTGGTCTATTCCAGTTTTCTGTAGAAAAAGCATAAACGGTTAAAAATTTTATTCCAAGTTCGCCACATACTTCTAAGCTAGTTTTTACAGAATTTGCTCCTGCTTGATGACCACTTAGTCTATCTTTGCCTCTAGCTTTTGCCCATCTACCGTTGCCGTCCATTATTATTGCTACGTGTTTTGGGATATTATTTTTATTTATTTTGTTTATTAAAGACATTTATTTTATTTTATTCGTAATAAGCTGGACAACCTAGTCCACCTAATTTAAAAGTATAAGATATTGTTAGGTTGGCAAATGAATACCAATCTTTATTGTACAGAAAGCCAGTTTGTTTGTTCATGTTTGATTCTGTTATATCTGTTCCATATGCGGGGTCGTAAATTTTTAAATCTTCTCCTATTAAATTGTCTAAACCATCTGAAAAAGTTCGTTTGAATGTCCACTCTATACCAATAACTAATCTGGGTCTTATATTTTTTTTGATTCCCATTCCTATTGGTACAGCCATATTTAATCCTTGTTCAGACGATGCTAAATATGCTGCTAATCCAGTATGAATATATGGAGTGAAACTTTTTCTTTTTATATCTCCAATTTCGTATGGTAAAAAAGTAACTTCAACCATAGAAGCAATTTCGATTAAGTTGGTTTCGAAGCTATGGTCTCTTTCTTGTTGAAAAGGACTTTTAAAATCTTTGTCTGCAGCCGAAAGTTTTGTTGCAATGCCACTTAATCTGACTCCAACACGTTGATTTATGTGGTATTTCATAAAAAAACCAAGATTTAAATTTGTAGAATAAAAATGTTTATACATATTTATGTCGCCCATATAGTACGAACCTCCTGCAGTGGGTCCAATTTCAAATCCTCTTTGTGCTATACTTTTTGAAGGTAAAAAAAACAATATTGTAATAAAAAACAATAATGCAGTTTGTTTCTGCATTATTGTTTTTTTTATAATACTTATAATTATTAATAATATGTTTTTTCTGCCCCACATTTTACTATCAACGAAAATTAAAAACAAATATTTTGTTTGATATTAAAATTTAGGCATTCCTGGTGATCCTGGTCTAAGTTTGTAAGTAAGTTTTACTGATAAATACATTATGGCATCATTGTAGTTTGTTTGTCCGCGTTGTTGTCCTGGTCCAGTTCCTTGCCAACTAGGATTTGCTGTTCCACTACTAAAATACGCAGCCATTGGGTCGGTAAAAATCTCAGGGTCAACATAAGTGCTACTTACATCATCTATGTAATCAGAAAAATAATATTTTACACAATATTCTGCACCTATACCAAGGTTTCTATCCAACATGTAGTTTACACCTATTCCTAGAGGGATTCCTAAAGCAATTCGGCAGTATTTGTCGCGTGTAGGAATAATTCCTTGTCCTTCTGTACCAAGAGGTTGTAGGGCATACCATTTACCATCAGTGTATTGTCCTTTTGGATTAAAGTATATTCCTGAAATTCCGGTAAATATGTATAAGTTTGGTGTATTACTTGCTCCTTTAATTCTTTTTAAATCATACCTATGTCCATATTTTTCTTTCATTATAGAAAACTGGATATTTGCAGATAAATCAATAAATGGCGATCTAAAACTTATGTTTCTATTGTATCTGTTTTCTTCGCCAGCCAATTCGTCACTACCATACAATCTCCCGTAAATAAGATTTGTTGAAACTGCCCAAGATTCGGCTAGTTTGTAGCTATAGCCAACTTGGAATTGCCATCTTGAGGCATAAAAATCAAAGTCTTTAACAAAATGTGAACCTACAGCATCAGAGCCACCTAATTCACCTAAAAAGTTATTAGTTCCCCCGCCAACAGATACTTCGTGGCGTATTTTTCTCCAGTGAACATTGTATTGCGCCGATACAAAACTTCCCGAAAACGAAACTATTAACAAAAAAACAAATAATTTTCTCATCTTTTATTATTTTAAAAATCATATAACTTCTTGATTTTCAAGCAGTTAATTTCTTATGTCCGTCCCCCACATTAATTTCTCTCTCAAGGTGCTAAAATAAGTATTTTTAAATAAATTAACAAAATTAATATGAAAATTTGCACGTTTTATTAAAATTTTTTTAAAATTGTCAATTCCATATGCTCTATGATCTAGTGATGCTAATACTTTGCCTTCTTCTGTGTCAATCGAAATTTCTATCTCAGAATTGGCAGAAATTACCAAAGGTCTAACAGTTAGATTATGATTTGCTATTGGAGTTATCACAAAAACATTTGAAGTAGGAGCGACAATTGGTCCTCCACAGCTCATTGAATATGCAGTAGAACCTGTTGGCGTAGAAATAATTAGTCCATCAGACCAGTAGGTGTTTATAAAATTTCCATCAGCATATACTTTAGTTTTTATCATGCTTAGTCTTGATTTTTTTTGAATTACAAAATCGTTTAAACAAAAATTTTTGTCGCCATAAAATTCCTTATCAGCATCTATTTGTATAAGTATTCGTTTTTCGAGGCTGTATTCTTTTTCAAAAATTTGATTTAGTGCTGTTAACAAATTGTTGGAACTAACATAAGAAAGAAATCCTAATTTTCCAGTATTAATTCCTAACATAGGAATTCCTAAATCTCCAACTAAACTAGCTGCTTCTAAAAATGTCCCGTCTCCTCCTAAACTAAAAACAAAATCAAATTTCACATTTTTAGGTAAAGAATTTTGGTAAATACCTTTTGCTAGCGGTTTATAAAGAACTTTTTGAGAAATGAAATCAAAAAATTTATTGTTTATGTAAATATTTACTTCACGTTTTTTTAATTCTTCAAACAACTGAATAGCCATGCCATTAAAGCTGTTCCCAAAGTTTCGACCAAATATAGCTATGTTCATTTAATATAATTTTATAAGAGGTGTTTTATAGTTTACAAATATACCTATTTTTGATGTATTTGGCACATATGTTAAATTAATTTGCAATAATCTGTCATAGTAAGTTTCAAAAGAAGCTCCAATGCCAAAAGTATAATTAAGATTTTTATTGAAATCATTATTAAAATTAAAAGTTTCGTTGTATCCATCAGTGTAAATTAAATCGCCAAATACTTCTAAATAAACTTTGGTGTATGCTTTTTTAAATTCGTTTGGTAAAAATTTTGGCAAATTATGTATTTTAGTTTTACTTAATAAAAACGATATGGTATTTTGAGCCTTAACAGTATTATTGCCCATAAAATAAAAATATTCATATCCTCTAATCCAAAAATCTTTGCCAAATTCTAACTGGGTTTGAAAAAATGAATTTTTCTTTTTTTCTTCTTTGTAAAACTTATACGAGCTAATATTGTGTATTGCAAATCGTGAATTTTTTATTGTTTTGTGAAGTTGAAACTCAAGATTATTTCCAATAAACGAAGCAAATTGTTTGTTCAAATTATGCCAATATCCACAATTTATATTTATTAAAAACCCATCTGTTGGATACACTTTGTTATTACGATTATCAAAATTATAATAAATTATTGGGTTAAAATAATTTGAAATAAAATTTAGATTTGGTGTTTCTTGATTATTGTCTTTTAACCAATAGTGTTTGTAAGTCATTCCAAAGCCTAGTAGGTTGTTTAAATTTATTCTGTAAGAATATATTAAATGTGAATTAAAATTTAAAAAATTGCTTAAACTGTAAACTGCTTTATTATCCAGAATATTTGAAACAAATTTTTTTTGAATAAAAGTTTCTGTATTTATTTTTAAACCGTGGTTTTTTGTTTTTTCAAAATTTTGTAAAAATAGTGTTAAGGAATAATGTTGCCTGTAGCCTCCACGAACTTTTATTTTAAAGTAATTATTTATCCCTTTTATGTTGTGTAATTCAACAACTCCTCCATAATTTATTTGGCTAAAGTCTTTATCGATAATAAAACTTGATAAGTTTCTGCTTCCGTGTTCAAAAATTGGATAAATCCACCAATACCATCTTTCTTCAACATTGACATTGATAAATGCTTGATTTTCAGAAGTTTTGTAGTTAAAATCGACATAATTAAATAGGCTGGTTCTTAAAAGATTTTGTTTAGATTCTGTTATCGCTTTTTCGAGTGTTAAATAATCAATGCTATCTTTTTCGTTAAAGCATAATTCTTTTAGAATAATTTCTTTTTTAGTTTTATTATTTCCATTAATAGAAATTTCTGAAATTATATAATTTTGATTTTTTGCGTTTTTTGATAAAACTAAAGCAAATAACAGAAATATTATGAAATAATTTCTCAAATGTCTAAGTAGTTTAAAAAGGAATCTAATCTATCTTGGTAAAAAACTTTGAGCATATCTTCGCTTAAAAACGAAGCTTTTATTTTGTAATCATATCTTTCAAAAGTTTGAATTATTGAAGCCATATCTGTAACATCAAGTTTTATTGTTATGCTTATTGCAGTGCTTGCTTCTATAGTGTTTACAAATAATGAAAGAATTTTTGCATTGTTTGATTCTACAATTTGAGCAATTTCAGATAAACAATAATCGTGAATAGTCATTTCTAAAATGATAATAGCACCAGCCTTTTCTACGCTAATCATTTTAGAAAATTCAGTAACAAAATTGTGCAAAGTAATACTTCCTAAATATTTTTTATTTGCATCTAAAACAGGTACAATAGTAAGTTTTAGTTTTGCAAATAAGTCAACAATTTCGTAAATATGTTGATTTTCAAACACATATGGTCTAATAAGTGATGGGTTGTGCGTTCCTATAGGTGCATTTAAGTCGTTGTGGTCGTATATGTCAGAGTCGGAAATTAATCCTAAAAATTCTTCGTTATTTACTATTGGTAAATGCGATATTCTATGTGTTTCCATCAAGGCTATTGCTTCACTGCCTGTGTTTGATGTTTTTAGAATCGGTATTGTGTCAGAATATAAATTTTTAGCAATCATAAATATGTTTTTCGATATTTGATTATGCAAACTTAATTAATATATTTGTATCAGAAAAATACAATAATAAAAACTTTAAAATTTTAATATATGACAAATTTAAGTGTAAATATTAATAAAATTGCAACTATAAGAAATGCTCGTGGTGGTAATATTCCTGATGTAAAACTTGCTGCTATAAAATGCGAAATGTTTGGTGCACATGGAATAACTGTTCATCCTCGTCCTGATGAGCGTCATATTAAGTATCAAGATGTTTATGATATTCGTCCTATTATTAAAACAGAATTTAATATTGAAGGTTATCCTTCTAAAGATTTTATTGATTTAGTAAAAAAAGTAAAACCACATCAAGTAACATTGGTTCCAGACCCACCAGATGTTTTAACATCGAATGCTGGTTGGGATACTGTTAAGCATAAAGATTTTTTAAAAGAAATTATTTCAGAACTTAAGGTTGCAAAAATTAGGACTTCGATTTTTGTAGATACAGAATTTAAAAATATTGAAGGGGCTGTATTAACAGGAACAGATAGGGTAGAGCTATATACAGAACCTTATGCAGCTGGTTTTGAAAAAAACAAAGAAAAAGCAGTTGCACCTTTCGTTAAAGCTGGTGAGTTAGCGTTAAAACTAGGTTTAGGACTAAATGCTGGACATGATTTAAGTTTGCAAAATCTGAAATTTTTTGTTCAAAATGTAAAAGGAATTTCTGAAGTTTCTATTGGTCATGCTCTTATTTCAGATGCTCTTTATTTCGGTTTGGATAATACTATAAAACTATATTTAAGAGAATTGGCTTAAGTTTTACAACCTAAGCCAATTCTTTAGTAATTTAAAAATAAACTCTATTTATTATAAAAGTGAAAATGCAGCAGTAAGTCCAGCCATTACTATAGCAACCATACTCATAAGTTTTATTAATATATTTAAGCTTGGTCCAGATGTGTCTTTAAATGGGTCACCAACAGTATCCCCAGTAATTGCAGCTTTATGAGCTTCGGATCCTTTACCACCACAACAGCCTTCTTCGACATGTTTTTTTGCATTGTCCCAAGAACCTCCAGAATTTGCCATAAATATTGCTAAAACAAAACCTGTAGAAATACCACCAAGCAACAATCCCATTACTCCAGGAACGCCGAATAAAAGTCCCATAATTATAGGTATTGCAATAGCTAAAGTGGAAGGTAAAATCATTTCTCTTTGTGCACTTTTTGTTGATATTTCCACACAGCGAGCATAATCAGGTTCAGCTTCTCCTGTTAAAATTCCTTTTATTTCTCTGAATTGTCTTCTTACTTCATTAACCATGCCTTCGGCAGCACGCCCAACAGCATTCATTGTTAAACCTGAAAATAAGAAAGCCGTCATTGCTCCAATAAATATTCCAACAATAACAAGAGGATTCATTAAATTTACTTTGAAAAACGACATGATATCTGGAATAGTTGCAGAATGGATGTCAACACCAGTAGTACTCAAAAATTCGCTAGCTTTTTCGGGCAATCTTCCCATAGCAATTTTTATTTCTTCGATATATGAAGCTAAAAGAGCTAAAGCAGTTAAAGCAGCCGAGCCTATAGCAAAGCCTTTGCCTGTTGCGGCAGTGGTGTTGCCTAGTTGGTCTAAAGCATCTGTTCTTTGTCTAACTTCTGGTTCAAGTCCACTCATTTGAGCATTCCCGCCCGCATTGTCAGCAATAGGTCCGTAAGCGTCTGTTGCTAGGGTAATGCCTAAAGTTGAAAGCATTCCAACCGCTGCTATTGCAATGCCATAAAGTCCCATTCCAATATTGCTAAAGTCGAATTTTGAAGCAAATAAATAAGATAAAATTATTGAAGTGGCTACAATTAAAACAGGAATTGCAGTTGAAATCATACCAATCCCAACACCTTGAATAATAACTGTTGCATGTCCTGTTTTTGCAGACTCTGAAATTTTTTGAGTAGGTTTAAAGCCCGATGAGGTAAAATATTCTGTGGATTTTCCAATTCCTATTCCACCTACTAAGCCAACTAACATTGCAATCCAAATGCCTTGGTAGTTTGGTATTCCTAAGTAATATAATACTCCTAACGAGAAAAAAGCGATTAAAATTGAGCTTATGTTTACTCCTCTACCTAATGCAGCTAGAAGTTGTTTTTGGTTTGCACCTTCTTTGGTTTTTACTAAGAAAATCCCTAGAATTGACAAAATAATTCCTACAGCAGCAATTAGCATTGGTGCAATTACTGCATTAAATTGAACGTCAAGTCCGCTAGATTTGAATGCTACAGCACCTAGAGCTGCAGTAGAAAGTATTGCACCACAATATGATTCGTATAAGTCGGCACCCATTCCAGCAACGTCTCCAACATTATCTCCAACATTATCAGCTATTGTTGCTGGGTTGCGTGGGTCATCTTCTGGAATGTCGGCTTCTAATTTACCTACTAAGTCAGCTCCAACATCAGCTGCTTTTGTATAAATACCTCCACCAACACGCGCAAATAATGCTTGTGTTGAAGCTCCCATACCAAAAGTTAGAGTTGTGGTAGTAATTATAATTAATTTCATTGATGGGTCGGCTGCAATTAAAGGATTGGTAGTAGAGTCTAATGCTCCAATTACATATTGTAAAACGTAAAACCAAAGCGAAATGTCTAATAAACCTAAGCCAACAACTACTAAACCCATAACTGCTCCAGATCTAAAAGCAAGTTTTAAGCTCGCATTTAGTGAGTGTCGTGCAGCATTTGCAGCTCGCGACGAAGCATGAGTAGCAGTTTTCATACCCAAAAATCCAGCTAAACCTGAGAAAAATCCGCCTGTAATAAAGGCAAAAGGAACCCAAGGGTTTTGGATTTTTAGTACGTAAGCCATAATTGCAAATAAAAGTGTTAAAGCAATAAAAACAATTGCAACTACTTTGTATTGTTGCCTTAAGTAAGCCATAGCACCTTTTTTGACATACAAAGCAACTTTTTTCATCATGTGTGTTCCTTCTTTTTCTTTCATCATACTCCTAAAAAAGTACCAGGCAAAACCTAGAGCCAAAATAGAAGCAAAAGGAACTAACCAAAACATATTTTCTGTAACCATATTTTATTTAATTATTATTATTATCCATTAAAAAAGCGCTGCAAAATTCCTATTTTTTTTTGAAATACAAAACTAATTTGTCATATTATTTTTGAAATTTATAAAATATTGTTTAATCAGTATGGGGTTTTTAACAAAAAACATTTATTTTTGTTTAATTATATAATAGCTTCATGTGAAAAAAGTAAAGTATATATTAATTTTGTTATTTATTTTAATAATAAGTTTTGAATTTTTACCAGCTCAAACCTATAAACCAGCTCCTGATTTTTCTTTGTTAGACACTAAAGGCGAGGAAGTTAACCTTTATGATAGCATTGCAGCAGGAAAAGTGGTTTTACTACATTTTTTCTCTCTAAATTGTGGCTCTTGTATTGAAGTAGCTCCAATTGTGGACTCTATTCATAGGCAATATGGTTCGGGAACCCAAGATTTAATTGTCTGGGGAATTGTACACTATTATTATAATAGCGAAGAAATAGAAGCTTTTATGGAATTGCATAATATAACTTTTAGATGTTTCCCTACAGGACATGCAACAGATGTGTTTGGATTATATGAAATAAATTATACTCCACAAATAATGATGGTTTGTGATTATATTGTTTCAGAATCAATATCTTATTTTAATATAGTTGAAACATTAAATTATTGCTTACCTTCTTCAAAACTTGAAGAAAAAAATAATGATTTTACATTTAATATTGTGGGTAATTTTTTGAATTTTGAATCTGATAAAAAAGTTTGTGAAATTCAAATTTACGATTATATGGGACGTTTACTCTTAAATAAAAAATATCCAAAAAACCTTGTCAGAATTCCTTCACTAATTTCAAAATCTTTGTATATCGTAAATTTTGTTTTTGATGACAACTCAAAATTTACTTCTAAAATTATATCTCAATGAAAAAAATAATAATTCCAGCAATTTTGTATTCTTTGGTATTAGCATTTTTTGCTTGTGCAACAATTTATAATTATGATTTGAGTATAGGTGGACTTGATGATTTTCCAGCCACAAAAGCTTGTTTGACAAAATATTTACCAAAATCTGTTGATGCACAAAAAGGACAACAAGGTAGAGAAATCGCACCTATTATATTAATCTTTGATGAGCACGAAGCAGAAATTAAGGATTCTTTGCTTGCAGATTCTGTGGTGTTTAAAGATAATAGCTATTTACTCAAGTTTAAAATTGTTGCTTTAGACCCTTTTGATGAGGTTACTGAATATGATGTGGAAAAACAATATTTTTTAGAGAATGATTAAAGAATATTAAAACTTTGAGTTTTTATTCAAAAAAGTAAATCACTGAAACAGTTTTATCAATTGTCTTTTCTAAAAGAATGCCATAGTCAGTTTCCAGTTTTTTGATTTTGTCTTCAGTAGATAATTTGTGAAATATTCTATAAAAATTATCAGGCATAATAAAACTAATATCTGCAATATCTTCATTTATTATAATAGGTATATCAAAATCATTTCTTAAAATTTCAACCAAATATTTAATAAATGTTGTTTGTCCATCTGCTCTATGCTTTTGCAATTTATCAATATCTGTAATTTTTAAAATAAATGCATCAACTAATATTGTGTCTGTTTTTAAATTAGTGTGATTTAAAAAGTCTTTTAATAATTCTTGTCTGTCAAGTGTACAAGTTCCCTTGTTTTTACATTTAGCGACATAATGATATGAGTCTAAACTACTTAATTTTGCTTTGTAAATTACTTCATTATTAAAAGGGGCTAATTCTACAGCAATTTGTGTAATATTTCCAACATGAACAATAGAATCTTGAAAACTACCTTTTAGTATTGAAGATGAGTTTTCTAAAAATTCGATTTTTTCAATATTTGCAACATAATTTTCTTTTACAATACTTGTGCTGTAATTAACAGATGTTGTAAATATTATAATTGTTGCTAAAAGATTATTTGCGAAATGTATTAATATTCCGTAAACAAATCCAAATCTAAGTGCAAAGTAACTTATAATCAGAGATAATCCGAATAGTTGCAAGATGCTGATATATCGCATATTGTCGCTAAAGTTATCAAAGTGGATGAATGCAAAAATTAGACTTGTAACAATAACTTTTAAGAATTGGCTCAATTCATCATTTTTGTAGAAAAAAACAAAAATTAGTAGAGCTAATACAATGACACAAATTATGAAACTGTTTGTTGCTAAAAAACAATAAAACAAAATACCTATGATTGAGATATATTTTGAAAACTTATGTTTAATAGTCCATCCTCGAAATGCCAATTCTTCAAAAATTGATGCACTTACTAATGTTAAGGCTAGTATAATTATAGGTGGAAACAATGACAAAAGTTCAAACAATGGAGATTGCGACTGTTGCGGACCTGGTTGATTTGAATACAGAGAATAAAAAATATTTAAAGCAATTCCTATAATGTAGGTTATAAGTCCTAAATATAGCGTGTAGTGTTTTAATTTTAGTTTAAATTTCATATATTATAGTAAAAAAATTATGTCGCCAGAAATTTAAGTTAATAAATTTCTGGCGACTTGTTTTTTATATAATAAAATTTTTATTTAATTGTTGTTATTAGCACATTCACGACATTCAGCACCACAAAATTTAACTGTGTAGCATAGACCTTTTTCAATACATTCGTTTTTTTGATTTTCGACTTTCGCATCACAATATCTATCCGCTGCCCATACAATAATGGCTATTTTTGCAGCTTGATATGCAAGTATCCATGTGATAGGACCTCTTGAATTAAATGAAATGACAGGGTTTTTTTTGTAAAAATCCATCATTTCATTAAAATCATGAGCATCTGTGTACATGCTTATTTTTGCAATATTACTACTGGTTCTGGTGCTCACTGTAGCGTCCCAATAATTTTTTGTCATACCATAGTCAAATATATAGTCAACTTTATTAATATTTAAAATTAAAACTTTATCAGATACGTGCTTAACGTTAATGTCAGGCATGCTTTTATAATCAAAATTAAACTTGCTTTTCCTTTCTTGATCAGTTCCGATTTTTTCTTGCCATATTAGCATGTCATTAGGTTTTTCTCCAATAAATTTATGTGAGAAATTATTGTAAGCAAAATCTATTTCTAGATAATTTTTCATACTTTTTGTTGACATTATTTCTGATTCTTTAACATTTTCTTTTTCAGCTTTTTTTATTTCTTCAGCTTTTTCACAAGATAATACACTAACTCCTAAAATAACTAGGATTATTATTGAATTTAAAAAAACTTTTTTCATAATTTTTATTTTTTTTTGCTTATTTAATATTCATTATAAAATCAAGCATAAATTTTATAATATAGCTATTACTTTTATCTTACCTTACAACAGAGTTTACTGTAATAGCTATTTTTGGACTCTGTCGTTGCTTAAATATTGCTCGTAAAAACTATTAGTATAACGGCGACTGGTCTCTTTAAAGTTTTAAAGACAAGTCGCCTATGTTAAGTCCCATGTTTTTCTTTTAATTGTTTTGTTAATTTTTTTACATAGGTATTTTTATTTGTATTGCAACTATTTTTGTCAATTTTTTTATATGGTAATGTGTTTTCATGTCTGCTTTCAAAATGGCGAAGATTCTCATAGTCATTGTGTGGCAAGGTGTTTAGGAGGTGCGGGGGGGGGGGGTAAGTGCTATGTAAAATAAATTAAAAAACAGCATGTTTAATAAAAACAATTTTTTTTGTCTATATTTAAAGTTGTTTTGCACGCTAAAATGTTTTTTATACTATTTCTTGTACAAATATAAACATTTTTTTTTAATAAGCAAATAAAAAGAAAAAAAGTTACTGAATATGATGTAGAAAAACAATATTTTTTGGAGAATGAGTAATTCTTAATATCTTCCCACCAAAGGCATTTTTCTTCCATAGCCAAAGCATTTTTGACTAACTTTTAAGACAGGAGGCATTTGAAATCTTTTAAACTCGCTACTGTTTACTAGTCTTATAATTTTGTGAACTATTTCTTGCGGAAGTCCTTGTTTTATAATTTCTTCTTCAGAAAAATTTTGTTCTATGTACAAAAATAAAATTTTGTCTAATATTTCATAGTCAGGAAGAGAGTCACTATCTTTTTGATTTGGTCTTAGTTCTGCTGATGGGATTTTATCAATTATATTTTGAGGAATCATATTGTTGAATTTTTGATTTATATAATCTGCTAGTTCGTAAACTTCGCTTTTGTATAAGTCGCCAATAACAGCAAGAGCGCCATTCATATCGCCATACATAGTTGAATAGCCAACTGCTGCCTCGCTTTTGTTTGAAGTGTTGAGCAAAATATTTCCAAATTTATTTGAATAAGCCATCAAAACACTGCCTCTGATGCGAGCTTGAATATTTTCTTCAGTAATATCTTCTTTTGTATTTTCAAAAACTTTTTTCATTGTTTTCGAATACATTTTCCTAAGTTCTTCAATATCAACAATATGGTGCTTTATTCCACATCTTTTAACCATTTTTAGCGAGTCGTCTATAGAATGTTGACTTGAATATTTTGTTGGCAATAATAAAACATCAACATTTTCTTTTCCAATAGCATTAACTAAAAGTGCTACAACCACAGCAGAATCTAATCCGCCAGATAAACCAACTACAGCTTTTTTAAGATTTGATTTTTCAAAAAAATCTTTAATTCCAAGTATTAGAGCAGAATAAATAGATTCGTATTTGTTATCTGAATTTTTATTGTAATTGTCTGTTTGTGAGGTGTTTGTAATTTTATCAAGGTCAAAAATTTTCAAATCTTCTTTAAAGCTATTGACAGAAATAACTGTATTTCCAGTTTTGTCAACAACAATGCTAGCACCTTCGTAAATTAATTCAGTGTTTGCTCCAACTTGATTTATATTAATAATAGGTATAGAATATTTTTTTGCATTTTTATAAATAAAATCTTTTTTACAATCAGTTTGATTGTGGGCAAATGGTTGAGCAGCAATATTTACTATAAAGTCAGGATTAAAATTATGTAAATATTCCATAGGAGCATTTTTAAACATTATTTTGTCTTCAAAAGAGCCGTAAATTTTTTCTTCGTCCCATAAATCTTCGGCAATGGTTAGAGCTATTTTTTTATTTTTGAAATTAATAATGCTAAAGTATTGATTTTCTTCAAAATATCTGTCTTCGTTGATGACATCAAAACTTGGTATCAGAGTTTTATGAATTAATTTTTGAATTTCTCCATCATAAAGAAAAGCAGCAGAATTATATAGTTTTTTTCTAGTATTTTTGTTGTTTTTAGTTGGCAAACCTACAATTGCAGCAATATCTTTGCAATGTAATTTTATTTCTTCAAGTTTTTTGTAGCAATCATCAATAAAATACTTGTAATTTAACAAATCGTATGGTATGTATCCGCAAATCGAAAGTTCTGAAAAAATTATTAAATCTACTTCTTGATTTTTTGCAGTTAAAATTGCATTTGTGATTTTTTGAGTATTGAAATCTAAATTTCCAACTTGATAATTTAATTGAGCTATTGCAATTTTCATATCAATGATTTATTAAAAAAGTATGTCTTAGAAATGTCTAATTATTAATTTGCATTAGAACATTTCTAAGACAACTTGATTTTTTGGTTTTAAAGTTTATTTGTTGTTGTTAAAATAAAATTCCAACTTTTAAATGAATATCATTTAATGAAATTCTTGGGTTGCTTTCTTGAGGATATACAATTTTAGTTTTATCTACATCAATCAAACCTCCTGTATAAAGTAATTCAACTAAAATTCTGGTATTCCCAGACAAGGAATATTCGATTCCGCCTCCAATATGCCATCCAATATTAAATAGATTTATTTCTTTTAGCATTATTTTTTCGTTTTCACCATAAGAACCTAATGTTTTAATATTAATTAATGGTGTAACTCCAGCTTTTAAGAAATATGTGATATAGCCAATTTCATTAGTTTTTCCTTTAAAGCTAACAGGTATTCCAATGTAATTGAGTCTATAGTTTAGTTTAGAGCCAGCATTTAATGTGTCTTTAGTTTGACCTTCTTTTGGTGTTAATATGGTAAGCCCATCGTAAGTAATATTGCCACCTAAACTATTAAATTGAAGACCTGTAGAGATTGCGAAATGCTCAATTAAATTAAAGTCAACTAAAGCTCCAAAATTATAGCCGAATTTCATGCCTTTAGTATCTGCCACTTTACTGTCGGTGCTCATCCACGACATTGTTGGACCCACATATAATCCTCCAGAAATAGCTTGCTGAGCAAATATGTTTCCGAAGAAAAACAAACTGATTAGAATAAGAATAATTTTTTTCATATTTTTAAGATTTTTAAATTTAGTTTAATTTTGTACTACAAAAATAATATTATTTTTTAAAATAAAGTTATTATGAAGAAGAAATATTATATTTTAATTTTAGTATTTATTTTATTGCTTGGAATTTTAATGTTTTTTGTGTTTTCTAAAAAGAAAACAGAGTTTGAAGTTGATATTTCAAAAATTGAGCTAAACATTGAAATAGAGCGGTTTGACAAGGATTTTGAAAAACTTTCAGGCGGAGACTTTTATGCTCAAGTTGCGTTTATGGAAAATAAGTATCAAGAGTTTTTTGAAGTATATAATTATGAAATAATAGCGATTGGAGGTGCAGATAATTCGGCTTACTTGTCTTATGTGAATACATTTTTAAATGATTTTTCTGTTGTTCAAGCAAGAAAAAACGTTGATAAAGAATTTGCTAAGCTCGATGATGTTAATGAAGATTTGACTTATGGTTTTAAACACTTAAAATATTATTATCCTAATGTTGCTATTCCTCGCTTTGTGTCTTTTATTGCTGGATTTAATCAGTCTGTTGTATTAACCGAAGATTATATAGGAATAGGTTTAGATAAATATTTAGGTAAAGATTGCGAATTGTACGATATGTTACAAATTCCAGAGTTTTCAAAATCTGAAATGACGAGAGAGCAAATTGCAATTGATGTTTTGTCGGCTTGGGCAGAAGCTGAATATCCTTTTTCTAGCGATTCCGAAAATTTATTGGAAAATATGATTTATAATGGTAGGAAGTTGTATTTCTTGCATTCTATGTTTCCAAATTTTAAACCTGAAAGAATTAATAAATATACAAAGGAACAATTGGATTTTTGTGAAAAATTTGAACGCGAAATGTGGACTACAATAGTTGAAAATAAATTATTGTTTTCTACAGACGCTTTAACAATTAAAAAGTTCGTTGGTTCAGCTCCTTTTACATATCAATTTGGTCCAGATAGCCCACCAAGAACAGGCAATTGGTTGGGTTTTAAAATAGTATGCTCATATATGAAGAATGAAGATGTAAGTCTTGAAGAATTGATGGAAGAGGTTGATTATCAGAAGATTTTGAATTTGTCAAAATATAATCCAAAATATAAATAATCAAGATTTGAGTTTTTTGTACTCAAATGCTAAGTTTGCCATTAAATTACTGAAAGTTTGCATTGCTTGCATTGTCTCGCTAGAAATCATTTGATTTTTTATTCTTAATAATAATAAAGAATGAAGTGCATCAATACAAGTTTTCACATCGCCCTCATTTGTATTATTTGATAGTTTTTTAAATTCTTCAATATTAGGTTTTGCCCACCTATACAGTTCTTGGTGTTTATATGAGTTTCCTTGGTTTAATAATTTTTGATTTAATTCCTCAAGTTCGTCAATTATATTTTTTATAAAACCGAAATCACCTTGCTTATCAATTTTCTCGGTTTTAATTAAATTTATTAAATCCAAATACCAGTCTCTGATTTTAATTTTTATTTTTTCACTTGTTTTATATTGGTCTATGATAAGTTTGTTTATTTCTTCTATGTCGCAATTTGCAAGTCTTATAATATCTAGAACTTGTCTGATATAAATTATGTACTCAACAATGTTTTCTTTATATTTTTGTTCTGCAATTATCATAAATTGTTTTCTTGTATTTTATTAATTAATCTTCTTTCTTTTTTTGTTGGTCTTCCACTTCCTTTGTCTCTGATTACAAATGCTGTTTCAATATTTTTTAGTTTATCTAATTCTGATTGAGGAGTAGTTTCAACAATCATTTCTGGAACAAGTTTAGCAGATACTCGCTTGTCAATAAGTTTTAAAATTTTGTATGATCTAATTATAGGTGGATTTTTTATAAAAATAATATCTCCAATCTTAACGTTTTTTGAAGGCTTAACTGCATTGTCATTGATTAAGACATGCCCTTTATTGCATTTTTCTTGAGCTAAGTTGCGAGTTTTGAATAATCTAACTGCCCATAAAAACTTATCTATTCTTAAATTTTCTTCCATCTATTCAAAAAAGTGTCATTTAGATTGATAAATATAAGTTTAAAAATGTGAATATTTAGTCAAAATACAAAGATATTAAAAAAAGAGGTATTGATAAAAAGACACAATCTTTATTTTTGATTTTTTTCTATGATTAAACCTATAGGTTACTGTGTAACAAGTTGTTAGGACTTGTTTTAAAAATTTTGAATTTTGTTGTTTAGAGGTATTGTGTTCTCAAAAATCAAATCTTAACAATTGTAATATTTTGATAATCATCAAGATACGAAATTGTTAAATAAAAAATGAGAAAAAAATTAAATTTTGATAATCCTAAAAATATATTTTATAACTTTGTAGCTGAGATTTTAGTGTTTATTTATTGAATTTTTGAAGTTAATTCATGCTAAAATATTTTTTTATTGAATATTATTACTTATTTTTATGCAAAAATAATATTAACTAAATATAATACTTAAATGAGGAAGTTTTTTACAAGTATCGTCTGTTTAGCACTTGTTTTTAGTGTTAATGTTCAAGCTCAAAAAACCTTTATGGAAGGCGATATTTTGAGTAGTGAGCCAATTAATCCAGAAAATTTTAATGATAAATTGTTTCAAGATGTATTAGTTTATAAAATTAATACATATATGGATTCTTTAGGACTCGAAGGCTTTGAGATTCATGATTTTTTTATAAATCCAGCTAGGGATCATGCTACTTATATGGCAGAAACTGGTGAAGCAAACCTCACAGGTTCTGGACGTGCCGGAACAGTTAGAGATAGGTTGGTTTATGCCGGCGGTACAGGCGTAGGAGCAGAAGTGGTTGCAAGAGCTAATATAAGGACAGCTAATGAATATATTAGTTATGATGAATTAGCAAATCAAACATTGGATAAGTGGAAAACTGGCAAATATTCAAAAGATTTGTTGTCACAAAAATACTTTTTTGTAGGAGCTAGTGGTAAAGTTGACGCATCGCAAAAAAGAGTTTTTGTTGCTGTGTATATGGGTAATTATGCTTCCTTTATCTCAGGTGCTGGTAATGTGTTAGAGTTAGCAGCTCCAATTTCTGTGAAATCACAGGGTTTAAAAGTTTATGATGAAAAAATATGTAAGAAAACAACTAGGAAAATGCCCGATGTTGTTGATTTACAAGAAGGACTTTCGATTAATGACAACGGCGAAATTGTTTTTAAATATAATGATTTAAGAAAATTTAGACGTTTTATCAGAGCTTCAAAAGATGGTTTGGCAGTAGATATTGTTCAAAAAGACCAATTTAATCGTTGTAAATCTGAAAATATTGTTGACTATTCTAAAGTGAATGTTGGATTTATGACTAAAAAAATGTTTTCCAAAAAAATCTATAAAAAGAATATAGCCGAAGGTGAAGGTCGAAGAAAAAAAGTAACAAAATTAGAAGTTGTTTTAGGTCAATTACCTGTAGGTTTTGATACTCAAAACATTGAGCTAAACTTAATGGTTATTAAAGAAAAACATGTGTGTCATAATATTCCTCAATCATGGGTTGATACAAAAATTTATGATTTTGTTCCTAAAATTGCTTTAATGCCCGATACTATACTTCCTGCAGGTGTTAGCGAATATGCACCAACAGCAACTTCAACAGAGTTGAATTTTAGAATTCCATTTGAACAAGGAAAATTTACTTACCAACCTGACGATATGAAGCCTGTGTTGGCAGCTTTAAATGAGCCAGATTTTATTATTAATAAAATTTTTATTGAAGCATATTCTTCTTTAGAAGGATCTATAGCTGAAAATGCAGCTTTACAAAAGAAAAGAGCAAATAGTATTGTTAAAGCTTTAGAAGAAAATCAAAATGCAAGTATTGTGGATTCTGTAATTACTGCACCAAACTTAAAAGATTTACAAAACGATTGCAAAGGAACTATTTACGAAGATGTTTGTGATATGGATCTTGAACAAGCAGTTAAATATGTAAACTCAAAAGCAAAAGAAATGGAAATGTTCTTAGAAAGTCATAGATATGCAAATGTTACTATTTGGATTACTTATGATATTGATGGAGATAAAGAACAAAAATATGTTGTTACACAATTTAATAGAGCTGTTGAAGCAGGACAAATAAATACTGCACTCGCAATTCAAAAATATATTTTAAAAAGAGTTGTTGAAGGAAGATATAGCGAAAATGTTGTTAACGATATGAAAATTCCATCGGGCAGAGAGTATGTAGGATTGAATATGAATAAAATTTGGTTAACTCAATTTATTTATATGGATGTACTTGACGAAGATTACTTGACAAAGATAGATGACTTAAACAAATTAGACCAAACAAATATTTATGTTGATTTTAATGATGTATTATGTGAAGTAACTTTAACAGATCTTGATAATGACCGTACTCAACAAACTTTGCAAAATCGTATTGATAAAATGTATAATACTTCTTTACGCGTTGATTTAGTTGACTTGTTGAATATTGAGTTGCAATATCAAATCATGGATATTTATAAAGACTCTTTAGGATATGACCATCCATCTGTTGTAAAAGCTATGACTAAAATGAAAGAAATTATTCATATCGATGAGCTAACATGGGCAAATTCATTAAAATTAGCTAGCGTGTTTATAAACCACTCAGATTATGAATATGCTGTAAGATTGTTAGAACCTTGGATTAAAGATGAAAGTGTTCCATTTGTGTATTTATCAACTTATGCTACACTTTGTTCTAAAGTTGACTATAAAGTACATTCAAACAATTTTGTTTATGTATTAGATAGAATCAGAAAACAAGATCCTGAGTTTTTATGCGACTTGTTTAAAGGCGATAAACTATCTGTGCAAACTTTTGTAAATACAAGAGTTAAACAGTTGTATTGCGAAACATGTAAAAAATAGAAGTTGTTAATTAATTAAAAGCTGTAGTTCAATGGGACTACAGCTTTTTTGTTTAATATTGTAAAGTTATGCTAAATTTAAAAAAAATAACATTCTTATGTTTATTTATTTTGTTGAGTATTTATTCTGTCGCTCAATATAAATTATCATGTAGAATTGAAAACTATGCTCATAGAGAAGTGAAAGTTTTTACTTTATTTGGCGATGAAGCTGAATATGTAGAAAGTGTTCAAACTAATATTAATTCTGCTTTTGAGTTTTCTTTTGATAAAAAAGAAGTTGGATTGTATAGACTTTATCTTGATAATAATGAGTATTTTGATTTGATTTTTAATAATGAAAATATTCAATTAAGCACTTTTGTTGAAAATCCAGTATATAATATGAAAGTTATTGAGTCTAATGAGAATTTTCAATTATATGAATTTTTGAAAATGGAATTTATGTATAAGTATAAAATTCAAATTTTAGAACAATTTATGTCTATTTATCCTGACGAAACATTTACAAAAACAGTAGAAAAAGAAAAAGAAAAACAGGTTAAAGAGAAAAATGATTTATTGATTAAAGCAATTAATTTGGATAAAAATAGTTTTGCGGGAAAATATTTAACATATTTTAAAGAAGTTAAAGCTCCGCCAAAGCTTAGTTTGGAAAAGCAACAAGAATTTTATCGTAAGGAATATTTAAAATCTTATGATTTTAGCAGTGTTTTAATGTTAAAATCTAATGCTTATCAAAAAGTAGTTTTAGATTATTTAAAACTGTTCCGTGCAACTGATGCAGATGTGTATTATGTCGCAGGGAAAGATGTTCTTGACCATATCTTCTTTGGAGAACCTGTAATTTTTAATACAATTTTTGAATTTATTTTAAATGGTTTTGAAACAATTGGACTTGTTGAGCAATCTTCTAAGTTAAGTTTAGAGTTTGGCGATATGTGTAGTGATGCAAGTGATAATCTTAAAGCAAGAATTAAGGCAAATACTGAATTGACAATTGGTAAAAAAGCTCCTGATTTTACAGTTCAAACTCTTAGTGGGCAAACTTTTACTTTATCAAAAATGAAATCAAATTACACTTTGGTTCTTTTTTGGGCAACATGGTGTGGACATTGTCAGTTGACTATTCCTACTTTTGCAGAAGCTCAACAATTATTTGATGCTGCAAGTGTTGATATTATTGCCATTAGTTTAGATAAAGATAAAAAAGAATTGAGCGAGTTTTTATCTAAAAATCCTTTTCCTTGGCATGTAGCTTGTGATTATAAATCTTGGGATGGAAAACAAGTGGTTGATTATTCTGTTTATGCTACACCTATAATGTATCTAGTTGATAAAGAGCTGAATATTGTTGCTAAACCTTATGATGAACAAAGATTATTTAGAGAATTAGAAAAAATATTATATAGAAATTAGAATGCAAATAAAAACTGCAGAATTTTTGATGTCAAATCAAGACTATAGAAATTGTCCTCAAGATAATGTTCCTGAAATTGCTTTTATTGGGAGATCCAATGTTGGAAAGTCTTCATTAATTAATATGTTGACAAATAACTCAAATTTAGCAAAAACATCTTCTGTACCTGGCAAAACTCAATTAATCAATCATTTTTTTATTAATAAATCTTGGTATTTAGTTGATTTACCGGGATTTGGTTATGCTAAAGTTTCAAAAACAATTAGGGAAAAATTTAAAAAAATGCTTGAAGATTATATTTTGAAACGTCCAAATTTGGTTTGTTTATTTGTTTTAGTGGACAGTCGAATCCCTGCTCAGAAAATAGATTTAGAATATATGTATTGGTTGGGTTTAAATTCTGTTCCATTTAAAATTGTTTTTACAAAAACAGATAAGTTGGGAGTGAACGCTTTAAAAAAGAATATTGAGGATTATAAATTAAGTTTGGAAAAATATTGGGAAAATTTACCTGATTATTTCATTACTAGTTCAACAACAAAAAGAGGAAAAGAAGAATTGTTAGATTATATTGAAAGTATATTATAAAAAAAACGGGTTCAAGCCCGTTTTTTTTATTTTTATGTTATTAATTCTAGTATTTTAGAAGAAAGATCTACTTCTGCGAGTATTTTCGCCAATATTCATTCCAAAAACAATTTCTTGAGAGCCATAGGTGTAAGATGATAAGTCGCTGAAAGTGAAGTCATAAGCATAGCCAAAGAAATATTGATTATGTTTAAAACCTATACTTGCAACAAATGAATCACCTGGACGAAGTGACATTCCAAACCAGTAGTTTTTGTCATAATAAAATTTAACATTAACATCAAATTGAGGCATTGTAACTTCAGTAGTTTTCATCAAAACAGATGGTTCTATTTCGAATTGTGGAGAGTTAGGAAAATCAAATTTATAACCGCCCATTACAAAATAGTGACGAACCATTTTATTTTCTTCAACATTTTTATTTATTTTTAGTTTTGATTGAAACAGGTACGAGCCTGTAATACCTGCATAATATTTTTTTCCATATGCATAAGCTCCAAATATAGCATCAGGGACTATTGTTTTTTCAATCATATATGTAATTGCAGGGTCATCATAAACAGTAAGGGTTAAAAACCTTTGATCCATTTTATATTGTTCTGCAACTGCTGCTAAGCCCAAAGAAATTTTATTGAGCCTATCAATATGAAAATGGTAAGAATATATTGCTTGAAGTCCAAGATGACTTTCAGGACCAAAACTATCATGGAAAATAACTGCACCTAGACCAACATTGCTATTAGACAACATTGTGTGCCCTGATAATGTTTGTGTAGAAGGCGTTTCTTTAATTCCTATCCACTGTTTATGGATACTCAAAAGTATAGGAGAATATTCTTTTGATCCAGCAATGGCGGGATTATAGAAAAAATCGTTTAGCATGTATTGGCTATACAATGGCAGTTGTTGTGCATTAACTTGTGAAGCTCCTGCAAACAATATTACAATAAAAATAGGTAAAAACTTTTTCATATCAAACATTTAATATTTGAATATTTTAACAATTCACAGTTTTACAAATATATACAATATTTTTAAATAAAAACATTTTTTTTACAAAATTATTATTATTTTTTCAAAATTAAAACATTGGACTAGAAATATCGCTTGATTTTTTTGAAAATAGAAATACTCCAAGTGTAATTTCGTGAGCTCCGCTACTTACATTTTTAATTCTTGAAATCACAAAATCAAACGCATAGTTTATGGTAAATCTATCATATTTATAGCCTAAGGAAAATACTATTGCATCAGCTCTGCTTAAACTTAGTGATGTGCTAAAAGTATTGCTATAGTTGTAGTTTGCAATTAAATCAAATTTGAATGGGCTTGATTTTGCAAAATACATATTTAATATAGGTGTAAAACTATGTTTTGAATCTTCTAGTTTAAAATTATAAGCACCAGTAATAAAAAAGTGTCTAGCATTTTTTATTAATCCAGAAATGTCTGCGTTAGAACCAGAGAAAAAATAATTTGATTTGAATAATTGTAAAATCGAAAATCCCACAAAATAATTGTTTGCATGTAACATAATTCCTGCATTTGCGTCTGGTCGCCAAATTTTTTCGTCAATTTCTAAGTTCAAAACTTGGTCGTTTGTTTCGTAAACTTTAATTTGTGATGACAATAGTTTTAATTGAGAAAAATTGGCATCTAAACCAAAACTAATATTAAAGTTTTCGGTGCGAATTATATAGGCATAACCAAGACTAAAGCCAAGTCTTTGATTAATTCCAATTTTGTCATGGATTAAAGCGGCAGATGCTCCCATATCACTTCTGAATAAATATTTTCCATAAATAGAGTAAATTCTAGGAGCACCAGAAAAACCTGTCCATTGTATTCTACTATTTAAAAGCACCTCTGGAATTTCTTGCATTGAAATTGCTGCAGGATTTTGGTTGGCAATATTAAATACATAGTTTCTATGATTACCAATTTGTTGAGCAGATAATTTGAAACTACTTATTAGAAGCAAAATAAATATATATGTAAAAATTTTTAGTTTCATTTTTATCTAATTATTGTAATATGTCCTTTAAATAGTGATTTGCCATCGCCTAAATCTATTATATAATAATAAGTTCCTTCTGGTAAATCTTTGCCTTTATATGTTCCACCCCAATCGTTTTGGTAATTTTCTGCTTCGAAAACTAAATTTCCAATTCTATTATATATCCATATTTTATTTCTTGGGAATTTATCAATATTTTCTATTATCCAAGTGTCATTTGCTCCATCTCCATTTGGAGTTATTGTGTTATAAATAGTTATGCAATAAGTTAATTCCATTAAATCAACATCATAAATATATAAACAGTTGTTAGCATCAGTTATACTTATATAATAAGTGCCTTCTCTAAGCTCGGAAATTTTATTTTCTGTAGAATTATTATCCCAAAGGAATGAGTATTCTGGTGTTCCGCCAGATGGGTTAGCTTCGATTTCCCCATCGTATATTCCAGAGCAAGTAGGTGGAATAAATTTAAAATTAGGATTAAGAGAGTCGGGTTCAGAAATAAGGACACTTATTGTATCAGTACAATTATATTTATCGCTTGCAAAAACAAAATGTTCTCCAGCTGGTAAATTTCTTGCGGTATCTCCAATTTGTCCATTTGACCAAACAAACTGTATTGGTTGTTCCCCTTCTTCAAGTTTTGCAATTGCTACAGCAATACTATCATTAAAGCATAAATTTGGTTCTATAAGGCTGAAACTTCCGTAAATTTTTCCGATTTTATTAACAAATAAACTTAATGTATCTGTACAATTATTAGCATCTTTAACTATTACTTGAGTTAAGCCGTAAGTTAAATTTGTTGCAGTTTGAGTTGTTTCATTGCTTGCCCACAAATAAGTATAAGGTGGTGTTCCGCCATTTGGCGTTACAGTTCCCGCTCCAGCCTTATGTCCACATTCTACAGGATCTGTTTTTCCAGTTAATTGCAAAATTGTTGGTTGAGTAAATCTTATGCTATCAAAATATTGGCAAGAGTTTGCATCAACAACTGTAATGTTAAAATAAGTATTCGCTGGCATGCCTAAGCCTGTAAAGTCTTGTTGTTCAACACCTTCTTCCCAATAAACAGTGTAAGGTGGTGTTCCGCCAGTAGGTAAAACATTTGCATTTCCGTCATTATAGCCAAAACAGCTCACATTATTAATTTCATAAAATGTAGAACTTAAATAATTTGCTGGTTCTGTAATTGTGTAAGTTTGAATATTCCTACAAGCATGTTGATCTGTAACTGTAATTGTGTAAGTACCAATTGGCAAATTGCCAATAGAATCTGTGAAATATCCATTGCTCCATTCAATATTGTAGTATGGTGTTCCACCGCTAACATTAACTGTGATATAGCCATCGTGTCCACCTTTACAACTAACATTGTGAATTTGTTCTGTAAGTATTAGTTCATTAGGTTGAGTAATATATGCGCTTGCTGTGTCTGAGCATCCATTTGCATCAACAACTGAAACAAAATAATATCCTGGATGCATATTTGTAATAATATTCGAACTTTGATTTGAATCGTGGAACCAATGATAAGTATAAGGTTGAGTTCCGCCGCTTGTTTGTACAACTAAACTTCCATTGTCTAAGCCAAAACAAGGAATGTTAGATGAATTTATATTTGCAATTAAAGTATCTGGTTCTATAATAGTAATACTTTGTGCCCACGAGCAATTATTCGCATCGGTAGCTGTTATGGTATAAATGTCAGCACTTAAATTATGTAAATCTTGGTATGTTTGACCGCTACTCCATAAGACTGTATATGGTGGAGTAGCTCCCGAAAGTGTAATATCAATAGAGCCATAGTCTGTTCCGTGGCAAGGTAAATCTGTTTTGGTATAATCAATGGTAATAGGGGAGTCGGGTTGATTTATGTATATAGAGTCTGTAACAGAACAATCTCTAAAGTCTGAAATAGTTACATAATGCCAGCCTGAAGTTAAATCAGTTGGGTTTTGTTGAAAGCTACCATTTGACCATTCGAAGAAATATGGGAATGTGCCTCCAGTCACTTCTGTAGTAATGCTTCCTGTAAAAAATCCGTAGCAATCTAAATCGCTTGCTGTTAGATTGTGAATAATAGGTGGATTTACTGCTACTGAAATAGAATCATAGCTTTCGCAATTTTGAGCATCAGTTACAGTGATTGTATAGTATCCTGGAACGCCATGAATACTATCTGTATCGGCATATGAGTTTTGTGTTAATTGTCCTGATGACCATTGAAATTCGTAAGGAGCAATTCCATTTTGAGCTTCTGCATAAATATATCCGTAAGTTTCGCCATAACAAAATGCTTGCTCTGTGTATAGTAGAGAGTTTACTTCTGATTTGTCGTAGGGGCGGATATAAGTTCCTGGAAAAGCAATATCTTCTTCAAAATGCATTAATTCCCAAGTTTGGTCAAACCAAGTAACTGGAACGTAACCCAAACTTATTGTCCATTCAAAGAGAGGTCCAATTTCCCAAGGTCCTAAATCTTTTTCTAACCCTTGTATAAATTCTTCATCTTCGTAATATCCATGCATAGCAATTTGTTCAGAAATAACAGGTGTTTCTGAATTAATAGGTAGCTCAAAGCTAGGCATAACATTGTCAGCAATTTGAGATTTGAACGGAGTTATTATAGAAATTGAAGCTCTAAGTGCTTCTATAACAAACGAGAATGCAATGCTATCCCAAGTGTGATTTCGAATTGTTGGTTGAATATTATACTTTACTCCAACATACATAGAATCCCAGTCGTGGCAGGGGTAAGTTATTGTAAGATCGTTTCCAACCGCCATAGTAATTGTGTCGCTAAAGCCATTTTCAATTTCTGCATTAGAGTTTTGTGGATCAGTAATTATATACGGCATTTCAACAGGGAAATCTAAAGTTAGCCAAATCGTTGGACAGAAATAAATATCTTGATGTAAAGTGTTTTGGATAATAAAGTAAACACTTAATAAAGAATACTCAATTTGAAAAATAATGTCTCCTAGTGGTGTGTTTATCGGATATTGAATAGTGTCGTTTAAAAATGCAATAGCTTCTTGTATTTGCGGTCCTTCAGGTGCTGGGATATAGCCAGCCATCACATATAAAAAACCTAAAACATCAAGTTCAACTAACATGTATGGGTCTTCACCTTTTGCAATTAAACAATTTGAACCTTGTTCAATATAGTCTTCAGTAACTACTTCTGGTAAATCTACATGAGCTTCGAAATTAAAACCCACAAGATCTGTAAAATCTATATCAATAGGAAGTTCGTAGTCGTGGCAAAAGGTAAATTGGTTGCCAACGTAACAAGGGAAAACGCAATATTCAGTTTCTGCATTTATGTGAAATAAAGTATCTAAGGTGTATGGCAAGGAGACGCTTGCAGGAATTAAATGTATTGTGTCGCATGAAAATACGCAAACTACAATATTCATAAATGGATCGAACTGATATTCAAAATCAAGTGTAACAACTCCAACAGGTGGAAAAGAAGTTTCTAAAGCCCAGCCATCAGTAACTTCGTAAGAAGTGTATATTGTTGCTGGTCCACCATAATTAAAGCTGAAATCTTCGGGAAACTCTAAAGTTGTTTTTATAGGATAATCTAGACTAAAACTTCCTGTATAAAAGCCATGTGCTTCAAAAGTAGAACGTAATAAAGCAATAATTCCTACATTCATTCCGACACCGAACTGTTGACCAAAGGCTTCTGAAATTTCTGAAAATCCCCAAGATTCATTGATGTCAACATCAAAAAATGTGTGTTCAACATCTATTCCATAGGCATCGTCAGGTCCCCACATGTTTTGATCGTGAGATTGATAAAGCATTTCGTGTTGCAAAGTGTTTTCTTGCCCAAAAATGTTTAAACTTAACAGTATAAACAAAAGTAAATATGATATTTTAACAAAATGCTTCATATTATTCAACTGAAATTAAACAGGCTTCAATAGCTGGATATAAAAGTTTTTTCATATTTAGTGGGTAATTAAAATTTACCCAAATTGTATTTTCTTCTCCAGTAAAAAACATTGCTCTTTCATAAACCATTTCACCACTAGTAAATTCAACAAAAAATATTACAGCATCTTTGCCTGTAGCAGTTTGTAAATTTATTTTTTCTTTAAATATATAGTTTTGAGCTTCAATATATTCTTTTGTCATCGAAGAAGAAATATCTCTGTATGATACTCCATTGATTTCTACAACCTGTATTGTTGCAGCAGAACCTCTATGTACAAATCCATTTATACTTTCGTCTGCTTCGAAATATTCAGGAGGTATCATTTTTACGTTTGTGTTTGGTGCAACAACTAATTTATTGGGATTGTATTCTAATTTAGCATTTTGTTCTTGAACAAATACTTCTAATTCATCGGTTTGTGAGAAAACTAACACCGAGCTAAAAATTAAAATCAAACCAATTAATAATTTATTCATAACAAAACACTTAAAATAATTAATGCAAATCTAAACAAACTTGGTGAATTAAAAAAGATAATTGTAAAAATTTTACGTTTTATTTTAATTTTTTATTCAACAAATATTTTTTTAACTAAATTTACTTTAGAATTTGTAAGTTTAACAAAATAAACTCCAGAAGACAAGTTGAAATTAATTTCCTCTTCATTTGATCTTATTTGTTTTTCTTCAATAACTTGAGAGTGAATATTTAATATTTGCAAATTGTATTCTTCGTCGTTATTTTGTAAAATTACTTTAAACTTTCCTGTATTAGGATTTGGATATATGTCAAAATCAAAGTTTGTATCACTATTCAAGCTAGTGGAAGGACTAATTGTTAAATTAAAGTAGCAAGAATCAGAGCATTGAGTTGTTTCATCAATATATCTATAAATTATAGTATATTCTCCTATTTCGTAATTTGCTGTATTGATTTCTGTTATTTGGCTTCCATCCAAATAGTAGTTTCCGCCTTCGGGTTCTGCTCCAGATAGAGGATATGGTGATGAGTTTTCTTCAAGATTAATGTTGTCAGGGCAGGATACTTCTGGAGATTGTTTTACAGAAATTTCAAAACTACATTCTTCGCTTTCGTATGAATAAGTAATTGTATTATTGCCTAAATTTGCATTTTCAGGATAAAAAACTCCATCAACAACAGCATCGCCAGAATATGTGCCACCATTTGGGGTTGCTCCTTCTAAAGTAAATTCACTTGCATTTGAGCAAATTTCAAAATTTTCGGGACATTCTACAACATTAGCATTATAAATATAAACTGAGAAAGTACAAGAATCAGAACATTGAGTTGTTTCATCAATATATCTATAAACTATAGCATATTCTCCGATTTCGTAATTTGCTGGATTGATATATGTAATTTGAGTTCCGTTTAAATAATAGTTTCCGCCTTCGGGTTCTGCTCCAGATAGAGGATATGGTGATGAGTTCTTTTCAAGATTAATGTCGTTAGGGCAGGATACTTCTGGAGATTGTTTTACAGAAATTTCAAAACTACATTCTTCGCCTTCGTATGAGTAAGTAATTGTATTATTGCCCAAACTTGCATTTTCAGGATAAAAAACTCCATCAACAACTGCATCACCAGAATATGTGCCACCATTTGGAGTTGCCCCTTCTAAAGTAAATTCATTTGCATTTGAACAAATTTCAAAATTTTCGGGACATTCTACAACATTAGGATTATAAACATAAATTGTGAAAGTGCAAGAAGTAGCATAATTACTTTCATCAGTATATATGTATGTGATTAAATAATTTCCTACACCATATTCACTTGGATTAAAGTTTGTGATAAGATTATTATTGTAAAAATATTGTCCGCCTTGAGGTGTAGCTAAATTAAGTTCTAAAGTTTCATCATTAATTGATAAATATTGATTGTTGGGGCAAATGGTAGCTTGAATTAAAACTCCATCTGAAGTTGCAATGTCGGAATATAAACCTGCACCGTTTTGAGCTTTAACCGAAATATAATAAGTTTGACCAATTTCAAGATTTGCGTTTGTAATTGTAAAGTTTGTAGCAAGTCCATTATTTGTCCAATTTAAGTAATCTGTACCACCTTGACTTGTACCAATAGCATAGAAATAAGCACTTATTCCAGAGTTTGGATCTTGACTTTCTGTCCAATTGCCTGATAAATTTTGTGAGTCATTACTACTATCTACATCTTGAGCTATTCCATCATTAACACTTGAAATATTTGTAGGTTTACTAAAATCAATATTGTAATTTTTTGTGATTATTGAAGATAGGTTTTTTGCACTATCCATGCACATAGAGCTAATTTTTGCAGCAGCTACATCAGGATTAGGATTTGAGTATCTTAAATCTCCATCTGTAGCATTGCAGATAATTTCTGTATCTTGATTAGAATATCTTGAGCGGAAAGTCCTAAAATTATCAACCGACATTATAGAATTTCCACTGCGGAAAGAAATATAACTTCCAGTGAAATATGGATTAGTATCTTTATGCTCGCCAATAAGTTTATTGTCTTGATACACAAGAAATTCACCAGTAACTCTGTCGTAAAGAATTTTTATATTATACCAAGTTTCTGCTGCAAAATTAATTGTAAAAGTTTTATCTAATGAAAGCACATTGTTTGTAACTCTATAAAATTCTAAAGATTGTGTATCCTGTAGTCTAAACCAAATAAAATATCCGTTACCTCTATTACTTAATTCTGGATTGTCGCAGAAGAAATGGAACCCAGCTCTTTTATTTATATTACTTCCTTCAACTTTTAAATCAAATTCGTACAAATATTTATTTGATAACTCTTGATTTAGGTAAGCATATATGTTTGAATTTCCTACACTTTCATCATTGTGAATTAAAATGCCTTCTGAGTTAGCTGTCCAATTACCAACTTGATTAGTCCAATCTGTGCTTAATCCATTATTAAAATCATCGAAAAAATGTCCTTTGTTTTTATTGGCAGTCCATTTTGTTCCATCAAAATCAGAAATGTTGAAAAATCCTTTTTCTACTCCGCTAAGTTGGTCATTATCAGAGAAATAAGCAGAGAAATTGCCGGTATGCCAATTCCCAGTAACTTCAATATCGGTTTCAGGATTGTCAAAATCAGTAAAAATATTCTTAGACTTTGATTCAGACCAATTGTTGGCATTATCTATAATTTGTGTTCTAATTCTTGCAGCTTCTTTAGTGTTGTTTGGACTTTGATATCTGATTTCTGCATTTGGATTTAGTTGAGTTGTTACAATTTCGCTTGCACTACGAGCTTTGTACATTTTTATATCATCGTATTCGCATATGCTTTGTCCAGTTCTAAGCGAAATAGAATTACCAGATTCAAATGGTGTTGGGTCAGTTATAGATGTAACAAACTCATTATCAATATATAATGAAATTGTTCCTGTAGTTGTGTTAAGAATAATTTTTACGTCATACCAAATGTTGGGTTGTAAATCATAAGATTCAAAGTGAAAAAATCCACCTTCACTAGTGTCGTATGAATTGTTATTATAGCGATAAATTTCAGCTGTTCCTGAACCAAAGCCTAATGTTTGGTCAACTCTTAGGTAAAGCATGTATGAAGTTTGTCTTCCGCTAGCTTCTGGGTCGCTACAGAAAAAGTGCATTCCAGCTCTACGATTGTCGCCTGATCCCGAAATTTTTTGTTTCCAATGATATAAATAAGTCTCGCCTTGCACTTGGTTTACATAAGCATAAAGATTTGTATTGGTACTTGTTTGGTTTGATTGTTTTAAGTGATTATCACTTATTGACCATTCTCCAGCATAGTCAGTCCATTCTTCATGTATGGCTGTTTCAAAATTATCATTAAAAAAACCATGCTCTCCATTGGCACGCCACTCAGTTCCGTCAAAATCCATAACTTGATAGAAACTATAATTTACACCTGAACCGCCTTCATTGTCTTGGTCGTTAAAATTGACTTCAAAATCTGAATTATACCATCTTCTTTGAGTTTGAATTTCTGTTGTTGGTGCTTGAGTGTCGGCACACATATCTAAAATTTGTTGTGTGCTAGTTCTTATTGAAGGCAATAGAGCATACAAAGCATCACCAGGGCAAGTTGTTCCACCTGGGTTAACATCTCTATGTCCACAGATTCTATGAACATTTACATATCCGTCGTTATTTTGATTAATAATACTTGCCATACTTGTTGGGTCAAAACCTCTGTAGTCGTACCACCACGCTAAAAACTCTGCACATTTATCTAGTTGAGGCTGAGTTGGTGCTGTGCCGGGTGCATCGGAATTTCCTAAGAAATTTAAACCTATAGAATAAGTGTTTGAAGCACCTGCATGAGCGCCATGAACATCTTGGTTGGGTAAATTTGGATTATGACGACCTTGGAAAAAATTTCCATATTTGTCGAAAAGATAATTATAGCCAATATCATTCCAATTATTGCTGTTTACATGATAGTTCCAATAGCTTCTCACTACGGCTGCTCCGTCTGTATATGAATTTGGACTTGCACCATGATGAATTACAGTATGGGTTGGGTTTCTGTAAACAACTGTGTATGTTGGGTTTAGGCAATTAGAAGCACTGCTACTACACCACTCAGCTCGCGTAATAATTGGTGATGGAAATGCTGGACAGGCTTTTGCTCCAGATTTTGTACTTTTTGTTTCTGTAATTGTTGTTGGACCAATATTTAATAAAATCAAATAAATTTCACTTATAATTTCACCTTCTGGTGGGTAAATATAAAATTCTATAGAATCATGTTTCCACTCGTCCAAGCCAAACATAAGGTTGGATTTATAATAATTTGATTTTGTTTCGTTTGGTTTAGTAAAACCTTCGTCAATTTCCCAATTAGTCCAAGTTTTATTTGGTTTATGAACTTTGTAAACAATCTCAAAACTACCTGCCGAATAATTTTCTGTGCTTGATACCCAGCCAAGAGCAAAAGATGTAAATTCTTCAGGGGTTTTTAAACAAAAACCGTAACCGCCATTTTTGTCTTGGATAATTGGTGAAATAATTTTGTAGGTATTGATACTTACGTCTTCACTCTTGTAAGTATCTGTTGTTTCAAACTCAACTTGTCCAAATGCTAGCACGGACAAAAAACTAAATAAAAATGTAAAAATTTTCCTCATAATTTTAAATAATCAATTAATTTAACAATGGGTGCAAGTTACGGCAAAAAGTTTTTTAAAGCAAATGTTTTTAAATATTTTTTTAGCTTTGCAAGAAAAAAATATAATTATGCCTAAATTCTTCAAACTTTTAAAATTATATCCTCAAACCTATTGGATTTCAAATTTAATGGAGCTTTTTGAGCGCTGGGCTTGGTATGGTATGTTTATGCTTCTTGCTCTTTACTTAACTGGTTCAACAGATGTAGGTGCATTAGGCTTTTCGCAAACTCAAAAGGGAATGATGATGGGAACAGTTGTTGGTTTGCTTTATCTAATGCCAATTTTTACTGGTGCTATTGCAGATAGATTTGGATATAAAAAAGTGCTGATAATATCTTATATAATTCTTAGTGCATCATATTTTGCTCTTTCTTTGGTTACTAGTTTTTATGCAGTATTTATAGTTTTTTTAATTCTTGCTATAGGTGCATCTTTGTTTAAACCCGTAATATCAGCTTGTATAGCAAAAACCACAAACGACCAAACTTCATCATTGGGTTTTGGAATATTTTATATGATTGTAAATATAGGTGCATTTATAGGTCCTATTGTTGCTTCTTTAGCAAGACAACACGATTGGAAATATGTTTTTTATATTTCTTCGGCTGTAATTTTAATAAATTTAGTTTTAGTAATTCTATTTTTTAAAGAACCAGAACGAGAAATCAAGCAAAATAAGTTTACCGAAGAATTAAAAATTATTTTTAAAAATATTTTTGAAGCATTAAAAGACATGAAATTTGTAGTGTTCTTATTGATAATAGTTGGTTTTTGGACAATGTACAATCAGCTATTTTATACTTTGCCAGTTTTTATCGACCAATGGATGGACACTTCAATAGTTTATAATAAATTGCATTCTGTTTGGCCCTGGTTGGCAGAAACAATTGGTACTCCCGAAAAAACTATAGCGGCAGAAATGCTCACAAATCTTGATGCAATGTATATTATTATTTTTCAAATAGCTGTTTCTTATTTTGTGATGAGGCTTAAACCTATTCATTCAATTATTAGTGGGTTTTTAGTTGCAACAATTGGTTTGTTTCTTACTTTTTCTACAAATAATCCAATGTTTTTATTTGTAAGCATTTTGATTTTTGGTTTAGGCGAAATGGCAGGTTCTCCAAAAATTACTGAATATATTGGAAAAATTGCTCCTCCAAACAAAACGGCTTTGTATATGGGTTATAGTTTTTTACCAATGGCTGGTGGAAATTATCTTGCAGGAATTTTGTCGGGTTCGGTTTATCAAAAATATTCCGATAAAATTAGTTTACTAAAAATGGAAGTTAGCAGCAGAGGTTTGAATATTCCAGAAATTTCAGAAAATTTTTCGCAAACAGATTATATAAGTGCGGCTTGTCAACAATTGAATATGAGTCAAGGTCAATTAACGGAGTATTTGTGGACAAATTATCAACCTTATAATATAGGGATAATTTTCGCAGCAATCGGTGTTGGAACTGTTATGGCAATGTTGGTGTATAATTGGTATTTGAATAGGAGGAAAGCTTAAGTTTTAAAACTTGGAATTTTTATTTATTTAGTCTTTCAATTTCTGTTTTAATTTGTTTAATTATTTCTTTGTTAGCGATTTCACCATCTAAACTGAAAACAATAAATACATTGCCTCCAAAATCATCTTTAAAATTTTCAAAGCTAGCTTTCATTCTTTCAGAAATAGAATAATTTCCAAAATTTGATTGAGCTGTTATAGGTTTTATTTGTATGCCAAATGCTTTGTTTGCAGTTACATATCCCAAATAATCTATATCTCCTGCGTGGTCTAGCTCGGGTGGACTTTCTTCAAACCTCACATCAGGAAATTCTTTTGCTAATCCATGATTTACTACTGACTTTTCTCGCAAGTAACCATCATAAGTTCGGTTAATTGTTAAATTATAGATGTAATTATAACAATCTTCTTTAGTTAATGCGTTAAATGCTTCTTTCCATTCGGGAATAACAACTTCAGTGATTTTCTCATAAAGTCGTTCGCCAAGTTCTTTTAAACTTTCGCGAGTAATTTTAAAATTATTTTTGTCAGCTGTTTTAGCATTCTCAAAGTACCATTTTTCCCATTCTTCAATAGTGTTTGGCTGGCATTCTCTAATAAGAGCCATTACAGCTCCAACTTTATTTGGTCTTGAAAGTTGATAAGTTTGAGTAGCATAATTCAACACTTTTTCTTTCTTTCCAAATTCTAATGAGTATCTTTTGACTTCTTTTTTCTTCATAGCTATTTTTATCTTTCAGAATTATAGGAACAGAGTCTAAGTAATTTATTTTCTTTCTTGTTCTAACCAATAATAATTATTTGCCATACGCTTCTTTATATAATTTTGAAAATTTTGTTTTATATTTAAAATCAATAGAATTATCCACTATAGCTAATTTTTCTTTTAATAAATGTGCATTTATAAAAGTTTTATTTTCAAGATATAGGTAAACCATTAAATTATTTTCTTTGTCGTGTTTTACTTTATCATATTTTAAAAATACTTTTTTCCCTTGAAGTTTTTCAGTTAAAAACTCAATTGCTTCTCCGTTTGCTTTAGGATTTTGTTTTATTCCTATTAAGCGGATAATCAGATTGTTATGCAGGCGTATAAGTTCAGGGGTAATGATTTCTTTTACAGAAAAATACTCTTCTCGTTTTCCTGTACTATTTGCATCGATTTTTGAGCCGTATTGAATTTTTTTAACATCAACTTTTTTATCTAACTTATGTGTGTCAATAAATTGATAGGGTAGTTTTTTTATTTTTTCTGCAAAATCTATTTCAATTTCTTGTTGTTTAATAATTTTAGTTTCAACTTTCATAAAAGCGTCATCACCACCTATTTTTTCTTTTATAATTGAAATAAAATCGGGGTTAATTTCATAACCAACAGAATTTCTATTTAATTTTCTTGCAGCTAGAGCCGTTGTGCCACTTCCCATAAATGGGTCTAAGACGGTTTCTTCTGGAAATGAAAACATTTTGATTAAGCGATGAGGTAATTCTTCGGGAAACATAGCTAAATGCTTGTCTTGCTTAGCTCCAGTAAAATACCAATGACCATTAAAATATGTTTTCCATTCTTCATTTGTCATTGCAGAATTATCTTTTTGTTCTTTTGTTGGTTTTGGAGCATTTCCTTGTTTTTTAAATAATAAAATATATTCAAAATCTAATTTTACAATTCCATTTCTTGGATGCGGATAACTTCCCATTATGCTTGCTCCACCTGATGTGTTCATTGTTGTTTGTTTTTGCCATATGATTTGTCCCATAAAGTCGAAACCTATCATTTCACAAAATTTGATAATTTCTGAGTGAATTGGTATTATTTTATAACGTCCATAGTATGTAGAACGAGCAAATTGATCACCTATATTTATACATAAACGACATCCTTTATGTAAGACTCTAAAACATTCAGCCCAAGTGAGGTTCAAGTGGTTTATGTAAGTTTCATAATCATCATGAAATCCTATTTGATTATCTGTTCCATAATCTTTTAGTTGCCAATATGGTGGAGAAGTAACAATCAAATGAACGCTCTCGTCATTAAGTTCACTCATTTGCCTGCTATCTCCATTGATAATTGTATGAATAGTTTTATTTATCATTTTTACACTCTGTAAATTAAAATATAGACTACAAATATACTAATTTTTTTGTTTGAAAGTATCAATTTTGTTGAAATTAAACTTGACTACAACTCATCTTTCAAATATTTAGCTGTATAGCTATTTTTATTTTTGATAATATCTTCAGGTTTTCCTTGAGCAACAACAGTCCCGCCTCTTTCGCCACCTTCTGGTCCCATATCTATAATCCAGTCGGCAGATTTAATTATATCTAAATTATGTTCGATTATTATCATGCTATTGCCTCTGTCAACTAAAGAGTTTAAAACTTTAAGAAGCACTTTTATATCTTCAAAATGCAAACCTGTTGTAGGCTCGTCTAAAATATAAAGAGTATTGCCTGTTTCTCGTTTCATCAGTTCTGTTGCAAGTTTTACTCTTTGTGCTTCTCCACCTGAGAGAGTAGTGCTTGATTGTCCTAAATTAATATATCCCAAGCCAACTTGTTGTAGTACAATTAGTTTTTTATAAATATGTGGAATGTTTTCAAAAAATTCAACAGCTGCATTTATTGTTAGTTCAAGCACATCAGAAATAGATTTTCCTTTAAACTTTACTTCTAAAGTTTCTCTATTATATCTTTTGCCACGACAGGTTTCGCATTGTACATAAACATCGGGTAGAAAATTCATTTCTATGGTTTTTACACCAGCACCTTTGCAAGTTTCGCATCTGCCACCTTTAATATTAAATGAAAATCTACCTGCTTTGTAAGCTCGGATTTTTGCTTCTGGCAAACTTGCAAATAGTTCACGAATATCTGTAAACAGTCCTGTGTATGTTGCAGGGTTTGAGCGTGGTGTTCTTCCAATAGGCGATTGGTCAACTTCGATAAATTTATCTATGTTTTCAATTCCTTCTATTTTGTCGTAGTCTAATGGAAATGCGTTTGAGTTATAAAAATGTCGCGAAAGTGCAGGGACAAGGGTTTTGTTTAAAATACTTGATTTTCCACTCCCCGAAACGCCTGTCATGCAAATCATTACGCCAAGCGGGATTTCAAGATCAATATTTTTGAGATTATGACCTTTAGCACCACGAATTATTATTTTTTTATCAGAAATTTCTCTTCTAGATTTAGGCAATTCGATTTTAAGTTTTCCATTTATATATTGAGAAGTAAGAGAATCTGATTTTAGCATGTCGCTTGGTTTTCCTGCAAAGACTAAATGTCCACCTTTGCGTCCAGCGCCAGGACCGATGTCTGCAACAAAATCAGCTTCAGTAATCATTTCTTTATCGTGTTCCACAACTATTATGGAATTGCCTCTATCTCTGAGTTGTTTGAGTGAATTTATTAGTCTTTTATTATCGCGTTGGTGCAAGCCAATACTTGGTTCGTCTAAAATATATAAAACATTTACTAAACGACTTCCTATTTGAGTTGCTAATCTAATCCTTTGAGATTCTCCTCCCGACAAACTGTTTGCCGAACGGTTTAGAGATAAATAATCTAAGCCAACATCAAGTAAAAAGCTAACTCTACTACTTAATTCTTTAATTACTTCTGTTGCAATTAATCTTTCTTTATTGTCTAATTTGTCTAAAACAGTATCTAGGAATTTACTGAGGTTTAACATGTCCATTTCTGCAAGTTCGGCAATGTTTTTTTCTGCAATTTTAAATTGTAATGCTTCAGATTGCAGTCTAGTTCCATTACATTTTGGACAAGTTATAAACTTATTGAATCTAAATGAAGATTTATTTGAGTATGGATTTTTTTCTTCGTCTTCTTGTTTGGCTTTAATTTGATTTACAATACCGTCAAAGCTTATAGAGTAGTTTGAAGTTAGACCCAGCGGTGTGTTTTTTAATTGTAAACTTTCGGGATAGCCAAATAAAACTGCATCAATTGCTTGTTCGTTAAGTTCATCTATAGGTGTTTTGAGTGAAAAATTTAGTTTGTCGGCAAGGGCTTCTAGAATCCAAAAAGGTAAACTATTTTTATATTTTCCTAGAATGCTTATTCCGCCATTGTAAATTGAAAGCGATGGGTCTGGTATAATTTTATTTATATCAATATCGGCAATTACTCCAAGTCCGTTACATTTTGGGCAAGCACCTTGTGGCGAGTTGAAAGAAAAAGTATAAGGAGCAGGTTCTCTGTACGAAATTCCACTTGTAGGACACATTAAAAATCGACTAAAAAAACGAGGTTTGTCGCTTTCTTTTTCTAAAACCATAATTATATTTTTGCCTAAACTCATTGCTAAGTCTATAGTTTTTTTTAGTCGATTTCTATCTTGATTTTTAATAATTAATTTATCAATTACCAATTCAACAAAGTGAGTTTTATATCTGTCAAGTCTTAAATTATAAGTAATTTCTCTAATTTCTCCGTCAATTCTAGCGTTTAGAAAACCTTTTTTTCTTAGGCTTTCAAAAGTTTCTTTATAGTGTCCTTTTCTTCCATCAACAATAGGTGCGAGTATATAAACAGCTTTGTCTTTAAAATCTTTTAAAATAATATTTATGATTTGTTCATCGCTGTATTTAATCATTTTTTCGCCTGTAACGTGCGAGTATGCTGTTGAGGCTCTAGCATAAAGCAGACGTAGGTAATCATATATTCCTGTAATTGTGCCGACAGTAGATCGTGGGTTTTTTATTGTTGATTTTTGCTCTATAGCAATTACCGGACTAAGTCCTGTTATGCTGTCAACATCTGGACGTTCCATGCTACCAATGAAACTTCTGGCATAAGCAGAAAAAGTTTCCATATATCTGCGTTGTCCTTCGGCATAAATTGTATCGAAAGCTAATGAAGATTTTCCGCTTCCGCTCAAGCCTGTAATAACTGATAGTTGATGTTGTGGAATATCTAGGCTTAAATTTTTTAAATTATTTGTTCTTGCTCCTTCAACCGAAATAAAATTCTCTTTCTTATTCATCATTGTTTTTACTTTGTTTCATACATTCACGTGCGTTCTTTGCAGGTAAAACAATTTTGTATTCCTTTTTGTTTGGGTTAATTAATGATTTTCCAGTTAGCCAAGGATTGAAATATTTAAGCATTTTGTAGTTTGTGCCGTGTTCAAAAGCAAATTCCACTAAATCAGAAATGGTAGTATCAACAACAATTTCTTGAGTTTTAATTTCTTTATAGAGATATTTTTCATCAATATCAAAACCATAAAGTTTAGGGTTAGACATTATTAATTTTAATGCTAAAATTCTATATACATATCTAGCAGTTTCTTGATTCAAATGCAAGTCCCAATAACTATTAACTTTTTGATAATCAATATCTTTTTGTAAGCCACCCATACCCATATTGTATGAAGCTGCTGCCAATGTCCAACTTTTAAAAACTTTATATGCTTTGTGTAAATATTCTGTTGCTGCAATTGCAGATTTTGTGTGATTATATCTTTCATCTATACCTCTTCCAACGAGCATATTATATTCTCCCGCTGTTGTTTTCATAAATTGCCAAAAACCTGTTGCACCAGCTGGACTAACAACATTTGCTAAGCCACTTTCGGCAACGCATAAATATTTCATATCATCAGGAATGCCTTTTTCTTTTAATATTTTTTCAATCTCAGGAAAATAACGATTTGCTCGTTTTAAATAAATCAAGGTAGATGAATGTCTATAAGTATTTACAATAAGTTCGTAATCTAAGGCTTCGTAAACGTCAAAATTTTGCAGGGGAACTTTTTCGCCACAAAAACTTAAAGTGTCAGGAATATATGGTTGAAAAACTTTATATGGTATTGTAGTTTGTTCATTTTCTATTTCTTTACTTTGATTTACATTTTCAGAGCTTGAAAAAATAAAACTATTAGCAATAATAAGACCTAAGCCAAGTCCTAATATTACGAAAAAAGGTATTTTCATAAGTTTTTTTTTATCCATATTCTTTATTGTTATTTTTCTTTGCTTAGTTTAGTGTTTATGTATAATAATAAAAACACAATGATAGGGTATAAGAAAAAGAGCCAAAGTTGCGAATATGCAATAGTAGAACTTTTTTGTATAAGACAAAAAGCTAATGCTAAGCCTATAGAGTTTAAAACAAAAAATACAAGAGCTATTATGCTTGTTGGCAGACCTAAATAATATAAATGATGTGTTGTATGATCTTTGCCACCTATAAAAGGGGATTTTTTTCTTAATAATCTATTTATAGTTACTGTTGTAGTATCAGTTATTAGTACTAAAAATGCTAAAAAAACAATTAAAAATTGCATTGTGTTAAATCCATATGAAAATTCAGTTATAGGGATAGCATTCCAGAAAAATTTTATTCCTACCCATGCTAATAATATTCCTAAAAATTGAGATCCATTATCTCCCATATACATTTTTGAAGGATGCCAATTATAAAATAAAAAGCCAAGCAAAGATGCAATTGTAGAAACCAATATAATTAAACTAAGTTGTGAATCTCCAACATCAGTGGTTATAAGGTAGATTGCAACTGCTATGAATATTGAAAGACTTGATGCTGACGATACTCCATCCATATTATCCAACATGTTGATAGAGTTCATTATTCCGACTACCCAAAATATGGTTATAAGATAGTTTATCCAATCCATTGGACTTATTATGATATAAATTCCATTATAAATTAATATTAAAGCACATATAATTTGAATTATAAATTTGAATACTGGTGATGTATTTAAAATATCATCGGCTAAGCCCATTAAAAATGATAAAGTTACAATTATAAAAAGACTAATATATTCTTTTGAAAAATATATGTTTTCTTTTAAAAAGAAGAAAACTATTATCATGGTTAGTAAAAAAACAAAATAAAAACTTAATCCACCAAATATTGGTTTTGATTGTGAACTAAATCTTATAGCAGATTTGTTAGATTTTTTTACTAAAAATTTTAGAGGTCTTTTAATTAAAAAATTATTTAAATAAAGACTAAAAAGAAAAGAGATTATAAATGTTATTAATATAATATAATTCATTTTTTAGTTTTTTTTCTAAACTTATTAAAAAATTTGGGTTTAGCTACATCATCTTCGCCATAGTATGAATTGTGCGTGTGGCTAAAATAGTTAATTCCATAGTAAGCTGTTCTTTTGGTATAACCGTAACCTGCTTTATATCCATATCCGTAGCTTGCAATACTTTTTTCTATACCATTAAGCACTACAGCTAAGTTTTTTAATTGACTTGATTTTGAGAAGTAGTTTAAATTATTTACAAAAGATCTTGGACTATATCCAGCTCTCATAACATAAAGTTGGTTATCAGCTAAGCGAAATGAAGTAAGTGCATCATTAACTATTCCAATAGGAGGAGTGTCAAGAATAATAATATCATAAGATTGTTTTGCCTGCTCAATTAGTTCATTTAATTTGTTAGTAAGAATAAATTCGCCTGGGTTCGGTGGCAGAGGTCCTGACGTAACAAAATCTAAACCTTCCAAAGAGCTGTTTGTAATACATTCTTGAAAGTTGTTTTTGCCAAGAAGAATATTTGTAACTCCTTTTAAATTATCAACCTCAAAACATTCGTGAATTCTTGGTCTCCTTAAATCTAAGTCTATAATAAGAACTTTTTTTTCCGACATTGCATAAATAGCTCCTATATTTAGTGCTAAAAATGTTTTTCCTTCTCCTGCAATGGTTGATGATATTGTTATTATTCTTGTTTTGTCTTTGATGGGATAAAATTCTAAGTTAGTTCTTATGTTTCTAAAAGCTTCACTTAGCATTGATTTTGGGCGTAAATGAACTATCATTTGGGAAACTTCAAAGTTTGTTTTATTTAAAGAAATTCCACCAACTACAGGGATGTTTGTGCGATTTGTTATATCATCAATTGATATAATTTTATTAAAAAGTAAATACCTAATTGCTAAATATAGAAAAGATAAAACTAAAGAAATCAAAAAAGCAATTGTCATTATTGTTGAAAAGATAGGAAAATCAGGCGATGAAGGGATATTTGCTTTTTCTAAAATTATATTATTTGAAACATAGCCAGCTTGTGATATTAGTGTTTCTGCTTTTGATTTAATTAGTTGTGCGTAAAAATCTTCGTTAATAGCATATAGCCTTTGTAAACGTGCATATTCAATTTCGTCATATTTAGTCTCTTTGAAAGCAACTTTTTCTATTTCTTTATTTTTTTTCTCAAGTTCAATTTTTTCTGTATTTAGACGTTTTATTGTTGAGTTAGTAAAATCAATGATTGTTTCTTTTTTAGATTTAATTTGTTCGTCTAAAGTTTGAATTTTGTGGCTATTAGATGTTAGGTCAAATAAAAGAATTTCTTTTTTATTTAATAATTCTTGCAAAGATTTGATCATTGCAGATAAAAATGCTTCAGATTTTTGTCCTGAAAGCATCGCCAAAAGCTCATAAGTATTAATATCTGGATTTGACTTTAATTTGTCCAACATTTTTTCTAAAGTCATAATCTCGAAGTCAACATTCAAAAGTTTAGATTCTATGTCGGACATTTGTGATGAATAAATATTTGTTTTATTAAAAAGATACTCATCATTTATGTTTAAAATATTATTTTGTTCTCTAAAGTTATGTAAATCTTTTTCTGTAGCATTAAGTTGGGTAAATACATTTTCCATTTGTTGGTCAATGTATTTTATAATATTGGTTGCAGATTCTTTCTTTTTGATTTCATCAAATTCAATAAATTTTTCGGCTATTGTATTGGTAATTTCAGCTGATTTTCTAGCATTAAAGTCATAGTAAGTTACTTTAATAGTTCCAGCAGTTTCACTAAGAGTTTGAACATTAAGTCGTTTCGATAAATTTTTTAGTATTGTGCCGGGATTGTTTATAGTGAAAAAATATTGAGATTTGTTTTGTGGGCTAAGTTCTTGTTCTAAATCTTTTTTTGATGGAAAATGTACATAAATTTCCATTCCATAAATAGTTTGCCATTCTTCTGGATGGATAGTATATTCATATTTTTCATCTCCTATAGTGTAGGTAATCAGGCATTTATAATCTTTAAACTCTAAATCAATAATTTGGTCAAATATTGCAGTGTTTGTAATATTATATTTAATTTCAAAAGGTGTTGAGCCATATAGTTCTGTTGATAAAAATGTTCCTTTTCTATAATAACTGATATCAAGTGGAAGTACCTCAATTACGGTTTTTAAAAATTCGTTGGAGCGTATTAGTTCTATTACTGGTGCTAGGTCTTTGTCCATTAAATTAGAGGAGATACCTAAAATTTTATTTGTTTGGTTTTCATTTTTTACTTGAATAATTGTTGATGTCTTGAATCTTGGGGTTGAATACCTATGATATGCAAAACCAGCTCCTAATGACATTAAAATCAATAGAATAACTACCAAAATGTTTTTTTTAACTATAATTAAAAATGTTCTTGTGTCGAACTGTTGGTTAAATATAGATGTTTTATTTTCGTCCATTTTTATTGTGCTTGCTTAAGTTTAAAAAATACTCCATAAATTGTAACTAATGTTGTAATTAGTGTTAAATATGGTGAAACTTCTCTTAATGCCCTTGTGAAGTATTGTGGTTTACTATCAATGTAAATAATATCGTTAGCTTCTAGCAAAATATTTGAGTTTTTAAGTTCTTTGATATTTGAAACATTCCAATAAAAAACTTCGGGATTTTGAGTTAAATCTCCACGAATTAATTTTATTCTATATGAACGACTAATATCTGTAACTCCTCCAACTTGTGCTATTGCTTCAATTAAAGTAAAGTTGTCATTTGGCATTTCAACCACACTTGCTTTGGTTCCACTATTCATAAAAATCATAACTTTTCTATTAATAACTTTTACCAAAACAAAAGGTTCAATAAAATAATTGCCATATTCTTGTTCAAGAAGTAATTCTGCTTCTCTTATTGTTTTGCCAGCGATATCAATTCTTCCTAAAATTGGCAGTTTTACTTTGCCATCAAATTCTACAAGAAATTCAAATCCATGTTGGTTTCTTTGGTAATTAGCACTTGCACTAGCGCTTTCCATGCTACCTGTACCAAAAAAAGATTCGCCAGTATTACTAACAACTCTTAGACCTATTTTATCGTAAGCTTGTATAATATATTCATTTTTTGAAATTTCAAATTCGGATTTTGGGTAATCTTTATCTGTTTTAAACATATCTGATGGTCTAAGGACACGGCAAGAATTACAAATAAATATCGTTAAAATTAGGTTTGATATAAGTAAAATCTTTATTTTCATGCAATTTTATTAAGTTCAATCTGCAAAAATAAATAAATTTCTCATATTCCTTTTAATTAAAAGGTTATTTTTTACTTTTTAGTTATGATTTTATTAAACTTAACTTGTTGAATAAAATATTTTTATCAATTTCGATTATTAATTCTAATTTTTATTTTTGTAGATTATTCTTATGTTGATGAAAAGATTGTTAGTAATATTTATTTTATGTTTTGTTTGGAATATTGGTTATTCTCAAAGCTACAATTCTTATTTTCATCAATTTGAGATGCGTGCACATTATGGACTATCAATTCCTCACCATACTTGTTTAAAATATTTAATAGAAAAAAATATTTGTATAGGTGAAATTACTTATTCTATAAAAACTGATGGTTCGGAGCCTTGGCAACATGTATGGCGTTTCCCAGAATTAGGGCTTGGATATTTAATGGGTAGTCTTGGTAATATCAACGTATTTGGATTTTCACAATCTTTGTATGCTTTTTATGGCGTGCCTATTGTCGAAACCGAAAATTTTATTTTTAAATATCGTTTTGGTTGTGGCTTGTCTTATATTAGCGAAAAGTTCGATGCTAGAGCTAATTATTATAATGTTGCTTTTGGTTCTTATTTGAATGCACATTTGCATTTTTCACTTTTAGTAGATTATAAATTTCCTGATTTACCATTGTATCTAACAGCAGGATTTGCATATAATCATTTTTCGAGTGGAGCAATTGAAACACCAAATTTAGGTTTAAATCAAGTTACTGGCAATTTTGGAATCAAATATATGTATTCTAGGTATAATTATTCTTTGCCTAAACGAACTGTGCCGTATCAGTATGATAAAGATTTTGAGTTTTCTGCATATTATGCCGTTTCAGTTAAAGAAAATTCTACTTATGAAAACAAAAAGTATTTTATTAATTCTTTAATTTGTGATTTTGCTTCTCGCTTAAATAATCAAAGAAGTTTAGGTGTTGGGTTGAATTTAATTTTCGACCCTTCAATAAAACCTTTATTGGAAGATGATTATAATGGTGCTCATAATTTGCTTAGAGTTGGAATTCATGCTATGCAAGAAGTTTATTTGACTGATGATTTGAGTATGATTATGCACTTGGGAAGCTATGCTTTTAATAAATATAAGGAAGGAAAAAAAATATTGGTTTATTCAAAGATAGGTATTAGATATACTTTTGCTGAAAGATATTTTGCAAATATAGTTTTAAAAACGCATACAACAACCGCCGATTATATTGAATTTGGTTTAGGATTTAGAATTAACTAATTTTCTAAAACATGAATTTCAACTCTTCTATTTTGACCTTGTTCCCAACTATCTCGTTCAAGCGGATATAGTTTTTGAGTTGCTGCAACACCTTTATAAGTCATTCTCGAAGCCTCAATTCCACCCTTTCTTAAAAAAATGTAAACTGCTTCAGCTCTATTTAGGCTTAAAGTGTAAGTATCATTTGAGTAATCATAACCATCTGCTTCAGATTCATCTTGGCAACATATGTGTCCAATAATTTCTATTTTTAAATTTGGATTTTCACGCATTAGTTGTAATAGCTCCATTAAAGGCGCTTCGGCTGAAGGTAAAAAGAATGGCGTTCCTCCTTTAAAATTTATGTTTTTGATATTAAATTTATTCCCTTTTACTAAATCTTTTGACGTAATATTTGCCAAGTCTGTATGTCCTTTTTTATTGTCAAACTTGTTCTCGAAACTTATAGTGTCTTGATAAGTGTATGTTTTAGTTTGTTCTTCAATTATAAAAGTAATAATAATTTCAGATTTTCTATGTTCTTTAATTCCTCTGTCGCTTTCATCTGTACGATTTTCAAAACTACTATTTTTATGTATGGAATTTCCTTGACAAGTGGTTATTTTAGCAGACTTTATTCCTAAATTTGTTAAAAATGTTTTAGTTGCATTTGCTCTTCTTTGAGAAAGTTTATCGTTGTGTTCTTTGCTTCCTAAGAAATCTGTATAAGCATATATCTCAACTTTTTCAATTTTAGAAAAATCAATTTTATCAAACTCATGCTTATAGTTGTTTTCAATCTTATAACTATTTATATCAAAATAAATATAAAAACTTTCAGAATCTTGGGCTTTTATTCCAAAACTTATAAAGCAAATTGCAATTAAAAAAACAATACTTTTAAGCGACATATTTTTAAATTTGTTATTTATTTAACTGTAAAATTAAAATTTTATTTTATGTTTTGGCAGTATTTTTTTAGAAAAACAAATATTTTGTTGATGAATTTTATTTTTTTCAAAATTAAAATAAGGAGTGTTTGTTTGTTAAGCTATTGATTTGCAGATGTTTGTGTTTTGCTTTTGTTGTCTAAAATTATGTTTGGATAAAAAAAATAAAATATTTATAAAAAAAAGAGTGTAATTCAAAAAAAATGGCTAATATTGCAATCCAAAAATTGTACGGAATATTTAAAGTTTTTTGTAATGGAATTAATGAATATCGTAAATCAAAAAATGGCTATTGAGAAGGAATTTCCTAAGTTCAAAGCTGGAGATACAATAACTGTAAGTTATAAAATTCGTGAAGGAAATAAAGAACGTATTCAGGAGTTTAGAGGTGTTGTTTTACAGATCAATGGTGAAGGTCGCACTGCTACTTTTACTGTTCGTAAAATGTCAGGAGCTTTTGGTGTTGAAAGAATTTTTCCATTTGCGTCGCCTTTTATTGATGCTATAACTGTTAATAAATATGGACGAGTTCGTCGCGCAAGAATATTTTATTTACGTGGACGTACAGGTAAAAAAGCTAGAATTAAAGAAAGAAGATTTTAAGATTAGTTTAGTTTATATTGCTCATAAAAGCGAGACTGCTCAATTTGTTTTGGGCAGTCTTTTTTTGCAAAAAATTATTATTATTTCGACTATTAGTTCTCTAAAATATAAAACTCCGTTCTGCGATTTTTTGCTCTTCCTGCTTCGGTTTCGTTAGTAGCAATAGGCAAGTTTGGTCCATAACCTTTATGTTGCAATCTATCTGGATTTACTCCATGCTTTACTAAATAATCGTAAACGGCTTTGGCTCTATTGTTAGATAGAGTTATGTTTGTTTGCATACTTCCTATGTTATCAGTATGTCCTCGAATTTCAATTTTTAAATTAGGATTGTCGTTCAAAAAAATCATAAATTCATCAAGAACAAGGAGTGACTTTTTATCTATTTGATACGAAGCAGTTGCATAGTTTATATCACGAAGCTCTACAGATTTTCCTTTCTCTATTGGTTTTATTTCAAAATCAATAACTAAAGGAGCTTCGAAAATTTCTTCATCAACTTCAATGAGTGCAGAGGTAAAGCTGTAGTCTTCTTTTTTTACCACCATTACAAAATCGTCTTCTTTTTCTTTTTCGTTTGTAACAGCTACTGCATAATGCCCTGTTTCAGAGTCCAATAATCCTTCTGAGATTTCTTTGGTTCTTGTATTTCTCACTTCTAGTTTAGCTTCTGTAATAATTTCACCAACTTCATCAACAAGTTTACCTTTAACTAGGAATACTTTTTCTGGTCTAGCTTCTGGATATAAATCAAATGAATAAATATCCCAGCCACCTTTTCCTTTGAATTTATTACTAGCAAAATAAGCTTTTGTTCCTTGAGTATTTACTACAAATCCTAAATCATGTGCTTGTGTATTTATTGGATATCCGAGATTTATTGGAATACTCCATTTATTATCTCTATATTTTGAGAAGAAAATATCATATCCGCCCAAGCCTTTGTGTCCGTCTGAAGAAAAATATAAGGTTTGACTATCGGAGTGAATAAATGGAGATTTTTCGTTTCCTGGTGTATTTATTGTTGGTCCGAGATTTTTAGCTTTATTCCATGTTCCGTCAGCATTTTTAGTAGAATACCAAATATCACATGTTGGATTATTTGGGTCGAAACCGATATTACCTTCTCTAATGCTTGAAAAATATAGAGTTTTACCATCAGCAGATATTGAAGGTTGCGATTCCCATGTGTTTAGCCCGTTTATATTAGGTCCGAGATTAATTAATTCAGACCAACCATTTGCTTTTCTAACAGAATAATAAATGTCGCAGTTATCATAAGTTCTAGAAACAAATTCGCAAATAGTAACGTAAAGTGTTGAGTTATCAATTGTTAAAGCAGAAGCTCCTTGGTTTTTTCCAGTGTTAAAAGGGTAGGGAAGAGGCTCTCCTTTCGAAAACCTTGTGCCTGACTCATCTAAAGCTCTTGCAACTGAAAATTCTTCTGTATATTTTTCGCTAGTTATGCTGTTAATATCTTTTTTCATGTAAGCATGTGTAAAAAATGCTAAACTTCCATCAGGAGAAATTAGTGGTAAAAAATCATCATTAACTGTTGAAATGCCTTCAACAATAACAGGTTTAAAAGGTACTGGATTAGATATTAATTCAAGATACGTATCAATATAATCTAAAATAAGTTCTGCGTCTTTTATGTTTTTGCTTTCTTCTGTGGTATTTTTAGTGTATAAATTAAGATATTTTTTTGCATTTACATAATCTTCTTTTTCGTAAAACATTTTGCCAAGAGTAAAATTTACAGACCAATTGTTGTAATGAGGACAGGTATTAGCTACTTTTTCTAAACTTCTTGCATAATTTGCGTAAAACTTATTTTGAGATTTAATGTCTGTTGATTTTTTATATTTAATATAATTAATTTCTGCCACTCCAATCCAGGCTTCTGTAAACTCGGGTTCCTCGTCCACAATTTTTGATAAAAGTAATTCGGCTTGGTCAAGTTTTCCTGAATTAATATATTCAATTGATTTATTAAAATTTTTAATAAGTTTTTTATCATCTATTTCGTTACAAAAATCTTGAAATGATTGTGAAAATAAATAAGAACTGCATAATAGCAATAACGATAATAACAATATTTGCCTTCTTATTTTCATTAAAAAACTGTTTACAACAAAGATATTTTAAAATATCCATTTTTAATAATTAAAACGAAATAATATTATTAAAATTATATTGTTAGCAAATAATATTCCATATTAGCATAATTCCAAAATAAATTATTGAGGTTTTTAAAGAAGTAAGTGTTTTAATTTTTTTTTAAACTTTGTAGTAGAGCGAAGCAATAATAAAAATAGCAAATAATAGTGATGCAATTCCATTTGTAGATGCAAAAGCAATGTTTATTTTTGAAATATCATCTTTTTTTATAATTAAGTGTTGAAAAAAAAGTAAAATCAAAAATATGCAAGTTCCAATAATTGTTAAAAAATTTTGATTTAAGCTTAAGCTAAATAAAATAATAAAACATGCTGCGACTAAGTGAATTAAACTTGATAGTATTAATGATTTTTTTCTTCCATATTTAGCAGGAATTGAGAATAAACCATTTTTGCGGTCAAATTCTTCATCTTGTAATGAATATAAAATGTCAAAGCCAGCAGTCCAGAAGAGCACAGCAGCTGATAGCATAATAATTTGAGTAGTTAGGTGTGAATTTATTGCAAGAAAAGCTCCTGCAGGGGCTATTGATAATGCTAATCCAAGAATAAAATGTGATAAAAAAGTAAATCTTTTTGTATAACTATATGATAAAACAATAAATAAAGCCAAAGGCGATAAGTAAAAAACAGTTTTATTGATAAAAAAAGTAGCAGTAATAAAAAGTATTGAATTAATTATAGTGAAAATTAGTGCATTTTTTGGCGAAACTTTATTTGTTGGAATTTCTCTCATTGCAGTACGAGGATTAGCTTTATCTATTTTATGGTCAGTGTAGCGATTAAAAGCCATTGCTGCATTACGAGCCAGGATCATGCATAAAATGATTAATACAAAAATATGCCATTTTGGGAAATGCCCAAGTTCTTGAATTGCAATAAATAATCCAATTAGTGCAAATGGCATAGCAAAAATTGTATGAGAAAATTTTACTAGAGATAGATATGTTTTAATTTTTTTAATCATTTTACAAAATTGCAAAAAAAACGGAGCTTTTAACTCCGTTTTTATATTTTTAGTTAAGTTTTATTATTTAAAAATTTAAAACATACTTCTTCCAGAATATTCACTTCTATGTATATTATATCCTAACATTACTTCAAACGTTCCTGCTTGAAAGTTTGAAATTTTAGAGGTTGCGTAATCGAAAGCAAATCCGAAAATAAAATCTTTGTACGACATTCCTAATAGTGAAACTATAGCTCCGTCAGTACGATACGAAAATCCTAACCAGTAATCTTTTTTATAAATTCCTCTTAAATTTATATCAGCTTGGAAAGGCGATTTAAAAGTTGTTTTCAATAATACAGATGGTTCTAAAGCGAAATTGGTATTTAGATTAAACATATATCCACCTAATAGATGATAATGTCGTGAAAGTGTACTTGTATTACTTCTATCTATATAGCTAGTACCAATTTTTACAGGTAATTCTAATAATTGATTTCCTGAAATTCCAGCGAAATATTTTGTTGAATATAAATAAATTCCGAAATCGCTTTCTGGTAGCCATGCATTTTCTTTGTTAAAATTCAATTCTGGATCACCGGCATCTAAATATGTTAGGTTTGCATAATTCATTTGATATTGAAAAACTTGTAAAGAAAGTCCAAATGCTAATTTAGCAGATTCTTTAAATACTGGTAAAATGTATGCATAGTTCGCTTGCAAACCTATTTTAGTTTCTGGTCCAAATCTATCAGCAAAAATAATTCCACCAACTCCCATAGTTCCGTTTACTAGTGATAAATGTCCGCTGATTAATTGAGTAGAAGGTCCTTTATCAATTCCTACCCATTGTTGTCTAGCAGTTAGTCTTAAATCTATAGCATCTGTGCTTCCTGTTACTGCAGGATTTAACAACATTCGATTAAACATATATTGGCTATATAGTGGCAATTGTTGTGTTGACAATTTACTTGCAGAAGCAAATATTAAAACTATAATTATTAAATATATTTTTTTCATGATATTAAATTTTAACGAATTATTGTTACAGTACCTTTATATGAAGTTTCATTGTCTAAAATCAGAATATACACATATGTTCCAAAAGGTAGGAGCTTTCCTTTAAATGTTCCATCCCATTGTTTTGCGGGGTCGTTGTAGTCAAATCCAGAACCCTGATAAGTAAAAACTTCATCACCCCAACGATTGAAGATATAAATTTCAATTATTTCGAAAGCTTGAATACCTTGGATTCTCCATGTGTCATTGTAGCCATCATTGTTAGGTGTTAATACATTAGGAATAATTAAATCAGGAATTATATCAGGAATAACTGTAACAATTATACTATCAATATCTCCACATGGGGCTTTAATAGTATAAAATACTTGATGGTCGCCAATTCCTGCTATATTTGGAGTAAATAATCCAGTAGTTTCATCTATTGCTGTACCACTCCAAATGCCTCCTGTTTCAACAGTTTTAACAAAAATTGGCAAATCACTTACAAATAAGGTATCAACAGGTAAAATCTCTGCATTTGCTCTTTGATAAACTTGAATTACAGTTGTAACAGTACTTCCACATGGGTTGTCAACAGTATAAGTAATTGTGTGTTCTCCGGCTCCTGCAATTTCAGGGTCAAATTCACCTGTGTTGGCATCTATAATTCCATTGCCCGACCATGTGCCACCGTCAATATTTGCATTGAAAAATATTGGTAAAGTGTCGGAGCATACATAATTAATAATAGTTATTTGTGTTGGATTAGATACCGTAATTGCTGTTGTTGCAGTACTGAAACATGGACTTTCAATAGTATAAGTAATTGTATGATCTCCAGGTCCTGCAATTTCAGGGTCGAAAGTTCCATCTGCTGTAACTCCTGTTCCTGACCAAGTTCCACCTGTTGGAGTAGCAGATAAAGTTACTTCAGAATCAGATAAACATAAATCCTCTTGGTTTGTAATATTTATGTCAGGCGTTGGGATTACTGTTATTATAATTTGGTCAGAACCTTCACATGCGCTAGGACCTACAGTATAAGTGATCGTGTGATTTCCAATTCCTGCATTTTCAGGGTTAAAAGTTCCGTCTGCTGTAACTCCTGTTCCCGACCAAGTTCCACCTGCTGGAGTTGCTTCTAGTATAATTGCTGATTCTCCAGAACATATATTTGTAACAGTTGATGTAATAGTTGCATCAGGAGTTTCTATTACATTTATAATAATGCTTCCTTCTCCATCACATCCATTTTGAGTAACTGTATATGTAATTGTATGTTCTCCAGCTCCTGCATTTACAGGGTTAAAAGTTCCATCTGCTGTAACTCCTGTTCCTGACCAAGTTCCACCTGTTGGAGTAGCAGATAGAGTTACCTCTGCATCAGTTGAACATAAATCTTCTTGATTAGTAATGCTTACAACAGGTGTTGGATTTACTGTTATTATAATTTGGTCAGTATCTTCACATGCGCTAGTACCTGCAGTATAAGTGATTGTGTGATTTCCAACTCCTGCATTTTCAGGGTTAAAAGTTCCGTCTGCTGTTACTCCTGTTCCCGACCATGTTCCACCTTCTGGAGTTGCTTCTAGTATAATTGGTGATTCTCCAGAACATATATTTGTAACAGTTGATGTAATAGTTGCATCAGGAGTTTCTATTACATTTATAATAATGCTTCCTTCTCCATCACATCCATTTTGAGTAACTGTATATGTAATTGTATGT
>Ga0208694_1000452_pt1 | contig 61238 bp, 45 predicted proteins | sample AD_UKC078_MetaG_FD_184442 | JGI IMG/M metagenome (GOLD analysis project Ga0208694, IMG submission 184442) | Active sludge microbial communities of municipal wastewater-treating anaerobic digesters from USA - AD_UKC078_MetaG (SPAdes) (version 2) | ecosystem: Engineered > Bioreactor > Anaerobic >...
TTATAAATAGTTAAATGCAAAGTAACAGTGCTATCGCAACCGTTGACAGTCTCGAACTCTTGAACATAATTACCTGACTGAGTGTAGGTTGTATTATTCCAGGTGTAACTATCACAAGCAGTAGCAGAAAATTCATTGTTAACTGAATAATAGACAGTTAGATGTAAAACGACCGTACTATCACAGCCATGTACAGTTTGGAAATACTGAGTATAGTTACCGGATTCGGTATAAGCTTGGTTATTCCAAGTATAACTATCAGTAGCCGTAATTGAAAACTCAGTGTTGGCTGAGTGATAGATAGTCAGATGTAAAGTAACTGTACTGTCGCAACCATGAACAGTCTGGAATGTTTGAACATAGTTACCTGATTGATTGTAGGTTTCGTTATTCCAGGTATAACTATCACAAGCCGTAGCAGAAAATTCATTATTAGCTGAATAATAGACAGTTAGATTTAAAACAACCGTACTATCACAGCCATGTACAGTCTGGAAATGCTGAGTATAGTTACCGGATTCGGTATAAGTTTGGTTATTCCAGGTATAACTATCAGTAGCCGTAATTGAAAACTCAGTATTGGCTGAAGGATAAATAGTTAAATGCAAAGTAACCGTACTGTCACAGCCATGAATAGTCTCAAACTCTTGAATATAATCCCCTGATTCTGTATAGGTTTCACCATTCCAAGTATAACTATCGCAGGCAGTAGCAGAAAACTCTGATATTGCTGAATTATAAATAGTTAAATGTAAAGTAACAGTGCTATCGCAACCATGAATAGTCTCAAACTCTTGAACATAATTGCCTGACTGAGTGTAAGTTTCATTATTCCAGGTATAGCTATCACAAGCAGTAGCAGAATATTCGGTGTTGACTGAAGGATAAATAGTCAGATGCAATGTAACCGTACTATCACAACCATGAATAGTCTCAAACTCTTGAACATAATTGCCGGACTGAGTATAAGTTACACCATTCCAAGTATAACTATCACAAGCGGTAGCAAAAAATTCATTATTAGCTGAATAATAGACAGTTAGATGTAAAACAACCGTACTATCACAGCCATGTACAGTTTGGAAATGCTGAGTATAGTTACCAGATTGGGTATAAGTTTGGTTATTCCAAGTATAACTGTCGGTTGCCGTAATTGAAAACTCTGTATTGACTGAAGGATGAATGGTTAAATGCAAAGTAACCGTGCTATCACAACCATGAATAGTCTCAAAAGTTTGCACATAATCACCGGATTGAGTGTAAGTTTCATTATTCCAGGTATAGCTATCACAAGCAGTAGCAGAATATTCGGTGTTGACTGAAGGATAAATAGTCAGATGCAATGTAACCGTACTATCACAACCATGAATAGTCTCAAACTCTTGAACATAATTGCCGGACTGAGTATAAGTTACACCATTCCAAGTATAACTATCACAAGCGGTAGCAAAAAATTCATTATTAGCTGAATAATAGACAGTTAGATGTAAAACAACCGTACTATCACAGCCATGTACAGTTTGGAAATGCTGAGTATAGTTACCAGATTGGGTATAAGTTTGGTTATTCCAAGTATAACTGTCGGTTGCCGTAATTGAAAACTCTGTATTGACTGAAGGATGAATGGTTAAATGCAAAGTAACCGTGCTATCACAACCATGAATAGTCTCAAAAGTTTGCACATAATCACCGGATTGAGTGTAAGTTTCATTATTCCAGGTATAGCTATCACAAGCAGTAGCAGAAAACTCTGATATTGCTGAATTATAAATAGTTAAATGTAAAGTAACAGTGCTATCGCAACCGTTGACAGTCTCAAAAGTTTGCACATAATCACCAGATTGAGTGTAAATTTCATTATTCCAGGTATAACTATCGCAAGCAGTAGCAGAAAACTCATTATTAGCTGAATAATAGACAATTAGATGTAAAACAACCGTACTATCACAGCCATGTACAGTCTGGAAATGCTGAGTATAGTTACCAGATTGGGTATAAGTTTGGTTATTCCAAGTATAACTGTCAGTTGCCGTAATTGAAAACTCTGTATTGACTGAAGGATGAATAGTTAAATGCAATGTAACCGTACTATCACAACCATGAATAGTCTCAAACTCTTGAACATAATTGCCGGACTGAGTATAAGTTTCACCATTCCATGTGTAACTATCACAAGCAGTAGCAGAAAACTCGGTGTTGACTGAAGGATAAATGGTTAAATGCAAAGTAACGGTACTATCACAGCCATGAATAGTCTCTAAAGTTTGCATATAATCACCGGATTGAGTGTAAGTTTCATTATTCCAGGTATAGCTATCACAAGCAGTAGCAAAAAATTCGGTGTTGACTGAAGGATAAATGGTTAAATGTAAGGTAACAGTACTATCACAACCATTAGAAACCACAAAAGTTTGCGTAAATTCTCCACTTTCAGTATATGTCTGAGTATTCCATTCATAGCTGTCACAAGCGGTTGCACTAAATGCATTAGTAATCGCTCCTGCAATAGTCAAATGGAGAGTAACCGTACTGTCACAACCATGAATAGTCTCGAAAGTTTGCACATAATCACCGGATTGAGTATAAGTTTCATTATTCCAGGTGTAACTATCACAAGCAGTAGTAGAAAACTCGGTATTGACTGAAGGATAAATAGTTAAATGCAAAGTAACCGTACTATCACAACCATGAATAGTCTCGAACTCTTGAATATAATTGCCGGACTGAGTATAAGTTTCACCATTCCATGTGTAACTATCACAAGCAGTAGCAGAAAACTCTGATATTGCTGAATTATAAATAGTTAAATGTAAAGTAACCGTGCTATCACAGCCATGAATAGTCTGGAACTCTTGCTCATAATCTCCAGATTGAGTATAAGTTAAACCATTCCAGGTATAGCTATCGCAAGCAGTAGCAGAAAACTCTGTGTTGACTGAAGGATAAATGGTTAAATGCAAAGTAACTGTGCTATCACAACCATGAATAGTCTCAAACCCTTGAACATAATTGCCGGACTGAGTGTAGGTTGTATTATTCCAGGTATAACTATCGCAAGCAGTAGCAGAAAATTCGGTGTTGACTGAAGGATAAATAGTTAGACGCAAAGTAACCGTACTGTCACAACCATAAACAGTTTCAAACTCTTGAACATAATTGCCGGACTGAGTATAAGTTTCACCATTCCAGGTGTAACTATCACAAGCAGTTGCAGAAAATTCGGTGTTGACTGAAGGATAAATAGTTAAATGCAAAGTAACCGTACTATCACAACCATAAACAGTTTCAAACTCTTGAACATAATTGCCGGATTGAGTATAAGTTTCACCATTCCAGGTGTAACTATCACAAGCAGTTGCAGAAAATTCGGTGTTGACTGAAGGATAAATAGTTAGACGCAAAGTAACCGTACTGTCACAACCATAAACAGTTTCAAACTCTTGAACATAATTGCCGGATTGAGTATAAGTTTCACCATTCCATGTGTAACTATCGCAAGCAGTAGCAGAAAACTCTGATATTGCTGAATTATAAATAGTTAAATGTAAAGTAACCGTACTATCACAGCCATGAATAGTCTGGAACTCTTGCTCATAATCTCCAGATTGAGTATAAGTTAAACCATTCCAGGTGTAAATATCACAAGCAGTAGCAGTAAATTCAGTATTGGCTGAATTATAAATAGTTAAATGCAAAGTAACTGTGCTATCACAACCGTTGACAGTCTCAAAAGTTTGCACATAATCACCGGATTGAGTGTAAATTTCATTATTCCAGGTGTAAATATCACAAGCAGTAGCAGTAAATTCTGATATTGCTGAATTATAAATAGTTAAATGTAAAGTAACAGTGCTATCGCAACCGTTGACAGTCTCAAAAGTTTGCACATAATCACCGGACTGTGTGTAAGTTTCATTATTCCAGGTGTAACTATCGCAAGCAGTAGCAGAAAATTCGGTGTTGACTGAAGGATAAATAGTCAAATGCAATGTAACAGTGCTATCGCAACCATGAATAGTCTCGAAAGTTTGCACATAATCACCGGACTGAGTGTAAATTTCATTATTCCAGGTGTAAATATCACAAGCAGTAGCAGTAAATTCTGATATTGCTGAATTATAAATAGTTAAATGTAAAGTAACAGTGCTATCGCAACCGTTGACAGTCTCAAAAGTTTGCACATAATCACCAGATTGAGTGTAAATTTCATTATTCCAGGTGTAACTATCACAAGCAGTAGCAGAAAACTCTGATATTGCTGAATTATAAATAGTCAAATGCAGAGTAACAGTACTATCACAACCATGAACAGTCTGAAAATGCTGAACATAATTATCTGATTGGTTGTAGGTTGTATTATTCCAAGTATAACTATCGCAAGCAGCATCAGAAAACTCGGTGTTGACTGAAGGATAAATGGTTAAATGCAAAGTAACCGTACTATCACAACCATAAATTGTCTCGAACTCTTGAATATAATTGCCGGACTGAGTATAAGTTACACCATTCCAGGTATAACTATCACAGGCAGTTTCAGTAAATTCTGTATTGGCTGATTGATAAATGGTTAGATGTAAAGTAACCGTGCTGTCACAACCATGAATAGTCTCAAACTCTTGAACATAATTGCCGGACTGAGTGTAAGTTTCATTATTCCAGGTATAGCTACCGCAAGCAGCATCAGTAAACTCGGATGTTGCTGAATGATGAATAGTCAAATGCAATGTAACTGTACTATCACATCCATTAGCAGCTTCAAAGGTTTGGGTATAATCACCTGTTGTAATATAAGTTTCTCCATTCCAAGTATAACTATCGCAGGCAGTAGCAGAAAAACTAGTATTTACTGAATTGTAAATAGTTAAGTGTAAAGTAACCGTGCTATCACAACCATAAATTGTCTCGAACTCTTGAATATAATTGCCGGACTGAGTATAAGTTTCACCATTCCAAGTATAACTATCGCAGGCAGTAGCAGAAATAACAGATGTCACTGATTTATTGATAGTCAAATGTAATGTAACCGTACTATCACAACCATAAATTGTCTCGAACTCTTGAATATAATTGCCGGACTGAGTATAAGTTACACCATTCCAGGTATAACTATCACAGGCAGTTTCAGTAAATTCTGTATTGGCTGATTGATAAATGGTTAGATGTAAAGTAACCGTGCTGTCACAACCATGAATAGTCTCAAACTCTTGAACATAATTGCCGGACTGAGTATAAGTTTCATTATTCCAGATGTAACTATCACATGCAGTAGCAGAAAATTCAGTATTGGCTGAATTATAAATAGTTAAATGCATAGTAACTGTGCTATCACAACCGTTGACAGTCTCAAAAGTTTGCACATAATCACCGGACTGTGTGTAAGTTTCATTATTCCAGGTGTAAGTATCACAAGCAGTAGTAGAAAACTCGGTATTGACTGAAGGATAAATAGTTAAATGCAAAGTAACCGTACTATCACAACCATGAATAGTCTCGAACTCTTGAATATAATTGCCGGACTGAGTATAAGTTTCACCATTCCATGTGTAACTATCACAAGCAGTAGCAGAAAACTCTGTATCAAATGAAGGATTAATAGTTAAGTGTAAAGTTACCGCACTATCACAGCCATGAATAGTCTCAAACTCTTGAATATAATTGCCGGACTGAGTATAAGTTTCACCATTCCAGGTATAACTATTGCAAGCAGTAGCAGAAAACTCTGTATTAAATGAAGGATTAATAGTTAAGTGTAAAGTTACCGCACTATCACAGCCATGAATAGTCTCAAACTCTTGAATATAATTGCCGGACTGAGTATAAGTTTCACCATTCCAAGTATAACTATCGCAGGCAGTAGCAGAAATAGCAGATGTCACTGATTTATTGATAGTCAAATGTAATGTAACTGTACTATCACAACCGTGAATAGTTTGGAAAGTTTTAGGATAATCCCCTGATTCAGTATAGGTTTCTCCATTCCAGGTATAACTATCGCAGGCAGTAGCAGAAATAGCAGATGTCACTGATTTATTGATAGTCAAATGTAATGTAACTGTACTATCACAACCGTGAATAGTTTGGAAAGTTTTAGGATAATCCCCTGATTCAGTATAAGTTTCACCATTCCAGGTATAACTATCGCAAGCCGTAGCAGAAAATTCTGTATTGGCTGAAGGATAAATAGTTAGATGCAAAGTAACCGTGCTATCGCAACCATGAATGGTTTGGAAAGTTTGAATATAATCACCTGATTGAGTGTAAGTTTCACCATTCCAGGTGTAAGTATCACAAGCAGTAGTAGAAAACTCTGTATTAAATGAAGGATTAATGGTCAAGTGCAAAGTAACCGTGCTATCGCAACCATGAATAGTCTCGAACTCTTGAATATAATCCCCTGATTCTGTATAGGTTTCACCATTCCACGTATAACTATCGCAAGCAGCATCAGTAAACTCGGTATTGACCGAAGGATAAATAGTTAAATGCAAAGTAACCGTACTATCACAACCATGAACAGTCTCAAACCCTTGAATATAATCCCCTGATTCTGCATAAGTTACACCATTCCAGGTATAACTATCACAGGCAGTTTCAGTAAATTCTGTATTGGCTGATTGATAAATGGTTAGATGTAAAGTAACCGTGCTGTCACAACCATGAATAGTCTCAAACTCTTGAACATAATTGCCGGACTGAGTATAAGTTTCACCATTCCAGGTATAACTATCGCAAGCAGTAGTAGAAAACTCTGTAGTTGCTGAACGGTGAATAGTTAAGTGTAAAGTTACAATACTATCACATCCATTAGAAGCCGCAAAAGTTTGCGTATAATTACCACTTACTGTATAGGTTTGGGTATTCCAAATATAACTGTCGCAAGAGGTCGCACTAATTGCATTCGTAATCACTCCCCAAATAGTCAAATGTAAAGTAACGGTACTATCACAGCCATGAATACTCTGAAAATGCTTTACATAATCCCCGGATTGCGTATAGGTTGTATTATTCCAAGTGTAACTATTGCAAGCAGTAGCAGAAAAATCTGTATTAAATGAAGGATTAATAGTTAAGTGTAAAGTTACCGCACTATCACAGCCATGAATAGTCTGGAAATGTTTTACATAATCCCCGGATTGAGTGTAGATTGTATTATTCCAATTATAACTATCACAAACAGTAGCAGAAAAATCGGTGTTTGCTGAACGGTGAATAGTTAAGTGTAAAGTTACAATACTATCACATCCATTAGAAGCCGCAAAAGTTTGCGTATAATTACCACTTACTGTATAGGTTTGGGTATTCCATACATAAGTGTCACAAGCAGTTGCACTAAATGAATTAGTAATCGCTCCGGTGATGGTTAAATACAAAGTAACCGTACTATCACAACTATGAACAGTTTCAAAATCTTGTTCATATTCACCTGATTGAGAATAAGTTACGCCATTCCAGGTGTAACTATTGCAAGCAGTAGCAGAAAACTCTGTATTAAATGAAGGATTAATAGTCAAGTGCAAAGTTACCGTGCTATCATACCCTGAAACAGTCTGAAACTCTTGTTCATAGTCACCGGATTGAGTGTATGTGGTGCTATTCCAGGTATAACTGTCACAAGCGGTAGCCCAAAACTCAGTTGATACAGAAGTATAAACAGGAGATGCTCGCAATAAAAATCCATCACAATATAGCGCACCTGAAAAATCCAGTGTAAGCGCTCCGGTAGTCGAAAGGGCAGACTGACCACTATTGTTCACTGTCAACAGTAAGTTACCTCCTGTTCCCACTCCATCATATATATCAACGTCTTGCCAATCATGTTCTAATACCTCCAACCGAATTTGTCCTTCCGATTGTTCCGGATATAAAATTATCTGGTCACTACAAACATTGCCATAGCTCACACCGCACAGACGATTGTTCAATCCACGTGGGTGAGCAATCAACACGGTATCTGCCACTGTTTGAGTCGTCACTCCTTCCATATTAAACAAAAAGACTTGCTGATTAGGTGTAGTAGGATTCAACAAATCAGATGACAAAGCTAATTGTGGAGGTACAACAAAAATAGCTGTATTCGATCTATTGAACTCATATCCAATTGGATTTAAATTGCCAATAGCATAAAAGCCATTACCTTGTTCATACCACCCCCAATTGAAATGAAAATAGTCATTAGTATTATAACCGTCACACACAAATGCATGTCCGCCGGCATTACCGCTACCGGAATAATAGATGGGCCTACCCAAATCCAAATCTGCTTTTAACATTGCCTTCCAGGCATTATCTGAGTAGACAGTAGTATAACTCCCTCCTGACCGATATTCTTTCATCGCCAAATGCGCATGATAACCAAAGTGAGTAACAAAAGCCACCCGTGCAGCAAAATCATACGCACTACTTCCTGAAGTACTATATTCCATATTGACAGCAACTCCGCAGTGATACATCAATGTAGCTATGGCATTGATTTCAGCACTGCTACCCCCATTAAAAAAAATGTCATCAGGCATTAACGCATATTGGTAAGTGGTATTCGAAAAGTTCGCTGATTGTACTCCATAAGTAGTATCCGTATAACTATGGGTTCCACGACCTATCATTGGATACTCAAAGTAGTTAATAATCTGTGCCATCGCCGTAGCTACACAACCGGTATAAGCTCGTGAATCTCCGCTCCCGGGACATAGAGAGTTGTAAGGATTACCTTGCCCCCATATAGTAGTTAGCAGTGGTGCAACAGAATTCGTGTTAGCAGGTGCATCGGGTAAACCGGGAGATCTATTTTCGGTAAGCTCTATCCAACGTTGACTAATCGTTTCATCTGCCTCTAATTGTAGTGATTTCACCAGTTCAATTTCATCAGCATATTGCTGTAACCATGCTTTACAATTATCAGGTATCCTATCCACTACAAAAGGATTATCAGTAGCATAGCCCAGGATAGGAATTACAGCATCATCAGCCGATACAATAACAAAACCACTATCTATCTGAAAGATGTACCACAAAGGGAGCTCTCCCTGACCATTGGTTTTTGTATAAATCAAGTGACATTCGCTGCGTTCACTGACCGATGAGGAGACTTCTTGCATAAAATTGAGTGCCACCTTTTGTGCTTGTCGCGGATCTACGGGAGCAGAAACCAATAGCATCACTTCAATAAGAATCACTGTAAGGAGTAAAATTTTTTTCATCTGATATAATTTTGTGTATGAATAGATGAATTCAACTCACAAATAAAACTTTTTGATTTTACGATTGAGTTAATCCCGCAAAATTACTAAAAAAACATTCCGTTAAGGTAAAATATCCGAGTATTTTTGGTTAAGTTTTCAAATCCCTCTATATCAGCCTTATATCTTTTTTTTTTAGATTCTGACACTTCCATTTGCGTAAATCTAAGCAATGTAGTCTAAACGTTTCTCTTTTTATTCTAATTTTTTTCTTTTCTTTTTGAAATATAAAAAAAAGGGGGCAGCATGGAGGTGCCTTTTTTGCTATTCCGTTTCCCCACTCTCTAAAACATGTTTTTTTTGATATTTTCCAGTTTTATGTACGATAATTCATTATTTTTTTGTAGTTTTGTAGGTTGTTCTTTGAGATATTTTATACCTTATTACTATCTGAAAATTTTTTATTAACCAAAACTATTTTTTATGAAAAAAATGATTACTATGTTGTTGACATTACTCCTATTAGCCGGAGGAATGGTAGAAGCACAACAACAAAAACAAATGAACACAGCGGATGACACCAATGCATCGTTTATGCCCGCTAAACAAAGTGTAAAACCTAGTGTTAGACCTGATCGTCAAGGACTTGAGCAACTTCAAAGTTTGCTTAGTCCTACATCAGTTACCCTATTTACTGAGGATTTTTCCACAGGTATAACAAACTGGACTATTGTTGGTGATGGACAAGGAGCCTGGAGTCAATCTAACTCTAATCTCGCTGGAGGAACAGCTCCTGAACTCTTACTGGAATGGACCAGTGCCAGTCAATTTGATGGAATTTCACGTTGTATGAGTCCTGTCATCAATACAACAGGTTACACTACAGTAGCGTTAAATTTTAAACATGAAATTGGTCTCTATACTACAGGTACTACTTCATACAAGCTGTGTACTACTATTGACAATGGTACTACTTGGTTAGAGGTATGGTCCGTTACTCCTACTGCCGATGTTTTGGAAGTTAAAAACATTATGATCAACAATGCTCATGTGGGTGATACAAACTTTAGATTTGCTTTTGTATTTGATGGAGATACATACGATATCTGGGAGTGGGCTATTGACGATGTTACTTTGATTGTTCCCGATCCTCATGACTTAGGTGTTGTTGCCATCACTCCTTCTTTTGTTCAAGGTGGTGCAACTGTAACTCCTGAAGTAACTGTTCAAAACTTTGGTACTAATACTGAAACAACTTGGAGTGTTACCCTTACAGATGGAGGTTCCTATACCAGTACTGTTAATGGTACCAGCATTGCTCCTGGCGCAACAGTAGACGTAACAATGGGTAGTTGGACTCCCGCTAATGGAGAATACACTTTAACTGCCACTGTAACTGTAGCTAGCGATGGTAACGCATTGAATAACGAACTTGAAGTTACCGTTAACGTAGTGGATGTTATTTCTGCTTTTGCATGGAATGCAACCGGTGGCGGTAGTACCGACGAAGGGCCTGTAAACATTCTTATACCAAACGGTTCCTTAACACAAATTGCGATTGATCCCAGTGACTTTATTGCCGCAGCAGATTACGTTAATAATGAAATTTATGGACTTAGATATGCTGCAAGTCCTGCTAACTACCCATTGGTAAAAATCGACCCTACCACAGGTGTTGTTACCACTATTGGAGGTGGAGCTCCCAGCTTAACCGGTTTTGCATATGATGTAACAACCGGTACTGCTTATGCTATGAATGTTTCTGGCGTTCTATATACTATCAGTTTAAATAATGGAACCGTAACCGAAATTGGAGGAAGTTACGCCTCTTCAATTGCATTGGCTTGTGGTGCAGATGGAACATTGTATTCTGTCTCAGTTGGAAGTGACGATTTGGCTATAATTGACAAAACAACCGGTGCTGCTACAGTCGTAGGAAGTTTAGGAGTAAATATTCGTTATGCTCAAGACATTGGTTATGACAGAGATAATAACATTTTATATGGTACATTATATGTAGACGGTGGTGTTGGTGGTGGTTTGTATTCTATTAATACAACTACCGGTGCTGCTACTTTAGTTGCTGCTCTTGATGATGAATTGACCGGATTTGCAGTTCCTTATACTGTATCAGGACCAATAGCTACAACTTTAACTCCTGCTGCGGAAGCTACCGGAATTGCTATTAATGCTACTGTAAGTGCTACTTTTAATGTTCCTATATTTGCTGTTGATTTAACAGGAATTACAATCACACCTAACCCAGGTAGTGTTTCTGCTTCTATTAACGGTGCAGTATTAACCATTGCTCATGCTGATTTTGACTACAACACAACCTATACTGTTAATATCCCTGAAGGAAGTGTTGATGATGGTACAAATGAAAATGGCACAGATATTACCTGGTCATTTACAACAGCGCTTGACCCAACAGCTTGTAATACACCATCAAATATCGTAGTTTCTAATGTTCAAGAGTTTGAAGCTACAGTAACATGGACAGAAAATGGAGCCGGTACTTCCTGGAATATAGCTTATGGTGCACCCGGATTTGACCCTACATCCGGAGGAACAAGTGTAGTAAGCAACACAACACAATTTACTCTTACAAATCTAACCGATAACACACAATATGAACTCTATGTTCAAGCTAATTGCGGTGCAGGTGAAACTAGTGCTTGGGGTGGACCCGTTGCATTCAAAACTAAAAAGGATTGTGTTCCTATCACTACAATCCCTTATACAGAAGGATTTGAAGGTGATGTATTCCCACCAGAATGTTGGGAAGTAGTTAATTTCCATAGCAGTCCAACATCCAACTGGCATATTGCTGCAGGAAATACCGGTAATGGAGCTGAAGTTCTGTGGAGTGATGACTCAATGATGGATGAGTGGCTAATCTCTCCAAAATTCGACTTCTCTGCTGTAACAAGTAGTATAGAACTCTCTTTTGATGTTATGATGAGTTATACCTGGATGGTTGAGAACGAAGGTGCAGACCTAAACGTAAAAACATCTACTGATGGTGGTAGTACATGGACTAATGTATGGAGAGAAGAAGATCTTGGATATTTTGAAAGCTGGACTTACTATAATCCAAAGGTTAATTTCAACCACCTAATGGGTCAATCCAATGTTAAATTTGCATTCCATTTTTACGGAAATGATGGTGCACAAACAGTTGTTGACAATGTTAAAATTGATTATGCTACCGGTATCCGCGAAGTAGATCCAAACCAAGTGAAAATCTATCCTAATCCTTCTGATGGAATCGTAAATATTGTTGCCACTGAAGCATCTCATATCACTATTTATGATATGGTTGGTAAACTAATTAGTACACATCGCGTTGATGCACAAGAAGTACTCACAATTCAACAATCCAGCGGACTCTATATAGTAAAAGTAGAAACAGAAAAGGGAATTTCTTCATATAAGCTTGTTATTAAATAAATCACACTGCTTGACAACCAAAAAGAGCTATCTCGTTATGAGGTAGCTTTTTTTATTACTTAATTTATCATTATTCCACTTAAAAATTTCTCCAAACATTTTTTAATTTATAGAAGAATTATTCATTTTTTTATATATCTTTACACTTTGGCATTTGTAGATGAATTATAATAGCCTTCATTGTTTTAATTTATTTATTATCCTATGAAAAAAATGATTACTATGTTGTTGACTTTACTCCTATTAGCTGGAGGAATGGTAGAAGCACAACAACAAAAACAAATGAACACAGCGGGTAATACCAATGCATCGTTCATGCCCGCTAAACAAAGTGTAAAACCTAGTGTTAGACCTGAACGTCAAGGACTTGAGCAACTTCAAAGTTTGCTTAGTCCCACATCAGTTACTCTATTTACTGAGGATTTTTCCACAGGTATAACAAACTGGACTATTGTTGGTGATGGACAAGGAGCTTGGAGTTCATCCAACTCTAACCTTGCAGGAGGAACAGCACCCGAACTATTGCTAGAGTGGACCAGTACCAGTCAATTTGATGGAATTTCACGTTGTATGAGTCCTGTTATTAATACAACCGGACAAACTATACTGGGGATAGAATTTAAACAAGAAATCGGTCTTTATGCTGCAGGAACTACATCATACAAGCTTTGTACCACTATTGACAATGGAACTACTTGGTTGGAAATATGGTCCATTACTCCTAATGAAGATGTTTTGGAAGTTAAAAACTTAATCATCGACAATGCCCATGTTGGCAATGCAAATTTTAGATTTGCTTTTGTATTTGATGGAGATACTTATGACATCTGGGAGTGGGCTATTGATGATGTAACTGTATACACTCCGGATCCTCATGATTTAGCTGTTACCGCTATTAATCCTACATTTATTCACAGTGGAGAAACTGTAACTCCAGTAGTAACTATCTTAAACTTAGGCACCAATATCGAAACAACTTGGAGTGTTACACTTACGGATGGAGGTTCTTATTCCAGCACTGTCAATGGTACAAGTATTGATCCAAGTACGACATTAACTCTGGATATGGATAACTGGACTCCTACTACTGGAACACACACTTTAACTGCTACTGTATCATTAGTTGGTGATAATAATACATCGAATAATGAACTGGATGTTACTGTTCAAGTTATTGAGTTGATTACTGCCTTTGCTTGGGACGCTTACCACACCGGTGCCGTTGGTATTAGTGGCAAAGGTCCTGTTAACATTGTGCTCCCAACCGGTACATTGTCACAAATTGCACTTGACGATGGTGACTTCATTTCTGGTGCAGACTACGTTAATGGTGACCTTTACGGGCTAAGATACAATGTCGATTCTGGTTGTCCATTGGTGAAAATTGACCCTATTACAGGTGATATTACTGAAATCGGGGGTGGAGGTACAAGGTTAACCGGATTTACCTATGATGTAACAGAAGAGATTGCTTATGTTATGGATATATACGGAGTTTTATACACTATGGACCTGAATAATGGAGCTATAACCACAATTGGAGGGGAATATAACCTTGCAATTGGATTAGCGTGCAGTGGAGATGGAACACTATATGCTATCTCGCTAGAAAGTGATAATCTTGTTACAATTGATAAAACTACCGGTGCTGCCACAGTTATTGGAAGTTTAGGAATTAACATTAACTATGCTCAGGATATTGCTTATGATAGAGACAACGATGTCTTATATGGCACATTATTTACAAGTAGTGGTGGGTTATATATAATCAATACAACTACCGGAACTGCCACTCTTCTTACTGAATTTGTGGATGAGTTGACCGGATTTGCAATCCCTTATGAATATGATAATGAAGGTATAGAAGAAATAGATCCAAATAAAGTTCAAATCTATCCTAACCCATCAGAAGGAATTGTAAATATTGTAGTTGAAGAAACTGCTCAAATCACTGTTTATGACATGGTAGGTAAATTAATTAGTACACATCACGTTGATGCTCAAGAAATACTTACAATTCAACAGTCGAGTGGGATCTATATAGTAAAAGTAGAAACAGAAAAGGGATTTTCTTCGTATAAACTTGTCATTAAATAGATTACTCTGATTGATAAAAAAAAGAGAGGCGAATGCCTCTCTTTTTTTTATACAAATGGATATATTAAGGTCTTGACCAACTTCCGTTAATAAACTTATAAACCGGTTTTGTTGTTCCCTCTTTTTTATACAATACCACATGTGCATAAATGTTAGCTACATTCCATTTAGTATTAATTGCAATAGCATGACGGAATTGATTTTGACCCGTTTTGATCGTAACAGGAACACCGTATGGTTTATCACCATAAGCTGCTCTTGCGACAAAGTTATGCTTATACTCCGGATCATTAATACCATTCTGAGTGTACTTTAATCCATCCTCTTGAACAACTACTGCCAAATAATACTCTCCATTGGGATCAAAAGTATCAAATGTTTTAACCACAGAATATACAATCAGTGAATCCCCTTTTACCTCATGTTTCAAAGCTACACCCGCTGTAGCAGTACGACTCATCAGAGTTGTCAATGTAGACACAGACGTACTTTCAGTATCTCCCATCCAAAATGCAGGAATACCACCACCTGTTGCTCTATCAGAAGTATACCCAAAATATAAAGTAGAATTATACTCAGGGTCATCATTAGCTTTAACTGCAACACCCACTACATTTCCTTTTTCAACACATTGTTTCATCAAAGGAACACCCCAATTACCACAAGGACCACACCAATAGGCAGTATAGTTAATGACTAAACCCCATTGTTTAGCGGCTGGAGATAAATCATCCCAGGGAGTGGGTTCTGGTTCTGGTTCTGGCTCCGGTTCCGGATCGCCACAGGAAATAGCTAGTGCTGAGAACATTAAAACAGCAAGTAGAATCGAAAATAATCTTTTCATATCAATAATAAATTTGGTTAATAGAACGTGCAAAGGTAAATAAAAATGTTGGATCTGGGATATGAAATAATTTTTTTTTAATAAATATTTGAAATTTTTAATTAAAAAATATTCATATCTTTGCCGATTGTAACTATGAAAAACATGTATATTATTTCCGGGTGTAATGGAGCGGGTAAAACAACCGCTGCTTTTTATATGCTACCAGAAATGCTTGAATGTAAGGAGTTTATAAATTTGGATGAGATTGCTAGAGGATTATCCCCATTCAATCCCGACTCTATGAAATACCGTGCTGTGAGAATACAGAATGAAAGAATGAACATGCTACTGGAAAAAGAGGATAATTTCGCTGTAGAAACCACACTCTCTGCTCTGACCTATATCGAAAAAGTATTCATGGCACAAAAAAATGGGTTTATTGTAAATCTGCTCTTTTTCTGGCTCAATAGTGTTGAACTGGCTAAAGAACGGGTGAGGAAAAGAGTCTTAGAAGGTGGGCACGATGTGCCTGATGATGTCATTGAAAGAAGATATGAAAGAGGATTATTTAATTTCTTCAATCATTACATGTCTATTTGCGACAATATTATGTTTTTTGATAACTCTGAAGAAAAACCCAGACTAATTATGGGTAAGGTATTGGATAATAAAATGGATGTTTATGATAAAGAGCTCTATTACTCTTTGGAAAACAAGTACAAATTGGGGAATCAAGAGGTATGTATTTAGTTGACTTGTCAGTTATCAATTTTAAAAACTATTCTTCGCAAGAGTTTCGGTTTCACTCCAACGTGAATGCTATTTTAGGAAAAAACGGAACCGGAAAAACCAATCTGCTTGATGCGATCCACTATTTAGCGTTCACAAAAAGTTATTTCTCTTCCCAAGATATCTACTCAATTAAACATGAGGAGGATTTTTTTGCAATTCACGGTCATTTTAACCGTTTTGAAATCCCTGAAAATAGTACGAAAATCTCCTGTACATACAAAAATAACAGGAAGACCATGAGAGCTAACCAGAAGGATTACAATCGATTAAGTGACCATTATGGACTCTATCCTCTGGTTATGATCTCACCCTATGATCATGATATTATCAACGAAAGAAGTGATGTCAGACGCAAATTCTTCGATATGATCATTTCACAAGTTGACAAAGAGTACCTACAATATCTAATTCGCTACCAAAAAATCTTAACGCAAAAAAACAGTACTTTAAAACAGTTGCTGGCACGCGAGCACAGCAATTATTCTTTATTAGAGATATATAATGAACAGTTATCCCCCCTGGCAAATAATATCTTTAAAAAAAGAAAAGAGTTTATTCAAGAGCTATCTCCCGGCTTTGAACGATACTATCGCTACATTTCCAATGCCAATGAAACGGTCCAAATTCAATATCAATCACAATTGGATAAAGTTAATTTTGAAGAAGGGATAGTGATGACACAACAAACTGATATCCAAACCGGTTACTCAACATTTGGAATCCATAAAGATGATTTCAACTTCATCATAAACAATAATCCACTGAAACGCTTTGGATCACAGGGACAGCAAAAATCGTTTGCTTTAGCAATTAAACTAGCCCAATTCGACTTCATTTATGAGAAAAAAAAGGTCAAACCACTTCTACTGTTGGATGATATTTTTGATAAATTAGACCCCTTTCGCTCCAATCAGCTGATTACTTTAGTTGGAGAACATCACTTTGGCCAGGTTTTTCTCACTGATACGGATCCAAATCGGGTAGAAAAGATCTTTGATGAACATCAAATACCACATCATATCGTACTTGTTGAACAATTAGAACAAAATAGATGAATTGTAAAGAATTGATTAGAAAAATATTAATAGCAACCGGGCTTGATATCACAAAAAATATCAAATATGATAGATTAACGCTCCAAATTTTGAAACGTGTCATCAAAAAAGACTCAAACTGTATCGATATTGGAGCACACAAAGGTGAGATCTTGTCACAAATTATTCGGCTGGCACCGGAAGGTATCCACTTTGCTTTCGAGCCGATCCCCGAACTTTTTGAGAACTTAAAAATCAACTTTCCTCAAGTTACTTTGTATCCTTACGCTTTGTGCAATAGCAAAGGAGAATCTTTCTTTCAATGGGTTAAAAATGCACCCGCCTACAGTGGATTGAGGAAAAGAACCTATGCCATTCAAACACCTGAAATTGACCAAATCAAAGTTGAAACAGAACGACTTGATCAGTTGATTCCTGAAAATATACGCATTGATTTTATCAAAATCGATGTGGAAGGTGCTGAGTTTGAAGTATTAAAGGGTGCCGAAAGGATCTTACGGAACAATCGCCCTATTATTATTTTTGAATGTGGTTTAGGTGCAAGTGAGTTTTACATGACTGATCCCAATGAGGTGTTTCTTTTCTTTCAAAATCTTGATTTGAATATCTTTACATTAGAAGGATTTATAAAAAAACAGCTCCCTCTTTCAAAGGAACTGTTTCTCGATATGTATCAACGAAATAGCGAATACTACTTTGTCGTTTCTCCTTAACTAGCTATTGATCCTATTCATCAGGATCCATTCCAAACATTCTCTTTATCTCAGGAGAACTTTCTTTAAGATTTTGTGCATCTGAAGGAAGTAAAAACTCATAAGCCTTAATTTTACTGGATTTTTGAATTTCCTTAGCTTCTACAATCAATTTTGCTCCAGGATACTCTTCTCCCAATTCAGTTTCAGTTCTCAGAGGAAACCCTTTAAGCCCGGGATATTGTGCAAAATTAAGTAAATCGTCGGAAGAGATCTCCTTTGACACATATAATATTAGACTTTCCTCCTCATCAGTTTCCAAGTCAATTACTGTTAGAATCACTTTTTGAGCTTTATAACCTGCAATTTCCATTGTTTCATCCAAATATTCATATTGAAAATCGAATAATTTAAATTTCTCTTCAAATTCTGCAGCTGTCATTTCAATATAAAATTTACCCAGTCCGGTTACCTCTATCACAGTATATGATACCTTTTTATCGCCATTAACGATTGAGGTAATAGATGCACTTTCTTGTAAAAGCACTGATTTAGAGAGATTACCTGAGATAGTATAGGTAATATCGGGTGTAGTTTGTGCAACTTCTGCAGGATCTTCCAATCCTACAATTTCGGTTTTCATCACTATGGTTCCTGAAAAAGGTTTCTGTGCTGAAACTGTACCTATCACAAAAACAGATAAGATTGCCAGTAAAAAGATTGATTTTTTCATTGTAAAATAATTTTATTAATAAGACATATTGTTATCATTGATAAATCTATTGATTAAAGTCGGCATTGAACATGCGGTCCCATCTGATTTTTCCCTGTGACATCGTCTTGAATTTATCCAAAGAGAGCCATACAAACCAGACTTTCCCAACTACATGATCTTCAGGAACAAAACCCCAAAAACGGGAGTCTGCAGAGTTGTGTCTGTTATCTCCCATCATGAAATAGTAATTCATCTTAAATGTATAAGATTGCGACTCTACTCCATTGATATAGATCTTTTCCCCCTTCATTTGTAAATCATTCTTTTCGTAATTTCTAATGATCTTCTCATAAAGCACAATGGTGGAATCATTCAAAAGAACGGTTTCTCCCTTTTTAGGAATATAAATAGGTCCAAAAAAGTCTCTATTCCAGGGATAACGAGGATCATGAGGCATTACTGAAGGATCATAATTACCCTCTTTTTCTACAATGGGGGTGACGGAAAAGCCCATCCCTTCAATTTTTTTCATCTGTTGATTGTTCAACGAATAGTAGGTAACATAAGGATCCAATTTTCTCATATCCTCCTCATTGATATCCAATTTCACCTGTCTATTGTAGCTCAAACCAACTCCGGCAGGATCGGTTACTAAATAAGAAAACTGAATTCGTTTCGGATTCTTAATCGGTTTATTATTAATAAAAACCTGTCTATCAATAATTTCCAATTTATCTCCCGGAAGAGCAATACATCTTTTGACATAGTTTTCTCTTTTATCGACCGGTCTTGCTACTATTTTATACTCTTTATGTACCGCATCACGTCCCTTCCCGGGATAATAATCTCCGGAATATTTAGCTTGATAATGGGCTACTGTTTCTCTAGGATAGCGATCAAATAAACGTTTCATTTCTTGCTGAGATGCATTCGGATTCAGCATGGTTTCAAACTCACGTACAATGGCATAATAGCTCTCACTTTGTCTTTCAATAGCTACGGTATCACCATCCGGATAATTAAAAACAACCGCATCTCCTCTTTCAACCGAACTTAATTTTGGAAATTTCAAATAAGGCAATTTAATCCATTCCACAAACGATTTCACACTTTTAGTCTTGGGAATGGTATGATGTATAAAGGGAATAGCCAGTGGTGTATTGGGTACCCGAGCCCCATACTGAACTTTATTCACTGCCAAATAATCTCCCACCATCAACGAACTCTCCATAGAAGAGGTTGGAATTGCATAAAACTCCACCAAAAAAGTTCTGATAATATAGGCAGCCGCTACGGCAAATATCAACGCATCAGCCCAATCACGAGCACTACTCTTTTTAAATTTTGGCAACTCATGCAATGGAGTATATTTTTCTTTTTTAGAAAATCCCAAGTAGGGAAGATAGAACATAAAAAAGAGGGTACCGGGAATCAGATAAAGATAACTTGTCTTTCCATATAATCTGATTGTTTTCCAAACCATCATATACAACATAAAGATAGAAATGAAGGGAAAACAAGCCAACAACATCCACCACCAGGGTCGACCCAAAACCTGAATCCAAATCCAGATATTCACAAATGGGATCAAACTCAACCAGGGCTTCTTTTCTGCTTTTTTAAAAATACCCCATAACCCTATATGGAGTCCGATCAAGGCAATAATCGTTAAAATGTAAACCAATGGAATTGACAGTTGCATATGTTTAGTTGTTATTTAATAGACATGAAAATTTCTGAAAAGTTATATATACCGGGGTGATTCGGGAGCCAAAAAAGTGCTTTTACTGCGCCCTGAACCAATCCGGAGCGATTATGAGCCTGATGAGTTATAGATAGTGAGTCTATTGAAGACGAAAATGTTACAGTATGTTCTCCTATCGCCTCCCCTACTCTATGACTATATATGGGTAATGAATTATCAATCAAGGGGGGTGCCAGGTGCCACTCATGGAGTCTGTTCAACTCGGGAAGCAAACTCTGTGCTAAACTCACGGCAGTGCCACTGGGTGCATCTTTCTTCGTCGTATGATGAGTTTCGTGAATTTCACAGTTATACTGCTCATATTGCGACATCAACTTCCCAAAGTAGGAGGTTAACTGAAACATCAATTGTGCCCCAATTGAAAAGTTAGATCCATAAATAAATGAAGCATCTGTTTTTTTTGCCATCTCCAACACCTCATCCAATCGATCATACCATCCGGTAGTACCGGTTACCAAGGGGATCCCGGCATCAAAACAACGTTTATAGTTTTGAACAGCAGTTTCCGGAGTAGTAAACTCTATGGCAATATCAGTTTTCTTAAATTGTTCCCAGTATAAGTTCCAATCCTCTTCATTATCAATAATTAAATGAATCTCAACCCCCAACCTTTTCAATTCTTCTTCAATCCCTTTGCCCATCTTCCCATATCCGATAATGGTAACTTTTTTATTCATGTTATTTTACTTTTAATTTTAATCCCACAGAGGGAACATAAGAAAAGGATGTTGAAAATGGATTCAATTGAATCGATGGTGCTATTCGCATTGAAAGGTCATCGGAAACATCAAAATAAAAAAGATGAGCATCAACAACAGCATCCACAATATTCAAAGCATAAATAATCGCAAAAGAAGCAATCGCTATTTCCATCCTCGTCCTATATACATTTCTTTGTGCTAAAATATTATCTGTATGCTGCGTCTCTAACTCAGGATACAAGAATGGTTCATCGTTATTAACACGATAAACGTATTCCTCCCTATAGTAAGATGTTTTCTTATAAAAATCAATGGCAAAATAAGTAGCTGCACCTAACCCAAGGTAGATAATTGGGGGTTTCCAATATTTTTCATTGTAGATTTGTCCCCCCCCGGGAATAATAGATAGATAAGCAGCTATTGCTGGACTATGTTTTTTTTGTGGTTTTGTCAGACCAACAGACTTCTCCTGCGAAAGCAATAGTGTATCTTTTTGTGCATAACTTGCGACAGAAAAAGAAACCATAACAATCGTTAAAAAAAGTCGAATTAGTTTCATTATTTTTTTATTGACATACTTTAAAACGCTGTAGATCAATAAATATTATAGGTTAGAAAGTTTTTCTATCATTCTTTTCAGATGCTCTTCAGAGGTGAAAGGGATAGCAATTTTTCCTTTCCCGGAAATTTCTTTAGTAACTTTTACTTTACTGTTCAATTTTTCAGATAATCGATTTGAAAAGAGCAATATATCATCCGACAACTTGATTTTCACTTTCACCTTAGGTTTCTTAGGCTCATTCACCTTCTTCACTAACGCTTCAGTTTCTCTAACCGATAGTTGACCTTTAATCACCTTATTTAAAGTATTCTCTTGCAATAACTCATCTTCGATAGCAACCAATGCACGGGCATGTCCTGTAGAAATCAATTTATCTCTCACTGCAATTTGAGCAGCACGAGTCAACTTCAACAATCTGAGATAGTTCGAAATAGTTGTTCTATTTTTTCCTACCTTTTTACTTAACTCCTCATGTGACAACTCGCATTCATCAATCAGACGCTGATAAGTAACTGCAATCTCCATTGCATTTAAGTTCTCACGCTGTATATTCTCGACCAATGCCATCTGTAAGGACAAAAGATCATCAGCCGTTCTTACGTAGGCCGGTATCTCTGTTAATCCTGCCAACTGAGCAGCCCGCCATCTTCTTTCTCCGGAAATCAGTTGATATTTACCGTCAGCAATAGGTCGAACCGTGATCGGTTGAATCAATCCATATGTTTGAATAGAAATGGCCAATTCACTTAATTGTTCCTGATCAAAATCAATCCGTGGTTGATGTGGATTCACCACAATAGATTCAATTTTTATCAAAGTTCCCGGATCAGTGTTCACTATATCCGACTGATCCGATACAATAGGTAAGCCTGCGCCTCCCAGTAGAGACTCTAAACCTCTTCCCAACCTGCTAGGCGTTTTCTTTTCCATAATTCTTTTCCTGTTTTATAAGTCCATTTTTCTGTAAAATCTCTTGAGCTAAGCTCAGATAGTTCATAGCACCCCTGGACCTAACATCATACATTATACTGGGTAATCCATTACTCTGTGCTTCACTGATCTTAATGTTTCGAGAAATAATCGTATCAAAAACAATCGATTTACAATACTGTTTCACATCTGCCACAACCGCATTGGCGTGTGCAGTTCTTGAATCATACATAGTCAACAATATTCCCTCAATAGTAAGATATGGATTCATACCCCCCTGTATAATTCTCACAGTATTGAGAAGCTTACCCAAACCCTCTAATGCAAAATATTCACATTGCACCGGTATAATCAAAGAGTCAGATGCAACCAATGCATTGACAGTAACCAATCCTAAAGAGGGAGCACAATCAATTATAATAAAGTCATATTGACTTTTCAGAGATGCCAAAGCATCTTTCAATCGGTACTCTCTTCTGTCGAGTGAAATCATCTCTAACTCTGCTCCAACGAGATCTATGTGTGATGGTAACAAATACAAATTGGGAGTTTTTGTTTCCAGGATAATCTGATCGGCAAACACATTACCCATCACACAGTCATAAATACAATGTTCAATTTCAGACTCATCCCATCCAACAGCAATAGTAGCATTAGCTTGAGGATCTGCATCAATAAGCAAGGTTTTATACTCCAAAACCGCTAGTGATGCAGCCAAGTTTACAGCGGTGGTTGTTTTTCCAACACCACCTTTTTGATTCACGACAGAGATTGTCTTTCCCATTAAGTTTGCCTCCTACTCTTCGGTTGTTTTATTTGAGTCAGAGTAACTATCATTTTGTTCAAATAAGGAATCATCAGGAATAACTCCTGTTTCTATAAATTCCAATACCCCTTTCAGAGCGGATTGAAATTTTGCAAAATCCTCTTTGTATAAAAATAGTTTGTGTTTTTCGTAAAAGAAGTTTCCTGTTTCAGGATCAAATTTACGTTTACTTTCAGTGATAGTCAAGTATTTATCATCACTTTTAGTAGTTTTAACATCAAAAAAGTAAGTTCGTTTTCCCGCTCTCACTGCTCTTGACAATAGTTCATTTTTTTCTAAATTTTCCATCTTTCACTTTTTTATGTTGTAATAATTTATTCTGCAAAGATACAATAAAAAGAATATCTTACAACATTTACACCATTATTTTCTCTTATTATTTTTTTGTTGAAGTTGTTGCTGCTGCTTTAACATCTCATCCATTTTTTGTTGCCATCTAGATTTTTTCTTTGGTTTAAGCATGTTTGCTTTCAATTTAGCTCTAATTTTTTCCTCATTTACAGCATATCTAAAAATGAACATTTGTAAAAAGGTTATCAAGTTCACCAAAAGATAATAATAAGTCAACCCGGAAGCAAAGTTATTAAAAATACCCAAAAACATAATCGGCATCAAATACATCATCACTTTCATCATCTTCATTTGATCCGGATTTCCGGCACTCATCAATTTGTTGTTCAACCAGGTATAAACCAATGTTGCAATAGTCATCAACAAGCAGAATAAGCTCACGTGATCTCCGTAAAATGGAATATTAAAACCAAAATCAAGAACTGAATCATAAGTGGATAAGTCCTCAGCCCATAGGAAAGGTTGCTGTCTCAACTCATAAGATGATGGGAAAAAGCGGAACATTGCGATTAATATAGGCATCTGAAGCAGAACCGGCAAACATCCTGCCATCGGATTCACCCCGGCACTTTTGTAGAGTGTCATCGTAGCCTGTTGCTTTTTCATCGCATCTTCAGGTTTGGGATAGCGTACATTCAACTCTTCAATTTCAGGCTTTAATACCCGCATTTTAGCCGAAGACATATAGGTTTTGTACGCAATAGGTAACAATACTATTTTGAGAATAATGGTCAAAATCAAAATAATCAATCCATAACTTAACCCATAAGATTCCAACCAGTTAAACACAGGAATTACTGCTAATCTATTGATCCAATGCAATAAGAAACTCCATCCAAGAGGCACCTGTTGCTCCAGATTCATATCATACTCTTTCAACAACTTGTATTGATTGGGCCCCATATAAAAGGTCATTGCAAAAGACCCCTGATTTAAGTTTGTAATCGGGAAGTTTAAATGCGCATCCATCTTTCTCAAACGCACAGAGTCCTCTTCTTTATAACTTTCAACAGCCAAATGTGCTGCTGAAAAGTGAAGAGAATCCGCAATCACAACTGAAGTAAAAAACTGTTGCTTAAAAGAAACCCATTTGATATCGGAATTGAAATCTTTTTTATCGTTACTTCTCTCACTGAGATTATCCACCTTGTCAAGATTATCCATGTAATAGATGGAGGTCAATGTTCTCTCCATTTTTACATTTTTTTCGGCAGCGTGCGGTACTACATGCCATTGAAGGGTCAATGATTGTGTGTTGGGATAGAGGTAAGACTCCATATTCACCATATTAATCTGAAATCCAACCCGATAATCATCAGATGTAAAGGTGTATAGATACTCAATGTAACTGTTCTTATCCGGTCCCACCACAGAATCAACTCCTATTAAAGGATATGCTTTCAGAGACAAAGTGGTTGTTTTTCCATCAGACAGTTGAATCAGATTGGGTTGTTCTGATATAAAATGACAGTTATGAGTCATCACCCTGCTCTGATCCTTCATCATAAGTTCCATGGTTACCCGGGTAGAAGGATCATCATGAAGAACCAATTTCTTTTTAGGCTCATTTTTTGGAGTATATTTGTAAATATCATTGAACTCAACGCGATTAATATAACCTCCTTTTCCCGAAATGGAATAGGTAGCAATTTGAGTTTTAATCTGATAAACTGAATCTTTTTCTTCAGGGATATAAAATGATCCTTGTGCTTGAACAGGCTGATTTTGAGAAGATTCTGCTGCTGCAGGTACAGATTGTCCTGCGTTTCCTATAGAGTCTACCACCACACTATCTGCCTGCTTTTCCTTTTGTTTACCCTCAGCTTGTTCCGTTAATTGTCTTTCCTTTTCTCTCTTTTTTTGCTGATTTGAATTCCAAAATGAGAATCCTAAAATCAAAGCAAACATCAATAATAATCCAACAATTGTATTCTTATCCATACTTTTCTTTATTATCTTTTTTAGGTCGGCAAAGATAATAAAAAAAGAGGTGAGTTTTATTGTGTAAACAAAATTTAACAAATTAGTAGCCCATAATTTGATAATAGTTGTATCTTTGCAAGATAAACTAAAAATGACTGTAATGGAGTATTACCAATCAGAAATCATTTTCAATCAGGAGATTGCACCCGATATTTTCCTTATGGAGGTAACTCGGAACAAAGAAGAGATTGAACCCGGACAATTTTTCATGCTTAAAACCTGGCGTGATGAGCTTACGCTTATGCGCCCCATTAGTGTGTACAATGTTTTACCCAAACAAGTGCAATTTATGTATCGTATTGCCGGGAAAGGAACCGCACTGCTATCCAACACCAAACCGGGTGATGCAATTCAATTACTGGGACCATTAGGAACCGGATTCCCATACAAAAAAGTTCATGGGGAAATAGCTTTGCTGGGAGGTGGTATTGGGATTCCCCCCTTATTTGAAACTGCAAAAAAATTAAAAGCATTAAATAACAACGTTACCGTTTATTTGGGTTTTAAGAAAGAACTTTTTGCTATTGATGATTTTGCGGGGGTTGCTGATCATCTGTTTATTGCCTCTGAAGAAGGCGAAGAAGGATATCGGGGATTTATTACCGACCTGCTCAAGCCTGAGAAATTTGATGCCGTTTTTACATGCGGTCCTGAAATAATGATGGAGAAAGTGTGGCGTATGTGCAAAGAAAAACAAGTGCCTGTATGGCTCTCCATGGAGCGCAGAATGGCGTGTGGAATCGGAGCTTGCCTGGGATGCAACTGTGATACCATCCACGGAACTGTGCGTGCCTGTAAGGATGGACCCGTTTTCAGCGGCGACGTTTTAGTTTTTTAATTTTGACAATTGAGTACTTAATCTGCTATTTGGTATGAAAAACAAATTGGAAACCATCATCAATGGAGTAAAATTTAAAAATCCGATCATCGCGGCTTCCGGCTGCTATGGTTTTGGACGAGAATATAATGAGTTGTACGACATCTCTTTACTGGGGGGAATCTCTTCGAAAGGACTCACCCTGGAACCCCGACAAGGCAATAAAGGAATCCGAATCTGGGAAACCGCATCGGGGATGATGAACAGCGTAGGACTACAAAATCCCGGAGTGCATCGGTTTATTGAGGAAGAACTTCCATGGATGAGAAAGCATGATACAGTCATCATTGCTAATCTGGGAGGCAGCTTAATCGAAGATTATATTGAAGGGATCAATCTGTTGAATAAAACGGAGGTGGATATGATTGAACTCAACATTTCCTGTCCCAATGTTAAAACCGGCGGAATGGCTTTGGGTATCAAAGCAGATATTGCTTTTGAAGCGGTCAAACTCTGCAAGCAAGCCTCTGAAAAGCCTTTGATGGTGAAGCTTTCTCCCAATGCTGAAAATATCATTGAGATGGCTCAGGCTTGTGAAGCTGCAGGCGCCGACTCCCTCTCTTTGGTGAATACTTTCAATGCCATGGCTGTGGATGTGCGCAATAAAAAAGCTGTGTTCAACAACACTTACGCCGGTCTCTCCGGTGCTGCCATTAAACCAATTGCATTGCGAATGGTTCATCAAGTTTGCAAAAATGTAAAGATACCCGTGGTTGGATTAGGGGGCATTTATACCCTGGAGGACATTCTTTCATTCATTATGGTGGGTGCCACTGCAGTACAAGTTGGGACAGCCAATTTCAATGAACCCAATATTCTCCCTACCCTCATTCAACAACTCGAACAGTATTGTGAAGAGGAAAAATTAAACCATATTTCTGATATTCAAGGAATTATATAATTGTAAGTATGAGACCATTCATTTCATTTGAGAATAAAAATTTTCTATTTAAGCTCACTATTCTGATTATTCTTTTCATATTCGGACTCTTTTTCTTCTCTACCCTTTCCGTTTTTACAGCTGAACTGATTTGGGGAGATGTTCCCCTCTACGAGTCTGCTGCAAAGGTTCGATATATACAATTTTTCAGCACCATTGGAGGATTTCTGTTTCCCGGTTTTTTCTATCTCTACTTCGATAGACAACTCTCCATTTTGAGTATTTCTCAATACAGAAAACAGTGGTTCCCTACACTTCGTCGTCTCATGTTACTGATTGTCATCATGTTATCGATCGTGTTGATCCCTTTTGTAATTGGATTGGGCGAACTGAACGAGATGATCAAGCTCCCTGAATCCTGGAAATCTATATCGCAATGGATGTCACAAAGTGAGGCGGAGAATGAAAAGATTCTCAAACTGTTAACTCAACCGGCTACATGGCAAACACTGTTAATCAATACGTTGCTAATTTGTTTACTACCTGCTTTTTCTGAAGAGTTATTCTTTAGGGGGGTAATACAACGTCTCACTCACCAGTTAGTGAAAAACCAACATGTTGCTATCATCCTCACCGGTGCTATCTTCAGCTTGATTCACTTCCAGTTTAGCGGCTTTATTCCACGTATGGTGCTGGGAATCTATTTAGGCTATCTGGCAGCATGGAGCGGCTCTCTCATCCTACCCATAGTTGCGCACTTTTTACACAATTTCAACAGTTTACTGATCGACTTTGTAGCGCAAAAAAGAGATATAGACTTAGAAAAGGTTGAACCATTTCAAGCAGGTCAAACCTATATTTTCCTTATCCTCCTGGCTATTCCACTCTTTATTGGGCTACGAACACTCTACTTAAATAGGAAAAAGGAAAATCCTACTACTCCGGTGTAGAAAAGAGCAACTGATCTGCAATAATTTTATCGATACACCTTTTAATCAAAAGATCCAATTCGCTATTTTCGGAATAGTCTGCTGGTGCCATAAAATTAGCCCGTTTGTGGTCCACAATCTCCTTGCAAAGATCCTTGGGTGTCCTTTTACGCGAAAAAGTAGGCTTAAAATCAGGGTTATAGACCGCAATGGCGATTCCTCCTTGCAACATCATCATTTTCATTGCAGGCACGTCAGTTTCTCCATCTCCTAAGTAAATCATGTTGGAAAAAGGAATCGGTTTATCCTCTTCGTCGACAATTTTATTGATCAGCGTATTGTCGTAAGAATTATGGATTCCCTTGTTGATTCTGAAAAGAAACTGTGTTTTATTGGTGTAGTTTACTCCCAAAGCGGGCCAGATCGCTTTTCCCTCTTCATCGTACATAAATCCGGAAGCAAAAATGTCCGTAAAGTGGTGTGCTATAGCGCTTCCCTCAACAAATTCACGATTTCCGGAAGAGATAATGTAGTGTTCCACCTCAAATCCGCGCTCTGCTGCATATTTTTTAATCCGATCAAAATAGGTTTCCACTCCTTTGTAAAAAGTAATTTTAGAACCATACTCTAAAAAAGCCTCCTTCTTAATCGATGTATTCGCCTTTTTCGCCTTATGCAGCATCAGAAACATATAAGAAAGCACTTCATCCATATCATGTTCTTTCGCCAACTCATTGGCTTTATTCCAAAAATCGGGAACCGCCATATTGAGGTCAGGAATAAAATCATACTCCTGCATATTCCCCGGTGCCAGGGTCCCATCAAAGTCGTAAGCAATCGCAATTTTATTTTTTAATCGTTTCATAATCATCCCAATAAGAACCGGCAAATATAAAGATAAATTTTTGATTTCGGAACCAAAAAAAGGCGGAAGGCGGAGGGCGGAAGGCGGAAGTTTTTTAATTAAAATTTACGACTTTTATAAATCTACTTTGTATTTTTAATTTTTTTCTTCCTTTTGAAATAAAAATAAAAGGGGGGCAGACAAGGTTTTTCTTTATTGTTATTCCGTTTCCCCACTCGGAATGATTTCGGATTTCGGATCTTTTTGAAGGCGGAATCCAATTACGAATTACGAATTACGAGATCGTAAATTGAAAACAATTAACATATCTCATTGATATTCAAATCAATAGCTACGTCCTTTAGGGCACGTTTGAAAATTATCTCCTTGAAACCAAGGGCTTTAACCCATTTTGATTTCGGATTTCGGAATAAAATTTAGAATTATTTGCAAAAAGGAGCGCAAGAGAATGATGAATATTCTGCACCTTCCAGTACAAATTCCGGATTTTCAATCCCTACCAACGAATCATCAGAAATAAAACAAATATTTTCAATTGGAAATTGATCTACAAAACGATTAAAAAGATCATTTTCCCACAGAATGTAATCATTATCAGAGTGATACATATCATGGGGTAACATTTCAACCACATGAACTAATGCGTTTTGATCATACTCGTAACGAACACGCATTTTCAAAAAACGTTCAATAAACGCATTTAATTCATTGTATAGAAATCCTTTAGCATCCATAATCAATATTGTTTTAGAATAGTTAGCAAACTTTTTGACAATCTTATTGACTTTAAACTCTTTATACTATCAAAATTATTATTCGAATAATCAGCATCCGTACGAAGACGTTTAAGTTGTGGAATATCATTCCTTAAACTACGCGCATCTTTTTCCGATTTATCATTTTGAAAGTTATTAACATATTTAACTACTTCGTTCAACAAATACTCGTGTGAACCTAATCTTGACAAACTTGTGTTCAAATCAAGTCAACAAAAGTACAAATAATTTTCTAATACTTATCGTTTCTTGAAAAAATTAACATTATTTTTAATTTTCGGAACTGATTTAACTCAGTGCCTTCGAGAACCTCAGGCACCGAATTGTGTTCACACCCGAAAGGATAACATTATAATAAATTTGGGCTAAAGCCCATGGTTATTGGGGAATTCATTCAATCCACGCCCTAAAGAGACGTGGCAATTGATATAATTGAATATCAAGCAATTAGATTATATTATTGCTGAAATTAAAAAAAATCTAAATTCTAAATTCTAATTTCTAAATTTAAAAATCGTAATTCGTAATTCGTAATTCGTAATTTCATTGTATTTTTGCAGGTTGTTTTAATCACAAAAATAGGCTGCAATGAATGATCCTCGCTTACTGGCTTTTAAAAAACTACTGGACATCATGGATGAGTTGCGGGAGAAGTGCCCGTGGGACAGCAAACAGACTTTCGAGAGTTTGCGCTACTTGACGATTGAGGAGACTTATGAACTTTCGGATGCTATTATCGATCAAAAATATCAAGAGATTGGAAAAGAGTTGGGCGACCTGATGCTGCATCTGGTTTTCTATTCTAAAATTGGAGAAGAAAAGAAGTTGTTTGATATTGAGACTGTTTTGAATGGAATTAATGAGAAGTTGGTCAGACGACATCCGCATATTTTTGGAGATATTGCCGTGCAAAATGAGACGGAAGTGAAGGAGAATTGGGAGAAAATTAAACTTCAGGAGAAAGGGAATCGTTCTGTATTGGGTGGCGTTCCGAACTCTTTGCCTGCCATGGTAAAAGCTTTCCGAATGCAGGAAAAAGCCGCCGGCGTCGGTTTTGATTGGGATCATACCGAACAGGTTTTGGATAAAGTACACGAAGAGTACACCGAATTAATGGAAGAGGTTCGAAACCAAAGCAATCGGATTGAGGATGAGTTTGGAGATCTGCTCTTTGCACTGATCAATTACGCACGATTTATTAACATTAATCCTGAAGATGCTTTGGAAAAAACTAATCGCCGATTTATCCAACGTTTTCAACATATTGAAAAACGAGCCCAAGAGCTGGGTAAAAGTATCACCGATATGGATTTGGAGGAGATGGAACTCTACTGGCAGGAAGCCAAACATCTTTAACATCATTTTTTAATCAGAATTATGAGTAAAAAACTAATTGATACAATTCAACAAATCTTTGAAGAACAATACCAGATTCAACCTAATCCGGCAGATTTGACACTTCAAAAAACTAAGAAAGAGTTTGCAGGCGATTATACCTTTGTTGTGTTTCCTTTTGTCAAAACGCTTAGAAAAGCGCCTCCCGTTTTAGCGGATGAAATCGGCAAACAGTTGATGGAAAGAATTCCCGAAATGGTGGCTGAATACAATGTAGTTCAGGGATTTCTCAATATTTCATTACAAAACTTCTACTGGTTCCAATTTTTAGAAGAGAAAAACAAGGATGGAGTATCTCTTAGCTTTCCTACTGATAACGAGGTAGTTGTGATTGAATACTCTTCACCCAATACCAATAAGCCCCTTCACTTAGGACATGTTCGGAACAACTTATTGGGTGCGGCAACTGCCAATATTCTCTCTGCTGTCGGAAAGAAAGTATATCGTGTTAACCTGGTAAACGACAGAGGAATCCATATCTGCAAATCGATGCTGGCATGGGAAAAATTCGGCAACAACAGTACTCCGGAAAGTACCGGCATCAAAGGGGATCACTTTGTTGGCGACTACTACGTTGAGTTTGATCAGCAATTGAAGAGAGAAATAGCAGAACAGATGCAGCGCGGTGTTACGGAAGAAGACGCGATCAAATGTGCCCCCCTTTTAATTCAATCTCAAAAAATGCTAAAAAAATGGGAAGAGGGAGATCCTGAAGTACGCGCGCTTTGGAAAAAAATGAATCAATGGGTTTATGACGGGTTTGAGGCAACTTACGCAAGGATGGGGATAGAGTTTGAGAAAACTTACTATGAATCGGATACCTACTTGTTAGGGAAAAAAATGGTAGAAAAGGGAGTTGCTGATGGCGTATTTTACCGCAAAGAGGATGGTTCGGTTTGGGCTGATTTAACGGAAGAAGGATTGGATGAGAAGTTGCTGTTGCGTGCTGATGGCACTTCTGTATATATGACTCAGGATTTGGGAACGGCACAACTTCGATATGACGATTTTCATCCCAATAGAATGATCTATGTTGTTGGAAATGAGCAGAATTACCATTTTGATGTACTGAAACTGATCGCTACAAATAAACTAAAACAGAGTTGGGGAGAAACCATTTATCACCTTTCTTACGGAATGGTAGAACTACCTGAAGGGAAGATGAAATCACGCGAAGGAACTGTTGTGGACGCTGACGATTTAATGGAAGAGATGCATCAGGAGGCAAAGCGAAGTACGGAAGAGTTGGGCAAAAACAACCTTGATGAGGATCAAAAAGAGGGACTTTATGAGATGATTGGGATTGGGGCTTTGAAATATTTTATTTTAAAAGTAGATCCTAAGAAAAATATGCTCTTTAATCCGGCTGAATCGATCGATTTTAACGGCAATACCGGTCCATTTATTCAATATACGCATGCCCGGATTAAATCTTTGTTGCGTAAAGCGGCTCAGGAAGAGATTGATCTAAGCCGGGACATTGATAAAAACACCCCTTTGGAGGAAGCAGAAAGAGGATTAATTAAAATTATCAAAGAGTACGAAAGTGTGGTTCAAAATGCTGCTCATCAGCTCTCCCCTGCCCTTGTCGCCAACTACTTATTTGAGCTCTCGAAAGAGTTTAATCGCTTTTATCAGGAGAGTCCCATTTTCAAAGCAACTGATCCTGCAATCAGAGTTTTAAGACTTCAAATTGCCAAACTATGCGCTTCTACAATACAAGCTGGAATGGGGCTTTTGGGTATTCAGGTACCGGAACAGATGTAAAATCGACTTTATAAATTAGTTAATAACAATTAAATATCAGCAAAGTGAAAGCAAAAGTTATAAACGTAATAAAAATTATCCTGCGGTGGTTGATGGGAATCACCTTTATAGTTTCTGCCATACTGAAACTAATTTCCGTAGATCATTTTGATCTCTATATCTATTCCTTTGGAATTTTTAACTTCACTTGGGTCAGTTTTCTATCCAGAACATTGATCGCATTTGAGCTACTTCTCGGTTTATTGCTAATCAGCCGGCTTTATTACCGCAAAGTCTGGTATTTGACACTTTTAACAATGGTAGGGTTTACCCTTTTTCTCATTTACACCGCCATTTTTAGAAATGACAGCAATTGTCACTGTTTTGGAACCTTCGTAGAGTTTAATCCTATAGAATCGATTATCAAAAATCTCATTTTGATAGCTTTACTTTTTGTCATTTATAAGCAAAACGAATTAATTATAAAACGTAAAGGATTGATTACGGGGATTGTATCGGTCGTAGCTTTTGCAGCCATTTTTATTATTTCACCCCCTGACAGCTTATTTAATGCGCTGTATCACCCCAAAGAGCGAATTAACAGTGAAGCCTTAGATCAAGTATTGCAGGACTCATCATTAGTAGAAATTAGTGATTTTGAGGGAAATCAAATTGTGGCAATTTTTATTCCCGGATGTAAATATTGTCAATTGAGTATGCAACGCTTAGCCTCCATTTTTGAGCGACACCAATTGGATCCCAATCTGCTCAAAATCGTAATAGTCGGCAATCCTGAAGGAGTTGAGTTTTTCCGAAAAGAGACTAATATTGATGCGTATCCGATTTTATACTATCCCGATCCCATTTCGATGTTCAAGGCTACCAGTGGTAGTTTCCCTACTCTCCTTTTTATGGAGAATAAATCTGTCAAAAAATCAATCAATTTCAGAGGAATTGATGAAAAGTCAATTTTAGATCATCTGCAATAATATAAAATAAAAAAAAATTAAGCTACCCGGATCGGATAGCTTAATTTTTAAATGAATGTGGAATAGTATTAAATCTGCCTGTATTCGTCTAAGTCTTCCACTTTAAAGTCTTTAATATAAGAGAAGTGCGCTTGATGAGTTGCTCTCACCATTTTGTGGTAAGTAAAGGCAGAACGTTTCAAATCAGGAGCCTTTTCACCTGCTCTGATCGCATCCAACATCAAGATGTAGGTCATCACAACGTGTCCTGCCATCTCAACCAATCTTCTAGCTAGAAAATCAAGTGCTTCATTACTTTCCATATCAGTAACTATTTTTCTAGCCTCTTCGTACTCCTCAGCCATTCTTACTAAATCAGCTTTCAATGATTCAAACTCAGGAGTAACAGGTTGAGCAGCATAGTCAGCAATCATATCAGAATAAGTGTTCTTAATCACAGCAGCAATAGCAGCAACCACTTGAAGTTGAGATGTTCCTTCGTAGATTGAAGTAATTCTGGCATCACGATACATTCTTTCCACAGGGAAATCCTTCATAAAACCGGTTCCACCATGAACTTGAATGGCATCATAACACACTTGATTACAATACTCACTGGAGAACAGCTTCAACATAGGAGTCAATGCATCAGCAATTCTGGTATAATGCTTCATTTCTGCTCTCTCTTCGGGAGTAAGGGTTCTGGTTTTACCAATTTCCTCAATCAGTTTATACATGTCTACTGCACGAGCAGTTTCGTATAAAATAGAACGAGAAGCATCAATTTTAGCTTTCATATTCTGAATCAACTCATACACAGCTGGGAAATGGATAATTGCTTTTCCAAACTGTTCTCTTTCAGTTGCATATTTGTATGCTTCTCTATATGCAGCCTCAGAAATACCCACCGATTGAGCACCAACACCCAAACGAGCACCATTCATCAAAGACATTACATACTTAATTAAGCCTAATCTTCTGCTTCCTACTAGTTTTGCCGGAGCATTTTTAAAAACCAACTCACAAGTAGGTGATCCTTTGATACCCATTTTGTTTTCAACACGTCTCACCGTAACACCTTGATCCACTTTGTCATACACAAAATAAGACAAACCTCTACCATCTTTTGTTCCCTCTTCGGAACGTGCCAAAACCAATTTGATATCAGCATCTCCGTTTGTAATAAATCTCTTTACTCCATTCAATCTCCACACTTGATTGGGTTCATCCCAAGTTGCTTTCAATTGTACTGCCTGAAGGTCAGAACCGGCATCCGGTTCAGTTAAGTCCATTGAACAAGTTGCTCCCTGATTAATACGAGGTAAAAACTCATCTTTAATCTCCTCGGAAGCAAACTCTTTAATTGTTTCAGCGCAATCCTGTAGTCCCCAGATATTAGCAAAGCCACCATCGGCACGGGATACCAATTCAGCAGACATCACATAAGGCACCATGGAAAGGTTCAAACCTCCATATTTGTAAGGAAGCGACATTCCAAACAATTTAGCATCAGTTAAAGCTTTGAGATTTTCCTGGGTTCCTTTAGCGTAAACCACTCTTCCATTCTCAACTCTGGCTCCCTCCTGGTCAACGCTTTCAGCATTGGGTCCAATCACTTCGCCACAAATATCCCCCACTACTTCCAAAACTTTATCATAAGTATCCATTGCATCCTCAAAATTAAGCGGTGCAATCGGTTCAGTCTTCGCGAAAGAGTAATCTTCCTCTTTCATTTTTACAATTCTCTCCATCAATGGATGGTCGAGCTGTAATCTTAAATTTTCGTTATCGGTATAAAAATTAGCCATAATAATCTATTTTGAATATTTTTTGTAATATGCAATCATTTTAGGTAACACTTCCATTAAATCGCCGGTTACAGCATAATCAGCAATTGCATTAATGGGAGCATTAGGGTCAGTATTGATAGAGATAATCTTTGCAGATTGGTCCATTCCTGCACGGTGTTGAACAGCACCTGAGATACCACAAGCAATATATAATTTAGGTCTAACAGTTACTCCTGTTTGTCCAACTTGTCTTTCATGTTCAGCATATCCGGCATCTACAGCAGCACGTGTTGCAGCTACTTCTCCACCTAATACGGCAGCTAAATCATAAAGCAGCTTAAAATTTTCTTTTGAACCTACTCCATAGCCTCCGGAAACAATAATACCGGCACCTTTCAAGTTTACTTTTTGAGGTTCTATATGGCGATCAATGATAGTGATCACCAGATCTTCCGGTTTTAAAATCTCTTCAACTTTATAATTTTTAATTTGAGCGACTTTCTTCTTATCAGCTTTTTCCAATTTCATTACCCCTTCTCTCACAGTTGCCATTTGGGGACGAGTTTCGGGATTGATGATGGTCGCAATAATATTACCACCAAAAGCCGGTCTAATTTGGTACAACATATTTTTGTACTCTTTTCCTGTTTTAGTATCAACATGATCTCCAATCTCCAGGGAGGTACAGTCAGCAGTTAATCCGCAACGAAGTACCGATGCAATTCTGGGAGCCAAATCTCTACCCACTGATGTTGCTCCAAAAAGGGCTATTTCAGGTTGTTCTTTTTCAAAGATAGCCTGCACTACTCTGAAATGAGGTAATGTTCTATATGGGAATAGTTCCACACTTTCAGCCAAGTGAATAACATCAACACCAAACTCTTGAATGGTTTCTAAAGTATCACCGGCTTGGTCAGTTAAAACAACAGCTTCTAGCTTTACACCTAAAGTTTCAGCCAGTTTTCTACCCTTTGAAAGAAGCTCTAAGGAAACTTCTGCAATTCTTTTTTCCTCAGTAACTTCACAATATACAAATACGTTTTTCATATACTATTTTCTTTATTTTTTCTTTAATTAATTATGTGATCAAAAAAATGATCATTATCAGTTTTAACCAATGACTCTGGATTTTAAAAGATCTACCATCAATTCTTCAACATCGGCATCTGAAGATGTTAACACTATATTCTCTTTCTGAGCCAATACAACACTGTCAATAGTTTTTACTTTTGTAGGAGAACCGCTTAATCCCAAGTGAGTATCATCTGCTTGGATTGTATCTACACTCCACTCCTCAATTTTTAGGTAGGGGCGATCTTTAAAGAGTTCTGAATTTTCTCTATTTTCTTCTTTTAGTTCGGTCAAAGTTCTGGCATGTTTATACTGCATTACTCTTTTCACATTTCTGGCACGACAAGGATTAGCAGATCCATGCACGGTAATCAGTGCCGGAAGTGGGGCAACTACTGTTTCTACTCCCCTTTCTAATCTTCTTTTCAGTGTAATTTGAGTAGGTGATATTTCTACTAATTTTTCAACATAAGTAATTTGTGGAAAATCAACTTTTTCAGCAGTTTGAGGACCCACTTGAGCAGTATCGCCATCAATTGCTTGCAATCCACAGAAAATTAAGTCAGGATCTATTTTTTTAACCGCTTTTGAAATAGCATAAGAGGTTGCCAACGTATCGGATCCGGCAAATTTTCTATCTGTCAAAAGATAACCTTCATCTGCTCCACGATAGATTGACTCTCTAATAATTTCTGCTGCACGGGTTGGACCCATAGTTAAAACATACACCTCAGCATTTCCCAGGCGATCTTTGGCTTCCAAAGCCATTTCCAGTGCGTTCAAATCATCGGGATTATATATTGCAGGCAATGCCCCACGATTAACGGTCCCATCATCTTTCATCGCATCTTTCCCAACATTTCTTGTGTCAGGAACTTGTTTTGCTAATACAAGAATTTTAATTTTTTCCATTGAACTTCTATTAAAAATTTAATCTGCAAAAATACAAAAAAATCTTAATAAAAGTTAAATTCTGTGAAAATCTTTTGAAAAATAATTTTCCCTAACAATTTCTAAGTATGAATCGACTTAAATTTTTGGAGTAAAACATCAATATAAGTCTTAGAAACAGGAATAGAGGGTATGCCGGGATGGTCTAACTCTATTATTCCACCCTCTTTTTCTTTTTGAAATGACTTTACTTTATCAAAATTGATCAAAAAGGAACGATGCGACCTAATTAAAGGAGACGAAGCGTAATCATTTTCTATTTTGGACAGAGAAGATCTGAGGGTAAAACTTTTCAATTCTTCATTTTGGGTATAATAAACCGTCACATAATTCAGGTCAGACTCAACGTAATATAGATTAAATAGTTTAACAGATAAACGCAGAACATCATTTTCATCATAAAAATTAATTAAATCGCCCATTATTTTATTCCCTGGTTGTTGTATGCTCATAAAACCTTTCTTTAATTTGCTCCTACTTTTTAATTGGGTCAACTGTTTTGATTTTTCAAGGAGATTCAAATAAAGAAAAGAGAAAGAATAGGGGATCAATAGAATCATAAAAGTGTAAAAGGAGGTCCTTATAAAAATATCATAAAAAGAGCGTTGATCATTAAGGACATAGCGAGTATACAGAGAATACAAAAAAACAAAAAGAAGTAATTCTGCAATAATCCACAAAACATATTGCAAGTAATTAAACTTGACCTTCTTTGAAATCAGGTAAAGAATCACCCGAAGAAAAAAGAAAAAACCAAAAGCAGAAAAAAGAACTATGGAGGCAAACGCAAAATTTGCAATTTTGTTCCCCTCAACGTACCATATTGTCAATCCAAACGGGGAATAAAAAGCAACAAAGAAAAGAGCAAACCCCAATGTTGCTAATAAAAGGTAAATATTGTAGATCAAAGAGTATGAAAACTCCGGTATCTTTCTTTTCATAAAATGATCATTTAACACCCAAAAGGAGGCATTCAATATTCATAAAAACAGCTCTTTTAAAAATAAGAGGTTAAAAAAACATCATATTCTTTCCCTAAAAAAATATCTGCAAAAGTATAACATTTTCAGATATTAGAGCCTTTTTATTGAAATAATTTTTGAATTACCTCCTGATATTGAAGTTCAACTTTTTTTCTTTTAACCTTCAATGTTGGTGTTAATATATCGGTATGTTGAGACCATTCGTCCGGAATCAGTTCAAATTTTCTAATTTTTTCCGTATCTCCAAAAAACTGGTTATATTTATCAATTTCCCTACTATAACGTGCTATTACCTGACTATCTTTAACCGCTTCCTCTTCTGAGACAAATTCAATATCATGTCTCAGACACCATTGTTTCAGAAAATCAAAATCCGGCTTGATGAGAGCAGCAGCAAATTTTTGTCCTTCTCCCACAACAACAATATGTTCTACAAAGGGAGATTCTGAAACTTTGTCCTCAATAACTTGCGGATTAATATATTTTCCAAACGAAGTTTTAAACAAACTTTTCAATCTACCAGTCAGAATCAACTGTCCTTTTTCATTAATTAATCCTATATCACCAGTGTGAAACCATCCATCCTGATCGATAACACTTTTGGTTAATGCCTCATCTTTATAATAGCCCATCATGACATTGTGACCTCTACAACACACTTCTCCATTTTCCGCAATCTTAACTTCTATCCCGGGGAGTGGCATTCCTACTGTTCCGGAAGCTCTACCATCCCGATCTCTGTTACTGACAGCTATCACAGGAGATGTTTCCGTTAATCCATATCCTTCATAAATCGGCATACCAATAGCAGAAAAAAATGAAGCAATCCGGGGTTGCAAACTCGCTGCTCCGGAGACCACTATGTCAAAATTTCCCCCAATATTATTTCTAATTTTAGCATATACCAAACGATCGGCAATCCTATGTTTCATATTATAATACCACGTTCTTTCATAATCTTGAATTTTATATTGTGTTGCTAATTTGAGTGCCCATCTAAAAATCATTTTTGAAATAGTTGGCATATTATTGCCTGAAGTGTATATTTTGTCATAAATTTTATCGAGCATTCTAGGAACAGCTGACATCATAGTTGGCTTTACTTCTTTGATATTATCACCAATAGTGCCTAAATTTTGTGCGTAATATACAGACATTCCCAAATATTGATATAAAAAGACCAACATCCTTTCATATGCATGACAAAGTGGTAAAAAGCTAAATGCTGTTTTAGACCATGGCGCAGGGGTCTGATACAAATTTAAAAATTGATTCACAATATTGCTATGAGAAAGCATAACCCCTTTAGGAGTTCCGGTAGTTCCTGAAGTGTATATTATTGTAGAGCAGTCTGAACTTTGAATCGAGTCTTTTCTTTGCTTCAACTCCTCTTCATAAGGGTGCTCCTCCCCCATTTCTATTAATTGATCGAAATAAGGAAGTTCTTTTCTATCAATAAAAGTATAAAGATATTGTAATCGAGGTGCCTCCTCTCTTATAGACAAGATCTTTCCCATCAATTCAGCGCCCTCTAAAATAACCATCGTTACTTCTGCATGATTTAGGATATACAAATAATCAGAAGCTGTTAATGTAGGATAGATTGGAACTGTAATAGCTCCTATCTGCATGATAGCCATATCCAGAATATTCCATTCCGGCCTGTTAGTTGCTATGATTCCTACTTTGTCTCCTTTCTCAATTCCTAAGTGAATTAGAGCATAACTAACTTTATTTATTTTATCAATATAATCTTGGGGGGAATAAGTTACCCACTCTTTGCCCACTTTGCCCCCAAAAGCTACAGTTTGATCGGGGTAAACCTCTTGATATCTGTGCAGAATATCAAAAATTCTTTCTATCTTCATACTGTTATTTCGATTTAGATCATAAAATGCAAATGTAATACCACTTTTTTGTATAATTTTAATAAAGTGATTTACACCTTGTTTTTGGGACTAAAAGCGGGAATTGAGCTGTTAAATTACTCTATCAGGGGTGAAATTAAAAAAATAAATATTTTTTTGGCAGAAGCAATCGTTATATTTTGTATATTCGCATCCTAAAAAAAGAGGTTAAAAATGTCACAAAAAGCTCCTGATTATTTATTAAAAAAGAAGAATATAATTCTTTTTTTAATCTTTGTTGCTCTTTTTTCTGTGCTTTTTTTCAATATATACAAGCCTTTCAACTCCAGTTCCTGGACTCATAATGGGAATAACAAAACTATCTACTTCTTTTTGTCCATTTTTTTTATATTCAGTGGAGTTATTATTTTAGCAATAAGTCGCATTATCATGTTTCAATATAAAAAGAGAAATTCTCTTTCGCTTACTACTTTTATGGTATGGATAGTAGGTGAGATTGTTGTTCTCTCTGTCATCTACAGTCTGTTTGCTCTCCATTTTTTTACTAACAAAATTGACTTTTTCGATATTTTCCCCCAAACTCTACTTTACCTATTTTTGACTCTTTTAATTCCTTACATCGTATCTTGGCTTTATTTTGCACTACAAGAGAAAAATTCAGCTATTGCCAAATTGATTGAAATGAATCGTTACATTGACGAAGAAAACTACGTCAATATTGCGAATGAAAAACACAATTTAATCCATTTTCATGATGAAAAAGGTACACTAAGGCTATCTATTAAATTTGGAAAATTATATTATATTGAAGCAGCTGACAATTACGTCAACATTTATTATGAAAACAAGGGAAAAATCACCCGTTTTTTATTACGAAACAGCTTAAAAAATATTGAAGATCAATTTAAAGATTATCCCTTAACCCGTTGCCATCGATCCTATATCATCAATGTTGATAAAATAAAGATTTTAAAAAAAGAGAAAGATGGCATCTATTTAGATTTTGATTTTGCTGATACTCCCATCATTCCCGTATCAAAAACATATTCAGAAAATATAACAGAGATTTTTTACAAATAACCCTATGAAAATCAGATTTGCAACAATAGAAGATATACCTACCATTTTAGATCTTATTCGCTCCATTGCTGAATATGAAAAGCTTTTGGATCAAGTTGCAGCAACAGAGGATATCTTGAAAAAATCTCTCTTTGAATATAAAAGTGCTGAAGTTTTAATTGGTGAAGTAGATCATAAGCCTATTGGTTTTGCTCTTTTTTTCCATAACTTCTCTACTTTTACAGGTAAAAGAGGATTATATTTAGAAGATCTATTCATTATTCCCCAATATAGACATCAGGGTTATGGGAAACTTTTCTTTGCTAAACTGGCAGAAATTGCCATTCAAAGAGATTGCGGACGTATGGAATGGATCTGTTTGGATTGGAATCAACCCTCTATAGATTTTTATAAAAATAAAATCAAAGCTATACCGTTAGATGAGTGGACCGTTTACAGAGTAACAGCTGAACAATTTCAAGATATTATTCATGAATGTGAAAATAGATAAAAAATTTATATATTTTATAGTAAAAACAAATCAAATATTTTAACAATGAAAAAAGAAATTATCACACCCCAAGAAGCAATTAGTAAAATCAAAGATGGAATGACTTTAATGATCGGTGGTTTTCTAGGGGGAGGGTCTCCCGAAAATATCATTGATGCTTTAGTTGAGAGTAATCTAAAAGATTTCACTATTATTGGTAACGACACCGGATTTCCGAATAAGGGAATCGGGAAATTAATAGCTGCAAAAAAAGTAAAAAAGGTGATCGTCTCCCATATTGGAACCAATCCTCTTACTATTGAGCAATTAAACAATAAGGAGCTTGAAGTTGTTTTTGTACCTCAAGGAACATTGGCAGAACAAGTTCGATGCGGCGGGTCCGGTTTAGGAGGAATATTAACGCCAACAGGAGTTGGTACGGCAGTTGAAGAAGGAAAACAAAAAATTGAATTGGATGGCAAAACCTATCTTTTAGAAACTGCTCTTCGTGGAGATGTTGCATTAGTAGGAGCTTCTATTGCAGACCAATCAGGTAATTTAGTTCACAAAGGAACAACTCAAAACTTTAATCCTTTAATAGCCATGGCTTGTGACCTGGTGATTGCAGAAGCAGAAGAGATTGTTGAAACCGGAAATATTCCAATGGAACAAATTCACACACAAAATATCTTTGTTGACTTTATCGTTCAACGTAATTAATAACCCTTTAAATCTATAAAAATGGCAAAATCAATGATTAGACTACGCATGAGTTCTCAAGATGCGCATTATGGTGGAAATTTAGTTGATGGAGCAAAAATGCTTCAACTGTTTGGTGACGTTGCAACCGAACTGTTAATTATTCACGATGGTGATGAAGGACTTTTTGTGGCATACGATAGTGTAGAATTTTTAGTTCCGGTTTTTGCCGGTGACTTTATAGAAGCTACCGGTGAGATTGTTTCAGCCGGAAACAGTTCTAGAAAAATGACTTTTGAAGCTAGAAAAGTGATCGCTCCCAGAACTGATATCTCAGACTCTGCTGCCGATGTTCTGGCAGAACCCATTGTTGTATGCAGAGCATCCGGAACTTGCGTAGTTCCGAAAAAAAATCAAAGAATTCAACACTAATATTAAGAAAAACAATTACTATGGAAAAATTAATTATTACTGCCGCAATTTGTGGCGCTGAAGTACTAAAAGAGCACAATCCTGCAGTTCCTTATACTATTGAAGAGTTAGTTCGTGAAGCTAAATCAGCTTATGATGCCGGCGCTTCAATTATCCACTTGCATGTTCGCTGGGATGATGGAACTCCAACACAAGATAAAGGACGCTTTAAAGAAGCTATTGATGCAATCAAAAAAGAAATTCCGGATATCATTATTCAACCTTCGACAGGTGGTGCAGTAGGAATGACGGATGATGAAAGATTACAACCTACCGAATTGAAACCGGAAATGGCTACTTTAGACTGCGGAACTCTCAATTTTGGAGGAGATGAGATTTTTATCAATACAGAAAACACCATCAAATATTTTGGTAAACGAATGATTGAATTGGGAATCAAACCTGAAATAGAGGTTTTTGACAAAAGTATGATTGATATGGCTCTCAGACTGCATAAAAGAGGATTTATCCAATCCCCAATGCACTTTGACTTTGTAATGGGTGTAAATGGTGGAATTACCGGGGAACTAAGAGATTTTATCTTCCTGAGAGAAAGTATTCCGGCTGATGCTACCTACACAGTAGCCGGTATAGGACGATTTGAATTTCCACTGGCTGTAGCTGCAATCATTGATGGTGGACATGTCAGAGTTGGATTTGAGGATAATGTTTATTTATCTAAAGGTGTCTTGGCTAAATCTAATGGAGAATTAGTAGAAAAAGTTGTTCGTTTAGCTAAAGAATTTGGAAGAGAGATTGCTACTCCTGCTGAAGCAAGAGAAATTTTAGGATTGGCACCTCTATCATAAGTATTAGTTTCCTTTAACAAAAAAATGGCTATTCTGATTTGAATAGCCATTTTTTTATACAAGCAACACCTGTTAATTTCCTCTTAGAAGAGCATTAAACCTCTCTTTTAATTCGTCATCTACCGGTAGACCGGACATCATCTTAAGTTTATAAAGTTGTCTAACCGTATGAATATCTTCTTTATTTAAATCATACGCTTTTTGATACCAATCGTGAGCTTGCAATAAAACGGCTTCCTTTTTAGCAATCAGTTCTTGTTGTAGTTTGATTTTCTCATCATTACTACGATTAGAAGTTCTTATCTCTTCTCTTTCCAGGTCAATATTGGCCGCTTCCTTTTGATAAAGGTCTGCCTTATAGGTGATAAAAGCAGCACTATTAGGATATTTTTCCAGATATTGATCAACAAACTCACCTAGCTCTTTATCAGCATCAACAGTACTTAAGTACTCCATTAATTCAATAAATTTAGCTTCGTTTTCCTTGTCAACAGCGTGACTTTGAAGCATTTGTAATGCATTTGCCTTGAGAGTTGAATCCTCTTTAGTGAGATACAGATAATTCAATTCCAATAATTGTATGTCATAATATGCAGGTAAAGTATCAGCTATCATTCTTTTTGCTTTTTTAATCACATCACCACATTTAGCTGTATCATTTTCAGAAAGGTAATATGAATACATATCACGGTAAACTGCAGGAGCTTTATTCTCTTTATAGTTGTACGCACGAATCAAATAAGTTTTATAATTCTCCAGATCTTGTTTAATCTTGTATATAATGTACAGATTATAATTGATTCTGAAAATATCAGCTTCATTTATCGGTTTCTTTTCAGTTTGAATACGATAGCATCTCAAAGCTATTTCATAAATTTCCAATGCTTTATCATAGTTCTCCTCATCAAAATATTTGTCCCCTAAAATCTCAACATCTCTCGCACATTCTCTTTGTCCTTCCATTGCACCAAACAGACCTCGCATCGGTTCTACATTTTTATCCATTTGAATTGCTTTGGCAAATGCTTCAACAACCTCAAGAATAATGTCGGGATTCTTAATTTTATACTTCGGATCTTTTGCTTTCAAATCTTGCTCATACAGGTAGTATCTCACATAGACGTTGGCTTTCATCAACCAAACTTTGGCACTTCCCTCATTTCCGGGCATACATCTCTTGTCGAATTGTGTTTTAGCCTTTCCTGGAGCATTTTGATTAACAATTGTGTAATGAATATCATTCAAACAATCCTGTGCTAACAGTGAAGCAGTGAATAACATTAGCACGGCAAATAAACTCAATAATTTTTTCATGTTTTCAAATATTTGTCAATAATATTATTTATTTTCTAAACTTTCGATCTTTTTTACAATGTCATCATACTTGGGTGAATCATTCCTCCCATATATAGACCTTAAAATATTCAAAACGTTTAAATCATCAGGATCTTTCAAGATTACCTTCTCGAAATAAAATTCAGCCTCTGCAAGAAGATCCTTAGATTCTTTTTTTATTTTGGTAATCTCCTCCATTTCGGTTGAATAATCCATTTCATTATACTCTTTGAATTTATTTTCAGATAAATAGTAATAACAAACACCCAAGTTATAAAGTATAATATAATTTTCTTTATCGTACTGGAGTGCCCGAATTAAATAAGACTTTGCATCATCATATTCTTCCAGTTGGATGTAGAAATTAGCTACATTAACCAGTAGGTCAGGATTTCCATAAATCGAAGCAGGAACCTCTTTAAGCATTTTTTTTACTCTTACAGTATCCTTTTTAAAAAAGTAGTAATCTATTTCAGCCAAGTAAAGAGCCGGGTCTTGAGTTTCGATTTGTTTCATTTTTTCGAACAATTGATCACTCTTTTCCGGAGTACCTTCAATTTTATATAACTCCATCAGACGCAAAAAAAGATTAGGATTTTGTGATCCATCATGGAGAGCTTTTTCATAAAAAGAGAGTGCTTTGGCATCCTTTAAATTTTCTAATGTGTAAGCATAATAAAAGTACAACTCACCATGTAAAGGCAAATCAGGTATTTTTAACTCGTAGCAATAGATCGCCTTTTCCAATACGTTTTTTGCCGATTGAAACCTTTCCGATATTAGCTCGTCCACACCATATACGTACAGTAATCCATACAAAGATGGGAGTGCCACATCCGGTGTCAAAATATTATATGCATCAATCTGCCTATCCATAGATTGAGTTTTTATAAAAGCATCATAAGCTTGAACCGGTGCATCAGGAAATCGGATTAAATAGCGTTCATCCTCTCTTTTTTTCTCATACTCATGATTTGCCAGATAAAGATAAATATTCCCTTTATACAAGTAGGTCAATGCTTTTTTTGAAAGTTTTGGATCATTGACACAGATGTCTATTAATTCTTTGGCTTCAAAATAATCTCCATTAGCAAAAGCATTATAAGCTCTGTTCAATGACGGCTTTTGCGCCATTGTTGTACACAAAGAAAAAATAAATAAAGAAAGAATGACTAATTTATTCCTCATAATTTTAGTGTTTTATTCATTTTCTGAATTTGAATCGGTTTCATCGTTCTCTGTATTTTCAACCGAATCCATATTTTCAGTTGCATCCGTTATTGTACCATTTTCCTCTTCATCTTCATCATCTTCTCTTGGAACTTGTGATACAGCAGCTATGATATCCTCCTCATTCAGATTGATTAATTTAACTCCTTGAGTAGCTCTACCCATGACTCTTAACTGATCAACATGGAGACGAATAGCAATACCGGAACGATTAATAATCATTAAGTCATCCTCATCAGTAACATTCTTAATTGCTATTAAGCCGCCTGTTTTCTCAGTAATGCTGATTGTTTTGACACCCTTCCCTCCCCTATTGGTAGCTCTATAATCTTCCAATGGAGATCTTTTACCATAACCATTCTCTGAAACAACCAAAATATCATACTGATCATTATCAACACAAATCATTCCAACTACATAGTCGTCAGGATGCCCCAAAGTTATTCCTTTCACTCCCATAGCATTTCTTCCCATTGGTCTAACGGTTTTTTCACTAAATCTGATGGCTTTACCGGAATGGATGGCCATCATAATTTCACTATTTCCATTAGTCAATTTAGCCTCCAACAAATGATCATCATCTTTAATAGTAATAGCAATGATTCCATTTTGTCTTGGTCTGGAATAAGCTTCTAAGGATGTCTTTTTAATGATTCCTTTTTCTGAGCATAAGATAATGTAGTTATTGTTAATATAGTCCGTATCAGACAAATTATCAACATTGATGACCGCCCTAATCTTATCATCAGACTCTATATTAATTAAATTTTGAATCGCTCTACCCTTTGATGTTTTGCTTCCTTCCGGAATCTCAAAGACTCTTAACCAGAAACATTTTCCTTTTTCCGTAAAGAAAAGAAGGTAGTTATGATTTGTTGCAATATAAAGATGTTCTATAAAATCTTCATCACGAGAGGCTGATGCTTTAGATCCTTTACCTCCTCTATGTTGCACCCTATACTCTGAAAGCAACGTTCTCTTGATATATCCTAAATGAGAAATTGTGATCACCACCTCATCGTCAGCAATAGTATCTTCAATTCTAAAATCTGAAGCGGAGTATTCAATTCTGGATTTTCTTTCATCTCCGTACTTGAGTTTCATCTCCAATGTTTCCTCTTTAATGATCTCTTTTCTCAACTGTTCATCTGACAACACTTGCTCAAGGTATGTGATTTTTTTGATCAACTCATCATATTCAGCTTGTAGTCTATCTCTTTCCAATCCTACGAGCTGTCTCAATCTCATTTCAACTATAGCCGATGCCTGTTTTTCACTGAAATCATACTTTGCCATTAATTCCTGTACAGCATCTGCAACAGTCTTGGAAGCTCTAATTAGGGCAATAATTTCGTCGATGATATCCAATGCTTTCAATAACCCTTCAAGAATATGCGCTCTTTCTTTCGCTTTTCGTAGTTCAAATTGTGATCTCCGGATCACCACTTCCATTCTGTGTTTCACAAACTCTGCTATCAAATCCTTCAAATTCAAGGAAACAGGTCTCCCGCCAACTAAAGCAATATTATTAACACTAAATGAGGATTGAAGTGCAGTATATTGGTACAATTTATTCAATACCACATTGGGTACTGCATCCTTTTTTAATTCATAGATAATTTTAGTACCATTCTTATCACTAGATAGATTTTCAATATTGGAAATACCATCAATTTTATCCTCTCTGATCAACTCCACTGTCCTTCTAATCATGTCAGAGGGATTAGTAAGATAGGGCAATGTTGTAACTGTAATCGTTGTTCTGTTAGAATCTTCATCAATAGTAGCATCACCTCTCATCACAACTCTGCCTCTACCCGTTTCAAAGGCTTCCCGTACTCCGTCATAGCCATAAATTACACAGGAGGTTGGAAAATCTGGTGCTTTAACATACTCCATCAATTCAGGGATAGTAATATCCTGGTTATCCACATAAGCAACAATTCCATCACACACTTCCGAAAGATTATGAGGAGGCATATTAGTAGCCATCCCCACTGCAATTCCTGACGAACCATTAATCAAAAGACTAGGTATTTTTGAAGGTAATACTGTAGGTTCTTGCAATGAATCATCAAAGTTATTGGAAAAATCTACTGTTTCCTTCTCAATATCCACCAACATCTCTTCCGCAATCTTTCTCATTCTTGCTTCAGTATAACGCATAGCCGCCGGACTATCCCCATCGACGGAACCAAAGTTTCCCTGTCCGTCAATAAAAGGATATCTCAACGACCAATGTTGTGCCATTCTCACCATTGAGTCATAAACGGCAGTATCCCCATGAGGGTGATACTTTCCTAATACATCCCCGACAATTCTTGCAGATTTTTTGTGTGGTTTTCCTGAAGTTATACCCAGATCCCACATTGCATATAGTATTCTTCTGTGTACCGGTTTCAATCCATCACGAACATCAGGTAAAGCACGAGACACAATTACCGACATAGAGTAGTCAATATAAGCTGACTTCATCTGATCCTCGATATTTACCTGAATAATTTTTTCTCCTTCTTCCATGTTTTTGTTTAGTTGTTGATATAATTAACGTATTCTCTTTCAGTTACTTTATCATTCAATGAATGAACCTACAAAGATACGATTTTTTTCATTAGGAAAGAAAGTTATTATGTAAAAAAAACTTCCTTCCCCCCCTTATTTTTTATTTCTAAAGTAGATTAGTAACTCAATACTATTTCATTGCAATGGTTTCGATTTCAACCAAAGCTCCCGCTGGCAAATCTTTCACGGCAAACGCAGCTCTAGCCGGTGAATTTTCTTTATAATAGTTCCCATACACTTCATTCATAGCTTTAAAGTTAGCTATATCACTAAGTAAACATGTTGATTTTACCACATCCTGAAATGTATAACCAGCAGCTTCAAGAATCGCAGCAATATTTCGCATAACCTGTTCGGTTTGCTCTACTATACCTCCTTCGACAATTTTGCCTGTAGTCGGATCAACAGGTATTTGACCTGATATGTATAAAGTTCCATTCATTTCAATAGCCTGGCTATAGGGTCCAATAGCTTGAGGAGCGTTAGGTGTACTAATTATTTTTTTCATTTTACCTATTTATTAAATTTTACAATCTGCAAAATTATGAAAAAAAATTTTCATATTGGTCACAAAGTAAAAAATAATGTCTTATCTTTTTGTGATTTATTTCATTTTATTAACTTTTATTATCAAATTTTTATTTACTTTTGCGCCGATTCTTAATCCTTATAATTTTAGATTAGATTTAAAAACCAATTTTGTTAATTTATGAAAAAGATTTTATTAATTTTAGCACTTGTTTCTGTTGCGTTTTTTGCGTATTCACAAACCTTTGTTTCTACAACACCTGCTAATAAAAATGTTATTCTCGAAGAATACACAGGTATGAATTGTCCATATTGTCCTGATGGACATAAAATTGCTCAAGAATTAATGGCAGCCAATCCTGACCGCCTTTTTGCCATTAACATCCACCAAGGTTCCTTCGCAAACGGTACTCCCAATTATAAAACTCAGTGGGGTGATGCCTTAGCCAATCAAACCGGATTAACGGGATATCCTTCCGGAACTATTAACCGACACGTTTTCTCCGGATCTAATACTGCATTAGGAAGAGGAGAGTGGGTTTCAAAATCTAATATTATTTTGGGAACTCCTTCACCTGTTAACGTAGCAGCAGTTGGCACCATGGATTGGGCTACCAGAGAATTGACTATTGTTGTAGAAGCTTATTACACCGGTAATGCAACAAACAGCACCAACATGTTGAATGTTGCTCTTTTGCAAAATGATATTTTAGGTCCACAACAAGGAGGTTCCTCATTTAATCCTACCATGATGGTTGGTAATCAGTACAAGCACATGCACATGCTACGTCATTTGATTACCGGACAATGGGGAGATACTATTCATCAAACCACAACCGGTTCTTTCTTCACTAAAACTTATACCTACACCCTCCCTGATCACATCAATAATGTCAACCTAAAAATGGAAGATATTGAAGTACTCGTTTTTGTTGCTGAGGGAAAACAAGAGATTTTGAGCGGTTCAAGAGCCAATATCACCCATACCAACCAACCTGCTATCAACCCAAGAGTTGATGCCCTTACAGTTACTTATAACCTCACCTGTGATGGCAGTTTAATTGCATGTGCTACTGTTAAAAATGTTGGAAGTGACCCTATCACTTCTTTAGAAATTGAATATTCTGTTGCCGGAGGTACAACTCAAACCTATTTGTGGGATGCCAGAACTATTTCTTCAATGACAAGTGATACCATCATTCTTCCTGAGCTGAATGTCGCGATAAATCAAAATCAAGCCATTCAAGTCTCTATATCTGAAGTAAATGGAACTGCATTTACCGGCACACCTGCGAGTTTAACAGTAAACAAAAAGGTAGTTGAAAATGGAGGTGGTTATATGGCTTTTAAATTGGTTACAGACCGATATGCTGCTGAAACAACTTTTAAATTTTTCAGACCAGATGGTACCATTTTACTTCAGGGGGGGCCTTTCGCTAATCTTACCTCTAATGGAACAACTACACGATATTTTGATGTTTATCCGGACGTAATTGGTTGCTACAGATTAGAAGTTTATGACTCTTATGGAGATGGAATCAATGCCGGTTATGGTGCCGGTGGGTTCCAATTAATCAGACATGATGGTGTAATCTTACTCACAGACAATGGTAAATTCGGATCTATGGCACGTTACATGATCAATGTTGATCAAGTTGCAGGTGTTGAAGATGTTGCAATCAATAATGAAGTTACTATTTACCCCAATCCAACTGAAGGAAATACCACTATTAACATCAGTTTGATAAACGATGCTAATGTGGATTTATCTGTGTACAATATGTACGGACAGTTAATCCATGTTATGGGTCAAAACAGACTTTCTCAAGGTATGAACAGTATTACTTTGGATGCAACTCAGTTTGCCTCCGGTATCTATCTTGTTAAAGTTGTCATAGATGGAGAAGTTCATACACAAAAATTAAATGTTAGATAATTTTTCCAAATGATAAAGATAAAAAAGGGAGCTCATTTGAGTTCCCTTTTTTTGTGAAAAAATGGTTGGCAAACCTATGATATTTTTTTATAACTTTGTACTTTGAACTTATATTAAAAAGATGAAAAGAATTATTGCCTTATTGACCTATTTATTGTTTACAGTCAGTACAATAGCACAAACTCATCAAAAGGTTTACTATTATGAAATTGATGATGTGATAGCTAAACCCGCCCTAAAACGAACTCAACTGGCACTTGATGATGCCAAAGAACAGAATACAAATCTCATTCTTTTACGTTTGAATACATTTGGTGGGGAGTTGGAAGCGGCTGATCAAATCAGGACTCTGCTAATGAAAAGCGAGATCCCTGTCTATGTTTTCATTGATGTGAATGCGGCCTCCGCAGGCGCATTGATATCCATTGCTTGTGACAGTATCTATATGGCTCCCGGAGCTTCTATCGGTGCTGCTTCCGTTGTTGATCAAGAGGGGACGGTTTTACCCGATAAATACCAATCTTACATGAGATCATTGATGAGATCTACTGCTGAAAAAAAAGGTAGAGATCCTGATATTGCGCAAGCTATGGTTGACCCCGATGTATACATTGAGGGGATTATAGACTCCAATAAAGTACTCACTTTTACCACATCTGAAGCAATAATTCACGGTTTTTGTGAAGGAGAGGTGAATTCCCGTGAGGAAGTTATGAAAATCAATAACATCACTGATTATCAGTTTGTAGAACAAGAACTCTCATGGATAGATCGTTTTACACTCTTTCTGATTAATCCGATTGTCAGTGGTCTTTTAATTATGGCTATCATTGGGGGAATCTATTTTGAACTGCAAACACCGGGTGTAGGATTCCCTCTGATTGTTGCTATCATTGCAGCCTTACTCTTCTTTGCACCTCACTATATTAATGGACTAGCTGCCCACTGGGAGATCCTGCTCTTTGTCATTGGATTGATTCTCCTGCTTGTAGAGATATTTGTGATTCCCGGATTTGGTATTGTAGGAATTTCCGGGATTGTTCTCATGGTCGTCTCACTAGTTCTCGCCATGATCTTCAACATCAAGTTTAACTTTCAATTTACTCCACCCTCAACCATATTTCAATCCATCATGATTGTAGTGGTTGCACTTGCTGCCGGCTTCGGGCTATCTATTTGGCTGGGGAAAAAACTGATCCTGGCACGTACTCCCTTTGGCACAATCGCACTCAATACAGAAATGCTCAAAGAGGAAGGATACCTCTCTCAGAATGTCCAGTGGCATCAACTAGTAGGGAAAGAAGGAATCAGTGTTACTATTTTAAGACCGGCAGGCAAAATTGAAATTGACGGCATTCAATATGATGCGGTAGCCAAACGAGGAATTATTGAAAGAGAAACCCAAGTCAAAGTGATTGGGTTTGAAAACTCACAACTTGTTGTAGTTCCGCAATAAAAAAACCTCAAATTAAACTCAATTGATATAGATATGAAAAAAATGAAAGTTATTGCTTTTAATGGATCTCCAAAAAAGGGGGGAAACACATTCACCGCACTTCAGTCTATACAACCCATATTTGAAGAAAATGGAGTTGAATTGGAAATTCTCCAAATAGGAAGCAGCACTATTCAAGGCTGTATGGCATGTGGCGCCTGTCGAACCAACAAAAATGAACGTTGTATTTTCGACAAAGATCCTGTGAATGAGATAATTCAAAAAGTAAAAGAAGCAGATGGAATCATTCTCGCCTCACCTGTTTATTATGCCTCTATTAATGGTACTTTTAAATCCTTTTTAGATCGTTTATTCTATGTATCGGGGTCCAATGGAAATCTGTTCCGACACAAAGTAGGAGCAGCCCTAGTAGTGGTGAGACGTGTCGGAGGAATCAATGCATTTTTAGATCTGAACAACTACCTACTCTACTCTGAAATGATTATTCCCGGATCTAATTACTGGAATGTAGTTTACGGAAGCAAACCGGGAGAAGTGCTAAAAGATCACGAGGGAATCCAAACATTAGCTGTATTAGCGCAAAACTTTTGTTGGACTCTAAAACTGATTGAACACGGGAAAGAGCAGTTCCCGGCTCCGGAAAGAGTAAAAAAGATTGGTACCAACTTTATTCGATAAAAGGTGTAGACATGGCTTTTACACTATGTTCTCCTGAGCGATTCCGAAAAAATAATCTATTTTTGCAAATTGATAAATAAGATTCATTCTTGACAAATAAAACCTACAATGTATGAATAAACAAACCAAAATCATATTCAAATGGGGACTCCTGTTAGGGGTAGGACTGTCGGTGCTTCAATTAGCTAAACTATTCTCTGATGGATTTGATTTTTACTCCTTTGGTCCGGTTATTGATCTTTTCAATATGCTCATATATGTCGGACTACTCTATTTAGGGCTTAAGGAAATAAAGTCAGATTGCTTTAACAATGAAATAACCTTTATTCAATCATTTTCCCGTGGATTACTTTTAATTTTTATCAGTTTTTTTGTAGTTTTCATCTACCTCAATGTTCAATATGGATGGATTGCACCCGAACAGATGGAGGTCATTAATCAAAAAAATATCGAACGATACAAGGAAAATTTAAAGAAAGACTCCATAACCACTCTTCTCATGGATCAGTATCTCATTTCAGAAAAAGAGTTTATAGATCAAAAACAAAACCATCTTGTTGAAGAAGGTGTCATTGATTCTTCGGGAAAAGAAGTGTTAAAAAAATATCTCGATGAGATAACCAAGCTGCATCAATACCAGATCACTCACCCTACCGACACTTCTCAAGTTATTACTTTAGGAACTTTTGATGATTATGTTCATCAAAATTGGATCTCCATACTCAACATTTACATTCCTCAAATTTCTAAGGATGACACGGTTGCTCCTTATATTCATTCTATTATTGCAGCCATTCCGGAAGAGGGAAAATCATTTTCTCCATTAACAGTGCGTTTTGAAACAGAAAAAGAGAATATTCCAAAACTTACTAACTCTCTTTCAGCTTCATTATACTACTCCCTTTCAATCATTTTATACGGAGTTTTATTCAATATTTTTGTATCTATTTATCTTTATCATAGGAAAAAAAGAGTTCCAACCGAAGAATAACCAATTTTATGAAAAAAATTTCATTGCTCGTATTACTGTGCTCAATAACTCTATTAGCCGGGAGTAATCCTATTGTCAGAGATACCAACTTCTCTGCATCAAAAATAACAACTGTTGAAAACCTAAATCATTCTGATCAAAACCAATGGATATTGCGATGGAGCGGTTTAATTTCAACCGATGCATTTTGGGACACCCGTAAGGCGGTTGAAGGTAGTGATGGGGGTACTTTTCTTTACCCCTCCAATGTAGATCTTGACGCTAATTGGGTTGATCTTAATGATCGAACAAGTTTTAACTTTATTGCAATGAACACACGTTTAACCCTAAAAATCAACGCTCCGGATCTTTTCGGTGCCAAACTTTCCGGTATGATTGAGGGTTGGTTTATGGGGGTTTCCAACAACGACTTAAATGGATTTGCTCTGCGACACTCTTTGATTAAAATGAACTGGCAAAATACGGAGTTAGTTATTGGACAAACCTGGCATCCGCTATTTACCGAAAGAATGTTCCCATCCACTGTTTCGGGAAATACCGGAGCTCCTTTTCAACCTTTTGGCAGAGCACCACAGTTCCGACTAACCCAAAAAATAGCAAAAAACAACTATGTCATGGGTTATTTGTACGCTCAAAGAGATCAGCAAAGTGCGGGATTGGCAGTTACGGGTAGATCAACTGAATATCTTAGAAATAGTGCTATACCGGGTATGGGATTACAATATATCATTGATTATCAGAAAAAAAAGGATGACAGACTAATTCATGAAATCTATACCGGTTTGGGTATCGATTATAAACAAATAGTTCCCAGGTTAAAAACTCAAGATAACATTGCCACCAATAAAAAACTTAAATCAACCTCCTACATAGCATTTTTCCACTATGCGTACCATTTTGATACTCAACGTAAAATCGGAATCAAATTGAAGTCGACTTTAGCCCAAAACACAACAGACCTTACCATGATTGGAGGATATGCAATCAAAGAATACGACCCCAAAAAAGAAATTGATTTAGCTGAAGATTTTGATTATACTAATCTCAACATTCTATCCCATTTAGTAGATCTATATTGGATACATAAAAAATGGGAATTTGGAGTTTTGTTGGGTGCCTGTGAAAATTTAGGCTCTTGGGATTTGATTCAAGATTATAACAGCCCCATTGTGTATTTCGGAACTGTGACACAGATCGGCAAACTGTACCGCATTAGTCCACGTGTGAAGTACACCCATCAAAAATTGCAATTTGCTTTTGAGCCCGACGTTACTGATGTACTGTATGGGACAAAGAAAACTCCTAACGGACAAATTGATCTCAGTGCACCCTATCATTATCTTCGTAATATCAGATTTTTATTCAATATTACCTTCTTTTTTTAATTAAGCAATGAAAAAACAGGAATTCAAAGGACAAATCGTGGATCCCATTCAAAAGAGGATCTATTCCGGAACGATTACCGTTCTCAATGGAGTAATCGAATCAATCAGGGAGGAACAGACTGATTTACCTTATTTTATTTTACCCGGATTAATCGATGCTCATATTCACATTGAAAGTTCAATGCTCACTCCCTATGAGTTTGCCCGCATCGCTGCAACACACGGAACTGTCGGAACTATTTCCGATCCGCATGAAATAGCTAATGTTCTAGGAGTTGAAGGAGTAAAATGGATGATTGAGAATGGGAAGCTAGCTCCTTTTTACTTCCATTTTGGTGCCCCGAGTTGTGTTCCCGCCACTTCTTTTGAGACGAGTGGAGCTCAAATCGGGATTGAAGAGTTGGAGCAACTGCTACAAATGAAAGAAGTAAATCACTTGGGTGAAATGATGAACTTCCCCGGAGTGATCCATGACGACCTTATGGTTCTCCGGAAACTGCAACTAGCCCAAAAATATCAAAAACCGATCGATGGACATGCACCCATGGTAACCGGTGAAGCATTAAAGAAATATTATGCAGCTCAAATTACAACTGACCACGAATGTCATACCCTTGAAGAGGCAGAAGAAAAAATAAAATTGGGAATGAAAATTTTAATCCGTGAAGGAAGTGCTGCCAAAAACTTCGATGCTCTAATACCTCTCATCAAGAAATATCCGGAACAGTTGATGTTTTGCAGTGATGACAAACACCCTGATGATTTAGTTGAGGGTCATATTAATAGATTCATTTCCAGGGGATTAAAGTTAGGATATGATTTCTTTGATTTATTGAGATGCGCTACCTACAATCCTGTCTTTCATTATAACTTATCAGTCGGAATGTTACAAGTTGGCGATAATGCTGACTTTATCGTTGTGGATCATTTGGAAACTATGAAGGTGCTGGAAACTTACATTCGGGGACAAAAGATAGCCGAAGGAGGAAAGAGTGTCCTCCCCCCTATATTTATTAAACCCATAAATAGATTTAAAATTAAAAAAATCGAGGAGGAACAGCTCCGAGTACCGACTCAAAACAAAAAAATTAAAATCATTGAACTATTTCAGGATCAAATATTTACAAAAACAATCATTGATGAACCCTTAGTGGAAAATGGATATGTCGTTCCTGATTTAGAGCGCGATTATCTTAAAATTGTAGTTGTCAATCGATACCAGGAACAGGCTCCTGCTGTTGGTTTTGTCAAAAATTTTGGACTTAAAGAGGGAGCTATTGCGTCATCTGTAGCGCATGACAGCCATAATATTATTGCTGTCGGCTGCGATGACAAATCACTGATTCGTGCCATTCAAGGTATTATAGACACCCAAGGGGGAATTCTCTTTACAAAAGGTGATGAAGTGATTAGTTTACCTTTACCTATTGCAGGCTTGATGAGTGATCAAAATGCGAATTGGGTTAGTGAACAGTATCAGCGACTCAATAAAGCGGTGGAAAAAGCTGGTTCTCCTCTTTCAGCACCCTTTATGACACTCTCTTTTATGGGCTTACTGGTAATCCCTGAATTAAAAATGAGTGATAGAGGACTTTTTGACGGAATAAATTTTCAACTAACTGAACTATTTGATAGTTCAAAATGAAAAAATATACATATCTTTGCTGTTTAATATTTAAAACAACTAATACATAATATACAGATGAAAAAACATTGGTTATTCATTATTTTATTTTGCTTTGTTTCAATTACTTACGCCCAAAAACAAGAACCGATCCTGTTTCAATACGGGAAAGATGTCGTAACTGTAAAAGAGTTCGTTAATGCTTACAACAAGAACAACGATATTAGCAAGGCTACGGAAGAGGAACTGCAAGAATATTTAGATCTATACGTTAACTTTAAATTAAAAGTAAAACAGGGATATGAGGATGGAATAGACACCAGTGATGCCTTTTTGAAGGAGTTGGCATCCTACAGAACCCAATCGGCACAACAATATCTAATTGATAAAGAGGTTACCAAAGCACTACTTGAAGAAGCCATTTCACGTGCTCAATTTCATGTTCGTGCTTCACACATCCTCATCAATTGTCCTGCTACAGCAGCTCCTGCTGATACTTTGGCAGCTTATAAAAAAATCATGGATATTCGAAGCAAAATCATAAAAGGTAAAATCTCCTTTTTTGATGCAGCAGTGGAATATTCTGACGACCCATCTGCAAGAGATACATACAATGAATATACCAAACGTTGGCAATATGGAAACAGGGGTGAGTTAGGTTATTTTACTGTTTTCGATCTCATCTATCCATTTGAAAACCGTGCATATAACACCGCTGTTGGGAATATCTCCATGCCGATACGCTCTAATTTTGGATACCACATTATTTATGTTCAAGATAAAGTTCCGGCTGTATCTAAAATTACGGCAAAACAAATTTTTGTCACTGATACATTAGCCAGAAAAGGAGAAATGAGTCCTGAAGTCAAAACTAAAATAGATGAGATTTATCGCCAATTAAAAAGTGGCAAGCCATTTGGTGAAGTAGCCAAAGAACTTTCTGAAGATCAGGCAACGAAAGATAAAGAAGGAGCTTTAGAACCCTTCCAGGCCAACAGAAGACCCGGAAATTTTGTTCAGCAATGTTTGAAAACCAAACAAGGGGATTTCACTTCAGAGCCTGTTTCCTCAGTGTTAGGATGGCATATATTGAAAATCGAAAATATTGAATATGTCAATCCTAATACCGACCACAGCATCAACTACATAAGAAATAAAATCGGCAGAGATCAACGTTCTCATAAAAGCAAAGAATCTTTAGTTAAAAAACTCAAAAAAGAGTACAAATATAAAGATAAAAACAAGAAAAAGGCATTCCAATTTTTAGTAGACAATATTCCTGCTAACTACTTCAGCAATCCTGACACTACCGACCTTTCAAAGTTAAATGGGATAGACAAACTTCCTCCTCTTTTCACGTATGCTGATCAGGTTGAAACAGTTGCTGATTTTGCCGCTTTTATTTCCAGATTTCAAGGAATGGAGTTTCATGGAGATTTATTTTATTTCTTAAACGAACGTTTTCCATACTATGTTCAAGATAAAATTTTAGCGTACGAAAATCGTAATTTGGAAAATAAATATCCTGAATTCAAAGAGTTGGTAACGGAGTATCGTGAGGGGATGATTCTATTTGAAATCAACACCATTAAAGTTTGGAATGAAGCGATAAGAGATACTGTGGGTATTATGGAATTCTACGAAACTATAAAAGATGAATATAATAAACCATTTGATGAGATTAAAGCGATTATAATAACTGAATATCAAAATGAATTGGAGAGACGTTGGATTGAAGAGTTGAAACAAAAGTATCCGGTTATCATTAATGAAGAACAGTTTAAATCGATCATAAACAAATAGGTGAAAAAAGGTTTAATTTATTTACTACTACTTTTTGTAATAGGATCATGCAAGCATGAAAAGGATCCTATCGTTGCTGAGTTTTCACATTACAGGCTTTACAAATCAGAAGTTCTAAAGCAGATTCCTGACAATCTTACTGAAGAGGAAACTAAACTTCTCATTGATCAATTTATTCAGAATTGGGTGGAGGATAAGCTCCTGCTGCAAACTGCAAAGAGTTCCCTTAGTCTAAAAGAGCAAAACTTCACTGCTGAAATCAACGACCTAAAAAAGAAACTTTTAATCGAAAAACTTTTTCAAAAATTAACACAGGACTCTACACAATTTCAGGTTACTGAAAAGGAACTCAATCAATTTATTGAAAAGTTTGTTGACCCTGCCTCACGTCAGAAAGAGTATGTAAGATTGAACTACATTAAGTTTTCTAAAAAATCTCCTGTCGGCAAACGATTGAAAGAGATTCTTTTCAACGAAGAAAAACGGATTACTGAAAAACAACAAATAGTAAACCTTTGTGCTGATACAATTGAATACTATATAGACGATCAATCCTGGCTATTATTGGATTATATCAATCAGGAGTTTCCCTTCGAAATCAAGGATAGTGAAGAGATTATGGGAAAATATCGTATGACCGATATTTCCGACGAAAATTACCGCTACCTGATTCTCTTTTTGGAATATAAAAACAGGATCGTTCCGATTGATGACCCTCAACTTATAGCGCAATATCGATTGATGTTACAACAGCAGAAAAAGACACAATTTATCATCCATTACAAAGACTCCCTATACCAGGCGGCTATTAAAAAGGGTGAAGTAATCAGATAGATTTCGATTTCGGCATGACGTTTTATACTAGAGACGCAAAGCATTGCGTCTTTACAGCAATGTCTTACTTCTTATTTCATACTTCTTATTTCATACTTCTTATTTGGTATTTTAAATAAATGGGGGGCAGACAAGGCTTCACTTATTTGTTATCACATTTCCCCACTCTGGAAAATTTACCATTTTTGATATGGAGTGTTAATTAGGGTCTGCTGAAAAAGTTATATTTATTTGATATTCAGCAAAATAACTTGTTTTTTTGTTGAATAATTGCAAGTTTTTTTGTACTTTTGCATTAAAATCCTTGCAGTTATGTTCAAATATC
>Ga0208694_1000453_pt1 | contig 61171 bp, 60 predicted proteins | sample AD_UKC078_MetaG_FD_184442 | JGI IMG/M metagenome (GOLD analysis project Ga0208694, IMG submission 184442) | Active sludge microbial communities of municipal wastewater-treating anaerobic digesters from USA - AD_UKC078_MetaG (SPAdes) (version 2) | ecosystem: Engineered > Bioreactor > Anaerobic >...
GCCCGCGATGACCGAGCCGTCCTGGTTCAACGCCTGGTAGGTGAACAGCATTACCGAAGGACCCTCCTGGCCTCCTGGAAACCGGTCCTGCCGGCGACGACCTTGCGGACTGCGTCCTGCGACAGGGTGTACATGCCCTCTTCGATCGCCTTGTCCCTGATCTCGAAGGGATGCGCTCCCATGGAGATGAGCCGTTCCACCTCTTGGGTCACTGGGAGGATCTCGGCGATCATCATCCTGCCCAGATAACCGGTTTTGAGGCACTGGTCGCAACCCTTGGGGGCGTAGATCGTGGTGCCCGGAGCGATGCCGAACATCCGGCGCTCCTCTTCTCCGGACGGGTAAGGCTCCTTGCAGTAGGGGCACAGGGCGCGCACGAGCCGCTGGGCGATGACGCACAGGAGCGAGGAGGAGATCATGTAGTCCTTGATTCCCAGATCTTTGAGCCGGGGGACCGCGCCCACGGCGTCGTTGGCGTGCACGGTCGAGAGGACGAGGTGCCCGGTCTGGGCCGCGCGCATCCCCATGGTGGCGGTATCCGCGTCCCGGATCTCGCCGATGAGGATGACGTCCGGGTCCTGACGCAGAAAGGCCCGTACCGCGGATGCGAACACGTAGCCCGCCTTTTCGTTGACCTGGGTCTGCCGGATCAGGGGAAACTGATACTCCACCGGGTCTTCCACGGTCACGATGTTTTTTTCAATGGAATTGAGCTCGCGCAGGGAGGCATAGAGTGTGGTGGTCTTTCCCGATCCCGTGGGGCCCGATACCAGGATCATGCCAAAGGGTTTGTGGAGAATGTCCTTGAGTTTGGCGATGTCGTCGTCCGCGATCCCCAGATTCTTGAGGTTATAGAGCTCTTCGGTACTGGCCAGGATCCTCAAGACCATGTTCTCGCCATGTGAAACCCGGAGGGTGGACACCCTCATGTCATAGTTCTCGTTGAGAAAATCAAAGGTGAGGCGTCCGTCCTGGGGTTTTCTCTGCTCGGAGATGTCCATCTCCGCCTTTACCTTGATGGTGGAGATGATGCGGGGGTGGACCCCCATGGGAAAGGTATAGAAGGGATAGAGGGTCCCGTCGATTCGGTAGTGGATCTGCGTGGTCTTGTCCGTAGGAGTGATGTGAATGTCGGTTGCCCGGGAGTTGATGGCGGACATGAGGATAAGCCGGGTGAGCTTTTCGGTGTCCACGTCGTGTGCGTTGCGCCTGGCGAGCTCGAGCTGCTCGTCGATCTCGTCCTCCACGGGATGCTCCAGGAGGTAGTAGTCCTTTTCGATATGCCGCTGTATCTGCGACGATGATGCGATTACGAACGTGAGCTTCTTTTTGGCGATCCGGGAGGCCAGATCCAGGACCTTGGAGTTTTCGGGCTCGTTGGTGGCAACCGTGAGCAGGGAGTCATTGACGGCCACGGGCAGCAGTGAGTTGTCCTTGGCGAATGCCAGGGGCAGCGATCTCAGCGCCTCCTTGGGAGGGGTGTAGTTTCTCAGTTCCAGAAATTCCAGGCCCGACTGCTTGGCAATGGCCTGGGCGAGCTCGGTCTGGGTCACGAGCCCCAGGCGGAGCAGGATATCGCCCACCCGCTCGCGGGTGGCCCGCTGCTCCTTGAGAGAAAGGCCGATCTCCTGGTCGGTGATGATCCCTTCGTCCTTGAGCAGATCGCCGATGCGTTTCTTTTCCATACCTTGTTCCAGACCCCGCTTGAAGAGTATGCCCCAGGCGGCCGGTACATTCTCGAGATGCGCGGGAATGTCTTTTTTACATGCGCCAGATCATCTGTTTTGGGGCATCGTTGGTATAGACCGTGTTGGAACGGATGGAACCGGAATTGTATATTCCGTCGTCGTACTTGGTGTCGATCTGCAGGGCCACCTGGGCCGGCACCCCGTCAAAGTACATGCAGTTGGCGTTCACGGTGGAGCCGGCAAAGTTGCCCACCCACTGGATGCGCATGAAGCCACCGAATGCATGGTTCGGCACGTCGGTAGGCGTCCCGTCGTAACTGCCGTTGATGATCCCGGCCAAGGCAAGGTCCTCAAACACGTATCCGTATTCAGCCTGATCGATCCGCCCGTTCCCGTTTCCCTCGTGGGTGTCGCCGGTGGGCGTTCCCACCCGGTCTTCATCTCCCGGAAGCATGCCGTACCGGTCGAAGAAGGTGTAGTACGCCGCTGCGATGGAATCCTTCTGATTCACGAGCTTCTTGACCTTGGCGTTTTCGATCAGGGCCTCACCCTTGAGCACTCCCGTAATGAGCAGTCCCACAATGACCAGCACCAGTGCAAGCTCGACCAGGGTGAATCCGTGTTTATCCCGTATGTGCGGCTTTCTCATGTCCAAGTACCTCTCTTTCATTGGTATGTAGCCGCTTCTTCGGGACATTTTTCTGAAAACTTTACATAGCCGTCTTTTTTTTGAACACCCTCTTTTTACGCATGAGGGGAAAGGGTTGTTTTTTCCAGGCAGACTAGGGTGATTCGGAGACGATTCTGACCCCGAGGCTGCACGGGCTGATGCCTGGCAGGCCGGATATGTCCGTCCGGTGGATGGACCTGTCCCAGCTGATGTGCTCCATGATCCCTGTGCCCGGATCGATGACCGGTCCGAACGCCTTTGCCCCGAAAAGGGCGGTCCGCGAAACCGTGTCTCCGGTCAGCGCATCCAGGATCACCAGCGATGACTCGCCGCTATCGATCCCGCCGCATTCGTCCGGTTCCCAGACCGACAGGTAGAGCTTCGCATCCATGACCACGGCATTGGTGATGATGCCCGCCTCCGGGGATCTGTTCCAGAGGATGTCTCCTGCCTTCATGCACGCTGCCCGGCTCCCGGTGAAGGCAATGACGTGCAGCTCACGCCTGAAGTGAAAAGAACGGATACCCCGGACTTCACCCGGCAGGTTCGGAAAAAGGAGATCCAGCCAGGCAAGATCCTGCCCCAGGACCGTGATCTGGCCTGTCCGCGACCCAGCGAGGACCACCCCCTGGCAGGGATCGTACTCCAGTGCGCATACCGTACTGTCCGCCCTGTATTGGGCCTCGAAAAGACCTCCTTTGAGCGTGTGGGCCGTGATGACGGCATCATGGGCCGAATAGAGGCTCCCGCCCGACGCCGTGAACAGGCCGCCCGGGCACAGCCACCGGATCAGGGGTCCATCGCCGAGAACCATGATGTCGCCCCGGATGTCGGGTCCGGCAATAATGAGGCCTTCCCGTCCGATCACCCTTCCGCCCGCCCCTTCCACCATCCACGAGCAGGCCCCGGTCGCAGCGTCTATGGACACGAGATTGTCCCGGGAGGTGGTGCACAGAAGTGTTTCTCCATCCGCGAAGGCAGAGAGTGCAGTGCCTTTGATCCCCAGGTCGGTGATACTTGAGAGATGGGGAGGCCCGTTGGCCATGCGTCTTAAGTATGCGGTGCTCTCCCAGTCGATCCATGAAGGGCAAAGGCGCAGGCCGATGTTCGTAAGAATACGCCTGGTATCTCCGAAAATGCAGTGCGGCAAGGTGGCCAGGCCAGGCGGCGGATCAAAGTCGTGGGCATCGGGCATGAGCTTTCCTCCCCCCTTATCGGCCGTGCCGGTCAGGAAAGTGGTGCCAGGCCCCACCACGTGGACGCCTACTCCCAGGGACCGGGCCATTGCCGCTACGTCGTCCAGACAGTGGGAGCCTTCCCCGGCAATGGCACGGTCATCGGGATTGCCGTCATGGTCATAGTCCTGAAGCCAGGAGGGGATGTCCCCGTCGCCCACGGCTATGCCGTTGGTGGCGACCATGATGTGGTTTGCGGTGCTGCACCTGTCCGGGAACGAATCGAGAAGACCCAGGAGGCTCTTCGAAAGCGCCGACTCGGCCGACAGGGGCCGAAGGCCCTCCAGGGCCGAGAAGAGCAGGGCCCGGTCGGTGGTGAAGGGCTGGACGATTCCCCCGGACACGGTGGCAACGGCCATGGGGCACAGGTCCATGGAATCGATGAAATCTTTGAGCGATTCCATGACAAAGGTCCAGCACGGCATGGTACCGCCGAGGGAATAGGTGTCGTCCGCCTGATGCCAGATGTTGCCGTAATAGCCGCGGAACAAGGTCCCCGAGGGTGTGGAGAGGCTCGAGCTCACGTCGTCCCGATCCCGTACCGGCACGATTTCCCCGTCCGGCCTCATGAGATACAGGCTGTTGTCCCGATACCGGCGGTCGCAGGCTGCGAGCATGTCCTGCCCGTCGTCCACCAGGAGAATGATGTGCGGCCTCCAGCCGGAGAGCAAGGAGACCTGCCCCGGCGCATCGGGCTGGGCTCTGAGCCGGATGCGCCAGGAATACCGGTGCTGGTTTCCCCAGCTTTTCTCGGTCAGCTCGCTGGAGAAGCAGGCATGGTCCCACCCTTCGGGGGCATGGAGCATGATGTGCTGGAAAACCGGCTCCTCTTCGATCCCGGCAGGAATGTGCATCCGGGAGAGCAGGTTCGCGAAGGCGGTGCTGGATTTCATGTTGTGTGCGATGAGCGAGCAGGTGATCAGGGCCATGCCCTGAACCGCGACGCAGAAGATCAGGGCGTACATGAGGATCCACCCCTTCTCACTGCAGGTGATAGGTATAGGAGATCCGTTCTCTGTTTTCATGATAACAGGCTTCCATGACGATGGCGACCTCGGCGCCGTCCAAGTGCGGAGCGAATGTGCAGAGGGCCTCCGCCAGCAGCTGACCGTTCCGGTACAGACCGTCCGCCTTCAGCTCGTAGTGGATCGCCGGCACGGTGCGCTCGCCGGTACTCCCTGGGGCGGGTGTCTTAAGGGTGAGCACGGCGTCGCCCCGGGAATACCCGTGCGAGATAACGCACGGCCCGCTTTCAGTGATGACCCCGAGGTCGGCCCAGTAGTCATAGGATCCGCTTGCATCGATGTCGAGCACATCAAGGATCATGGAGCTGCCCGAGAGCGAGCGGATGGTGGAGAAGTAGGGAGGAGGGATGCTGGCGTGCACGCGGATGCCGCTGTGGGATGAGGTCAGGGGTACCCCGGCGATGAACAGGGCGCTTTCCTGGCACGCAACCTTCAAGTCCTGGGGCAGCAGGCATGCACACTGCTTGAGATCGGAATCCAGCTGGACGATTGCGCTGCGCAGTGACTGCATGCAGTACCAGCCGGCCATGGCCTCCCGATAGGCGGAGGCGGTGAGGGAATAGAGGCTGTAGAGGGTAAGGCTGAGGATCGACGCAAGGGTAATCGAAAGCAGGAGCTCAACAAGTGTCAGACCTCTTTCCATATAATTTTCACACCAAACAATCGGATATCAAAATTCTAAAAAGCCGGGTATGTTCCTCGTGAGGTGGGAGACTCTAAAGATGGGATCTGAATATTACAGTAAATGAGTTTTTCCAAAAGGTCAAGGATTCTCTCTTCTGAATCACCTCTGGGCTGCCGATATGAGAACAACAATGCCCCGGACAGAGCTTTTCGGATCAATGGGAAGGAATTTCACGGGGCTGCCCCTCGGAACCCGCACGATGAAGGGTTCCGGGCGGTATCAAGGGTGAAAATGGGAATGGACAGATCGGTTATTCCTTGGTAATAACCGACTCAAATACCAGCAAATGCAAGGGCGAGGGATGGGAAAGAAAGGAAGCGCCGTTTTCATCGTTATCTTGGTTATCGCCATAGGATTTGTCCTCTTTCTCAGTGTCCCCATCGGCGGGAAGATCGGGCTCGTCCGAGAGGCCATGGTCTCCTTCATTTTCCGCAAGCCTCCGCGCTTTATCTCCATGGAGGTGAACGTGGATGGTGCCCCTCGGACTGTCAAACCCGGTGAGAGCCTGCTGATCAAGGGCACAGAGACGGTTGTCATCACCAAGATAAAGGCGAACACCTTCTTCGATTCATATCTTACCGCCGACGTGGTGGGGTTTGGGAACACCAACGATCTGCACGAGCCTCTCGAGACCTCCCAGATCCGCGACCAGCTCCTGGCCGCCGGTCTGCGCTCGGTTCCCATCGATGTCTACTACATCGAGTACAATATCGCCAGGATTCCGCTCGAGATGGAGCTCACCGAGCAGGATTTTCTCGACCGGGTAAAGGGGTCCAAAAGCATTGACGATCAGATCGCGATCCTCAAGAGCGCCCATGCGAGTTTCCCCAAAAACCGGGAGTTTGTGGCCAAGCTCGATGACCTGCTCACGGAAAAGAACGACTACGAGGCCCTTGCCGGCATCTACAAGGCCATGACAGAGGCCGATCCTGAAGATATCCATGCCCATGCGCAGCTCTCCCGCTGCTACATCCGGCTGGGCATGTTCCGGGAAGCCATGGAGATGAGCCAGAAGATCGTGGACAGGGGAAGGGCCGATTCCAACACCTACCGCCGTATGGCATATATCGCGGGGCAGACAGGAGACTTCGACACCAGGGTGAAGCACCTCAGGAAGGCCCTCGAACTCGCGCCGGGAACCGACTCGATCATCATCGACCTGGGCAAGACCTATGAGCAGGCCGGCAGGAATGCAGAGGCCCTGGAGATATACAAGTCGGCCGCGGGCAAGGCCAGGGACCGCGAGATCCTCATTCCCGTGATCGAGGACGCACTCAGGAAGAAGAACGACAAAGAAGCGGCCTCCCTGCTGAAACGCTATGTCACGCATTATCCCAAAGACGGGAACGCATATGCCCAGCTCGGCATGGTCATGGGCAGACTCGGGGATGCGGATGCGCAGGTCGCCTATTATTCCAGGGCCGTGGAGATCTCTCCGAAGGACCCGGTCCTGCTCTACAATCTGGGCGCATCCTTTGAAAAGGTCGGCAAGGAAAAGAATGCCCTGGAAGCTTTTCGGAGGGCCCTGGCGATAAAGCCCGGCGACAAGGATTCCCTGCTGCGGGCCGCGGCCCTGTGTCTGAAGGCGAAGGACTACCAGTCGTCCTATGGATATTACCAGTCGCTGCTCAAGGTGGAGCAGTCAAATGAATACCGCAAGGGGCTCGTGTCCGCTGCGGTGGGCCTGAAGGACCATGAGAAGATCATTGACGCGGCAGGCCAGTACCTCAAGCATGCAAAGGACCACGATGCCGCGCTGGCGCTCGCGTACGCATACGAGGCACGGGCCGCTTCCAAGACGGGGAGGCAGAAGCTCGAAGACATCAACGCCGCAGTGGAGGCCTATCAGCTTGCCCTGAAGATCAATCCGAAATCCACGAAGGCCCAGGAGAAGATCCCGGAGCTTAAGATCGAGTCCATAAGACTCAAAAAAGGCATCTGACGCCCTGCTCGGCCAGGACACGGTAAAGAACGATTCCATCTCCTGGTAAGACAATGAAGAGAACATTTGCAATCGGCGATATCCACGGCCGTCTGGACCAGCTGGAAGATCTGGTGGCCCGCATCGAACCCGGTAAGGAGGATATCCTCGTTTTCCTGGGCGACTATATCGACCGGGGACCCAGGATCGTTGAGACAGTCGATTATCTCATCGATCTCGCGGCGCAAATCCCCTGCGTCTTCCTGAGGGGCAATCACGAGGACATGTTCCTTGAGTTTCTCGAGTTCGGGACAAACAGATCGCTGTATTTCGCCAACGGCGGCATGAAGACCGTTGAATCCTATCTGGGGGCTGAGCCCTTTGTTTCCCATACCCAGGTGGCGCGCGCACTCAGCCCGAAGCACCGGGATTTCTATGCGGACCTTCAGTGGTATTACGAGGACCGGTACTACCTCTACGTCCATGCGGGAATCAGGCCCGGGGTGCCCATGTTCAGGCAGGAGCGACGCGATTTCGTGTGGATACGCGATGATTTCATTTTTTTCCCCACCGGCCTGAGCAAGAAGGTGGTATTCGGGCACACCCCCTTTGCCCGGCCTTTTGTCAAGGAGGACAAGATCGGCGTAGACACCGGGGCCATCTATGGCGGGGTGCTGACCGCGGTTCAGCTTCCGGAAGAAATCTTTCTCCAGTCCCATCGGTAGATGCTTTTAAGGTAGTGACGAAAGTAACGGATACATGATCAAGGACTACTACCAGATCCTGGGCGTATGCGGTGATGCGGGAGCAGAGGATGTCAAGAAGGCCTACCGCAGACTCGCCCTGAAGTTCCATCCCGATCTCAACCGGGATGATCCAAGATCGGCGGAGTATTTCCGGGACATCACCGAGGCATACGGGGTGCTCATCGATCCGCGCAAAAGGAAAAAATACGACGGGGACAGGAAGCGGGGCTTCGAACGGGAGCGCGTGTATCAGGATATCTTTTCCCGCTCGGATTTCCGGGAGGTCTTCGACGACCTGCCCATCGGCAAGGAGTGGATCGAGAGGCTGCTCATGGTGAGCAGGGTGATAGCCCAGGAGGCCATGCTGTCCGGGGCAAGGCCGCGGGATGTCCTGAAACGCTCCCTGGTGAGGCTTGCCTCGCAGAGCGCGGCCAGGGTTTTCCACAATGTGATGGACATTCACGAACAGGTCCGGATACCTCCCGAGATCGCCTCATGGGGCGGAGCGATCACCATCGAGTACCGGCCCGGCTTTTCGAAGCGCAGGGTCAGGGTGAGCATTCCCCGGGGCACGACGCCGGGCACTGTCTTGAAATTGACCGGGATGGGAAGGATGAACCCGGCAAAGAGGGCCGGCGACCTCTACCTGCACGTGGACATCGAATCTTCGTAGACCACGATCCTGTTCTTGCCGTGCTGTTTGCCCCAGTACATGGCCTTGTCGGCCATTCTGATGAGCTCGTTGTAGTCGGCGGTGTGGCGGGGCAGACCGGCCAGGCCGATGGTGACGCTCACCTCCAGGGTTGCGGCCACGGCCCTGCAGATTCTCTCCGCTACCACGACCGTCTCTTCCAGGGCCGTCTCCGGGAATATGATCACAAACTCCTCTCCCCCGTACCGCGCCAGGATATCGCAGTTTCTCGTGTTGCGTCTGAACACGTGCGCCAGGCGCATGAGAAGCTCGTTGCCCTCTTCGTGGCCTTTGGTGTCGTTGTAGTTCTTGAAGTCGTCGATGTCGATCATGGCCAGCGACATGGTCCGGTTGTAGCGAAGGTGCCTAGTCACCTCGCTCTTTAACAGCGAGATGAGATGGCGGAAGTTGTACATGCCGGTCAGCTCGTCGGTCCGCGAGAGGTTTCGGTAGTATCCGGCCAGCTCGGCCTCTTCCTTGAGCCTGGATTCCTGGATGATCCGGTTGATGGTCAGGAGCAGGTGGTCCAGGAGGATCGGCTTGGTGATGAAGTCCGAGGCGCCCAGCTTCATGCATTCGACCGCGTCGCGGATGGTCCCGTATCCGGTGATCATGATCACCTGGATATGGGGGCGGATCTTCTTGATATGCTTCAGGAGTTCGGAACCGGTCATGCCGGGGAGGTGGAGATCCACGATGGCTATCTCGTAGCCGTCCTGCTCAACCAGATGGATCGCATGCTCGGCGCTGACCGACTCCGACAGCGCGAACCCTTTCTCCCCGAGATACTCGGAGATGAGGTCCAAGGTCTCCTTTTCGTCATCCACGAGCAGAATCCTGGCCGTGCTGTTTGTGCTCGCATCTGCTGGCGTCTTCATATTCATCTCATCTTTTTTGCTTATCCGCATTGCAGAGCCGTACCCTCTGCTTTCAAGGTATAGTAACGGATATTCAACAAAAATTCATGAGTGAAAAATCTTCTCTGCTGTGGACAAGACCAGGAAGGCAGGGGTATTTAAAGACAATCATTACTACTATTTGATCCGGGTCGAGAAAAGGAGGAGGATACACCAGTCCATGACACTTTGAAGCGATATGCCCGCCTCTGACGGCAAGCCCGGGCCGCCGGGGGCAAAGAGAGCGTTCAAGTTTCCGGTTTGACAGCCCGTTACGGAATGACAGTGGAAAACACGAAGGCCCAGTTCTGCATAGAAAAGCGCTTCGAGACCATCCCGGCATTGGATGCGACCAGGATGCGTCTCTTTGAGGTGCTCCAGAGCGACGATGTGGATATCGAGCGGGTGGAGAGGATCATCTCCACCGACCCGGCCGTGACCGCAAAGGTCATGAAGCTCGCCAATTCGCCCTTCTACCGCCATGCCCAGAAGCATCTTGGCCTGCACCAGTCGCTGCTGACCATCGGACTGGATATGGTGAAGCGTATCTCCCTGTCCATGACAGTCATGGGTACACTGAAGTGCGAGACCAGGTACGCCAGGGACCTCTGGACCCACTCATATGCAGCCGCAGTGATAGCCATTTCCCTGAGCGCAAGCAGGGCGGAGAAGGACAGGCTCTTCACCGGGGCCCTGTTGCACGATCTCGGCAGAATGATCTTTCTGTTCCTCGCGCCTGAGGTCTATACCGCCCTGATCGACTCGGAAAAGCGCTGCCCCGGCGAAGAGCTGGAGCGACAGACCTTTTCCTTAAGCCATACCCAGTTGGGGGAGATGGTGGCAAGGAAATGGAACTTCCCCGGGGAGATCGTGGAAATAATCAGCAGCCACCACCGGCCCGTCAACCATGATTCCGCCCTGATATGCATGATCAACCACGTGATCTGCCGGTGCGGGATAGAGATTCCGGAAGCGGACCCGCGGTATCTCGACATTGTCCGGCCCTTTCTGGGAGATGCCTTAAAAGATCTTGTCAATACCATTGTACAACGGTATAAAACGAACACTGCCATGATAAAAAGCCTGTTTTAGGGCATGAGGGGGCTGTGAAAGACGGTTTGCCTAAGCTCCAGGAATCCGCGGGCCTCTCCCGGAGCCGGGAGAAGGTCTTGCTCGATCTTCTGAAAAAAGCAACGGATTTCTATGAAGACATCATCGGACTACTCTCGGGTATCTACGAGCTTTCCGAGTATGTCCGAAGAGGTTCCCCGGAGGACGAGTTCTATTCCTCTGTCGTCAAGATCCTGATCAGGGAATCCCGCTGTGAGAACGCCTCGGTCTTTCTCGTAGAGGGAAACCGGGTGGTGCTCAAGGCCGCGGCCGGCATCGAGCTTCCCGGAGAGATCCCTGCCGCCAGCATGGTCCTTGGCGAGGGAGTGGCCGGGACGTGCGCACGGGACGGCAAGCCGATCCTGGTGGCGGATGTGCATGAATGCCGGTATTACAAGGAGCTCCCTGACTCACAGGTGCAGATCGGCTCAATGCTGTGCATACCCCTCAAGGACGGCGAAACCACCTTTGGCGTCCTGAACCTTTCCCATTCCCAGAGCAGCTTCTTCAACCTCCATTATCAGCGGGTGTTCGAGCTGCTGGGTCTGCTGGTGGGACAGATGCTGACCCTGATCCACATATCCTCGGTCTTCCAGCGCAAAAACCTCGACTTGAGCGAGATGCTGATGCTCAAGGACGAGAGTCTGCGGAGCCTCACCGAGAGTTACAAAACCGTGGTGGATGCCTCCGAGGACGGCATCTTCATCCTCGATGGGGATGACGAGATCACCTTCTGCAACCAGCGGCTCATCACTGCACTGGGAAAGGTCCCGGTCAAGATCCGAGACATGTTCGACGACGCGACTGCGGACTGCATCCGCGGCTACAAATCCAGAATGAGCCCTGGGCAGTTCCTGGATTTCGAGCGCACCGCCATCTTCGGCACCTCCGAAAGGATCGTGGGCCGGTTTTTCGTCAAGAGTCTGCGCTCGAACCAGGCCCTGATCATGATGCGGGACATCACGGCCAAGCGGCGGATGGAACAGCGGGCCATGCAGACGGAAAAGCTTACCTCGCTGGGCCTGCTCACCTCGGGCATCGCCCACGAGCTGAACAACAGGCTCACTCCCATTCTGGGCTTCGCCGATCTCATCAATGCCCAAAGATTGGGAGGCAAAGACCGCAAAAGGCTCTCCATCATCGTCAATGCAGCCGACTCGGCCAAGAGCATTGTGGAGTCGCTCCTGAAGTTCTCCCGGAACAAGCCGCCGGAAAAGATGGTCTTCGATATGCGGGACATCATCAGGAGGGTGCTGAGCCTCTATATGCCGACCGTGAAGAAGCGCGGGATCCGGCTTATCACCGAGCAGGGACCCGATCCGCTTTTTCTCCGGGCAGACATGAACTGCATGGAGCAGGTCCTGGTCAACTTCATCAACAACGCAATCGACGCCATCGGCGGTGAGCCGGGCACGATATGGCTCAAAGCGGGCTTGCAGGACGGGAGCGTCCAGGTTTCCATCGAGGATTCCGGGCCCGGCATTCCCGAGGAGATCATCACCCGGATATTCGACCCCTTTTTCACCACCAAGGCCAAGGACAAGGGAACAGGACTGGGGTTGAGCATTTGCTACGGCATCATCTCGGACCACAAGGGAGAGATATCCCTGGAAAATACTGCCCATGGAGCCCTGGCCCGGATCAGGATTCCCGCCATGGTCCCGGATGTGCAGCCTGAATGCGCGGAGGCGGATGCCGGGGAATCACCCGCTCCGGCAGAGGAGGGCAGGTCCGGACAGAGGCCGGTGATCATGGTGGTTGAAGACGAGGAGGATCTGCTGGATCTGATGATGGATTCCTTAAGTCCCTACTACGAGGTCATGACCTTCACGAACGGCCGTCATGCCTTCGATCATCTGGAAGAGCACGCGTGGGAGCTCATCGTATCGGATCTGAGGATGCCCGAGATGGATGGAATGGACCTCTACCGCGCGGCAATCAGGAAGAACCCAAGGCTGAAGAGGCGGTTTTTGTTCATCACCGGAGACACGTATGATTATCAGGTCAAGGAGTTCCTTGAGAAGACCGGAGTGGTGTTCCTGCGCAAACCGTTCCGAGTCAAGGAGCTCAGGGAAATGGTTCGCAAGCAGTTGTACGACAGGTAGGTCACTCGTGGAAAAGAAAAAGATACTCGTTGTCGACGATGAAGAGATTGTCCGGTATTCCCTGGTGAACATCCTGAGAACGCAAGGGTACGAGGTCGATGAGGTCCCGTCTGCGGAAGAGGCGCTGGAGGTCTTCCGCGAGAAGAAATACCACCTGGTGCTCACTGATCTCGTCCTGGAGGGAATGGGGGGGCTCGAGCTCCTGGAGAACGTGAAGGTGGTCTCGCCCAAAACCCTGGTGATCGTGATCACCGGGTACGGGTCCATCAAGACCGCGGTCACGGCACTGAGGCTGGGTGTCTATGATTATCTGCTCAAGCCCTGCGACGAAGACGAGCTGATCATCCGGGTACGGCGGGCCCTGGAGATGCAGAGCTACGGGCAGGAGCAGAAGCGGATTCAGGAGGTCAGTGCAATAGCCAAGACAACGGTCACGCTCTCTGATAGAATCAACACACCGCTCAACATCATCCTGGGGAACATCGAGATGCTGCAGCTGGCCCCGGAGCTGGAGAAGAGCCGCAAGGTGCAGCAGACCCTGAAGGTCATGGAGGAACAGATATTCAAGATCAAGGAGGTCATGGACAAGCTGGCCAAACTCACCACGGCCGAAACCAGAAAATACACAACCTTGAGGGATTACGAGATCATTGATCTCACGTCGCCGAGAAAATCATGATGGACGTAAAGAACATTCTCATTGTCGATGACTCTGACGATCTGGCCCATGTGATCGCAGACTTTCTGGGTATGTTCGGATATCGTGTGCATACCGCCCATGACGGGATAGACGCCCTGGAATATCTGGAAAAGACCTCCATGGATATCGTGGTCAGCGATATCCACATGCCCCGGATGGACGGCTTCACGCTCATGACCGAGATCAAGAGCAGATATCCCTGCACTCCCATCGTGCTGATCACCGGGTTCAGCGTCAGCGAGGCCAGGAAGCTGGCTTTCGAGAAAGGCGCGGACGCGTTTGTCGCAAAGCCGTTCCACCTCAAGGACTTGAAGAATGTAATCGATTCCGTAGTGAACAACTGATTGATCTCATGGCAACTGGACGGGGCAACCCCCTTCAGCAAAGAGGAGGACCTCATATGAGGAAGACCACGGTACAAAAACCTCGAAGGATTTTGTGCTACATCGATTTCAGTGAACACAGCCGCTTTGTCGTGGAGTATGGCTTCGAGCTTGCCGGGCTCGTCCAGGCGGAGCTGTTTGTCCTGCATTCGGTGGCAGACATCAAGCAGGCTGCGGGCTTTTACATCCCTCATGTCAACACCGGGCTTCTAGAGGATCAGGTGGCTCAGGCCGCCCGAGACAAGATGTACGCCATCTGTCGTCAGGCAACGGGAGAGGGCGTTGATTCGGATCACCGGCTCGTCACGAAGGGCAATCCAGTGGATGCGATCAACCAGGCCATCGAAACCAGGCAGATCGAACTCATTGTTCTGTCTCACGAGACGGGCAGGGGCAGCCTGCACGGCTTCAAGAGCGACCTGGTGGAAAAATTCATGAAGAATGCGGCGGTTCCGTTCCTCGTCCTTCCGGTGAAGTGATCTCCAGCGAGCTGATGAGGTGCAGGGCGCTCCTTTTGTCCAAGGTACCTTCACAGGAGAGCATGACGATCTTCTCACCCTGAAACACGAAACCCAGGAGCCGCCCAGGGGTGTAGAAGAGAATGGCTTCAGTGCCCCGAAGCCTGAGGATCTCTGCCCCTGCTGCCTTCTTCATCCACGAGGGGATGAGCTGCGATTTGATCCCCATGAGCGTGGGGTTGTAGCGGCGGCCGAGGATTTTCTCCAGGAGTTCCCGTGTGCCCATGGACCGCTCGTGGCCCAGGAAGGCCCTGATCAACGGCCTGCGCAGCGACGCCCTCCATTCGTCCTCCCGGGGGAGCTTGTCCAGAACCCTGATCTCGCCCCGGACCCTGGCGGCGGGCATGCGTATGCCGACAGTCCCGTCAGGCCCGGTTTCATACTCCAGCCCGGACGGAGCACACAGGGAAAACCCCGGAAAGAGAACCTCGGTGCATGGATTGTCCGGGGGATCGGCCATGGCGGGGATGAGAAAGAGCTCGGGAGAGTTCTTCCTGGCCAGGGCGATATAGAATCCATAGATCGACAGTGCGATGATACAGATCCCGACAACGAACCGGATGCCCTGATTGGTGGGTCTGCCTGCTAGAACCATTTCGGATGGATGGGCTTGCTGGAAATCTCCGGCCCTTCGTACGTGTCATAACCGCCATGCGCGGGGAAATCTTCCCGGTAGGAAGCGGGTTCTTCTCCCGGGAAACCATGCCCCGGTTCTTCCCCGTTCTTCCCAATATCCTTGCTGCCGAGCGTGTACCGGCCCAGCAGCTTGAGCACGGAAGGGAGCACGAAGAAGAGGATCAGCAGGATGATGATGCTGGAAAAAGAGTCATTTCTCATATTTTTCATTTTATCACAACTATTGCGCGCGAAACCATCTTTTTTTTGTCGCGACGCAACGATCGTTCACGGCCATCCCTTCAGCGGGCAGGATTCGCACCTCGGCCTGCTCTTTAGGCAGAAATCCTTGCCCACGGAGACCAGATACGCGTGAAGGTCCTTGTATACAGCCGGATCACGGGGCAGGCCCGACTCGAAGAGATGCCGGATCGCCTCGTAATCCGCCTGTTCCTCTACCATACCGTGCCGGGAGAGGATCCTCCGGGTGTAGGCGTCCACCACGAAGATGGCCTTGTCTGCCGCATAGCAGCAGATGCTGTCCGCGGTCTCCTTCCCGATGCCGTTGACCGCAAGGAGCACGGACCGCAGGTCCTGGAGATCCCGGTTGAAAAACGCTTCGACATCCCCTGCGCAGAGCTCCATGATCACCTGCATGAGATTTTTGAGCCGGACAGATTTGAGGTTGTAGTATCCGGACGGACGGATCAGGGCGGCCAGGGTGTCTGCAGGGGCCGAGTGGATGCGCCGGACATCCAGCATGGAATGCTCCTTCAGGAGCGCGATGGCCTTTTCCACATTGCTCCAGGCGGTGTTCTGAGTGAGCACCGCGCCTACGGCGATCTCCAGCCGGGTCTCCCCCGGCCACCATCCGGACGGGCCGTACCGGTCCCTGAGCCTTTGGTAGAGGAGAAAGGCGTGAAATAAATCAGGAGCAGACGGTCTTGCCGCCAAGGTCTTTTCTCTGGATGACACTCTTCATGTTCTCCCGTATGTCTCCCCGGATATTGAAGAGCATGGCCGTCATCTCGAGCTCGTATTCGAGCGCGGCCTTGGCATCGAGGCGGCTGACCACATCGAAGCTCCGCTTCAGGGCCCGCACCACCTCCGGGGGCCTGCTCACCAGCTGCTTCGACCACGAGGCGATCTCGTCGCGGAACTGCTCCGGCGGAACCACCCGGTTCACCAGCCCGATATGGTGGGCCTCCTGCGCTCCGATGGGCTCTCCCTTCAGGGTCAGCTCCTTGCTCCGAGCTATCCCGATCCGGGCCACCAGGGGGGTAAGCAGGGGGTTGAACCCGTATTTGATCTCGGGGTGGCCGAAGATAGCGCTCTCGGATGCAATGATGATATCGCCCATGAGCGCGAGGTTGAAGCCGCCGCCGAAGGCGATGCCGCTCACGGCGGTGATGAGTATCTTGTCGTAGTCCAGGAGCATGGAGTAGGTGTTGATGGCGAGACTGAAGTATCTCGTGGCCTCTTCCGCGGTGAAGTTGGGGGCCTCTTTGAGATCGATCCCCGCGGAAAAGCACTCGTCGCCCCCGGTGAAGACCACGAGCCTCACATTGTTCCCGTCCTTGAGGAAGGAGGAGAAGACATGGTTGATCTCTGAGAGCATTCCAAAGGACAGAGCATTGAGCTCGTGCTTGCGGTCCATGACCACCGTGGCGACATCGTCCCTGACCTCCACCCGGATGAACTGATATTCCATGGGCTGCTCCTCATAAAATAAAATTCTCTCAAAACTTGTACATTGAAGGTCCCACGCTGTCAATCGCCGGATTTCCGGCAAATATGGCCTGCTTTCTTTTTCTTTGTTAAGGCTGCCGAGGGTCTTCGACTCAACCCGCGCTCCCTCGATATGAGCCTGGATCAGCTGCCTGCCGTGATTCCCGGAAGGTAGCAGGCATGCTCCAGGGATTGCTTGATTCCTCTGCGCGCTTTCTGGTATTCCTGTATTCCGTGTCATGCCTGAGCGTACGTCAACTCAATGAACTGGCCAGGGAGGCCCTGAGCGCGTGCTTCCACGACGAGGTGTGGGTGCAGGGGGAGATCCACGGGCTCAAGGTGCATGCGAAGTCCGGCCACGTGTATTTCGATCTGGTGGAAAAGGCACCGGGTATGGACGGGAGTCATGTAGCGAAGATCGGCTGCGCTTTTTTCCGGGGATCGTTCGTCAAGTGGCGCCAGGCCCTGAAGATCCTCGGCATGCAGGATTTCGAACTCGCGCCCGGCATCGAGGTCAGGCTCAAGGCCCGGATCGATCTTTTCGTCAGGGAGGGCCGCTACCAGCTGATCGTCTCCGAGATCGACCCGGCCTATACCTTCGGCGCCATTGCCAGGAAGAGGGAGCAGACCGTACGGGCGCTTGAGGCCGCAGGACTTCTGGAGAGAAACAAGACCTTGCAGATGCCGCGGATACCCCGCAACGTAGGGCTGATCACCTCGGGCGGCTCGGCCGCGTTCAACGACTTCATGCGTGTCATCTCCGAGAGTGGCTATTCGTTCTCCGTGACCCTCTTCGACGCCCACATGCAGGGCGAGAACACAGTGCCCGGGGTGCTGGCCGGAATCGAGGCTTTGCAGAGCCGGCCCGGTATGGACGTCATCGTCATCATCCGGGGAGGAGGGGCTAAGACCGACCTGTTCTCCTTCGACGATCTCTCCTTGTGCAGGGCTGTAGCCCGGTGCGCCAGGCCCGTGATCACCGGCATCGGTCACGAGATCGATGTGAGCGTGGCCGACCTGGTGGCCCACACCTGCTGCGTCACGCCCACGGATGCCGGGCGGTTTCTCACAGGCAGGATGGACGAGATGTGGGCATATCTGGACCAGGCGAGCCGGGATATTTCCCACCGGGGCAGTGAGGTTCTGCAGATCGCGGGCGAGCGGCTCCGTGCGGCATCATCCGGGCTGGGGCATGCCGCGCGCCAGTGGATGCTCTGGGCGTTGTCCGATCTCAGGGAGTGCGCCTTCCATCTTCATACCGCCCTGACGCGAGAACTCGCCCGAAGGGAACAGATGCTCGTGACAGCGGCCTCGAGCCTTGCGCACAGCTCGCGCGCAGCGGTTGAACGGCAGCGCCAGGTCCTCGATGGGCTGCCGCAAACCGCGATCCGGGACACCCTGGCCCGATTCTCGCTCCTCCGGGCTGATCTCGCACGGCAGCAGCAGGTTCTCGGCGATCATGCGGGCGCGATCATCGCCCGCCAGCAGGACCGTATCGAGCATCTCGGCTCCCTGTTCTCCGCCATGGAGCCCCTCCAGACCCTGCGCAGGGGCTATAGCATCACCACGGACTCACAAGGCAGGATAGTCGCGGATGCCGCCATGGTTCGGAAAGGTGCGTCCATCACCACCGTGCTGGCAAGGGGAAGGATCGTAAGCACAGTCAAAGACAAGGAGCAGTGATGAAAAAGGCCAGACAGTATTCCCTGGTGCTCAAGGAGCTCGAAGACACCCTGGCAAAGATGAACAGGGGCGAGGTTCCCATCGACGAACTGGAGGAGACGGTGAGGCAAGCTGCCGAGAAGATCCGGTATCTCCGCAGCATCCTCTGTTCGACCCAGACCATGGTGACGAAGATCCTCAAAGAGGTCGAAGAAGAGTCTCTGGAAGAAAACAGATAGGAAGGCCCCTTCCGAGAAGGCAATTGCCCCGGCTTTTGGGGTCTGTTATAGGAGTGTCATGGAAGCGGTGCTCACGAATCTGTCCATCACGCCCTTTCTTGTGATGGATGTCATGGAAAAGGCCAACGCCCTGGCAGCACAGGGCAGATCCGTCATTCACCTGGAGGTGGGCGAGCCGGATTTCGACACCCCGGCATGCATTCAGGCGGCCGCTGTGCGGGCCATGGAGGAGGGCAGAACCCACTACACACATTCCCTGGGAATCCCGGAGCTCAGGGAGGCGATCTGCGAACACTATCTCAAAACCTACGGGGTGAGGGGCATCGATCCGGAGCAGGTTCTGGTGACCGCGGGTTCGTCCCCCGCGCTCCTGATCGCCATGGCCTGTCTGGCCGGGGCCGGCGACGAGATCATTCTGACCGACCCCTACTATGCCTGCTATCCGAACTTCATCAGGATCCTGGGCGCATCCCCCCGGTTCGTGCCCACGGGAGGCGGCGACAGGTTCCAGCTCGATCCGCTCAAGGCGGCCCGTGCCAGGAACGCTTTGACCAAGGCCCTCGTGATCAACTCGCCCGCCAACCCCACCGGGGTCTGCCTTGATGAGGATCACCTGCACGGGCTCTGCTCCCTTGGGCTGCCCATCATATCAGATGAAATCTACCACGGCCTCGTCTATACCGGCAGGCAGCACACCATCCTGGAATATACGGACAACGCTGTGGTGATCAACGGCTTTTCCAAGGCTTATGCCATGACCGGCTGGCGCCTGGGATGGGCGGTTTTCCCGAAAGACCTGGTCAGGACTGCCCAGAAGATCCAGCAGAACCTCATGATCTGCGCGCCCTCCCTCGCCCAGTGGGCCGGCATCGCCGCGCTCACCGAGGCGGGTCCGGACGTGGAGCGCATGAAACAGGTCTTTGCGCAGCGCCGCCTCGTGATGCTCCAGGAGATGGCTGCGCACGGGCTCGACGTGGAGGTGGAGCCGGACGGCGCCTTCTACGTGCTGGTGAACATGGCGCGCGTAACCCGCGACTCGTACCGGCTGGCCATGGATATCCTGGACAACACCGGGGTGGGCGTCACCCCGGGCATCGATTTCGGCCCGGGGGCACAGCGCTACATTCGATTTTCCTATGCCAACTCGGAGGACAACATCCGCGAGGGCGTCTCCCGGGTGGCCGAATACCTCGCTTCGCGATGATCGTCAAGGTGCGCGACGCCCGGTACGCCGGGACCATCTACGAGAGCCTGCCCCGGCTGCCCCAGATCGCCTTTGTCGGCCGGTCCAACGTGGGCAAGTCTTCCCTGATCAATGCGCTGCTCAATCGCAAGTCACTGGTCAAGACCAGCAAGCAGCCGGGAAAAACCCGGAACATCAACTTCTTTCAAGTGGACCTGGTGGATCTGCCCTCTTTGTACCTGGTGGATCTGCCGGGCTATGGATACGCACGGGTCCCCCAGGGCATGAAGAGCGCCTGGGACGAGCTTGCGGCCCGGTACTTCCGGGGAAACCAGGACTTAAGGATTCTCATGGTGCTCATGGACATCAGGAGGGACCTCGGGAGGGAGGAGCTCATGGCCCTGGACCTCGCCCGATCGACCGGGGCGCGCCCGCTCATCGCGACCACCAAGGCCGACAAGCTGACCTTCAGCGCCAGGGCAAGGCGCGTGAAGGAGGTCGCGCGCCAAAGCGGCGCAGAGCCCATCCCCGTATCCGCCGTATCCCGTGAAGGCATGGACGCCATCTGGGAATGCATCGTCCGGGAGATATCGCCCGGCCTGCCGCAGGAGCAGGGCTGACCAGCGGAGTTTCTTACCCCTGCTCCAGTCTCCTGGTATACGGCAGATAGGTGAAGGGGAGCTGGATGTAATCGAAGATTCCACAGGCGCGAGTGCCCGCGTATCTTTCAAGCAGGTACGTCACGTTGAGACCGGCCCCAGCGTACAGATACCGGTTTTTCTCGTTGAAATACCTTTCGTCCGCGGATTTGTACCCTCTCGTGTAGTATCCCGCGTGAATCTCCAGGGCATTGAAAAAGAAATCGCCGGATTCAAAGATGCCGCCCGGTTTGAGCGCAAGGACATACTTGTGCCCGGAGTAGTCGGTGGTCAGGTCCAGATCCTTCCCCCGCCTCAGGGACGGGGATGGTATCCACTCAAGCCTGAAATCGATGGAATTCCTCACCTGTTCGCAGCTTTGGCGCATGTAGGCCAGAGCTATGCCGGCGGTGTTCATGACAAAGTCTTCAGTGCTGAATCCGTGTCCGAGGCTCGTCGCATCGCCGATCTCGATCAGGGATGTCTGAAGAAAGCTGCTCAGGACGCCATATCGCGCAGCGAGTGTATCACTCAGCCCCCAATGCCTGAAGAGCTCGCTGTAAGCATTCGCCAGGCCATAGGATGCCCAGGCATGACCGAGCTTGTCCGCCCCGCCGTATTTGGCGCCTTTCTCGAACCAGCCTTCACTTCTGAACCGGAACACTGTTGAACCATAGTCCCACTGGAGAATTCCCCACAAAAGAATTCCCCCGCCGGCAACAAGGTTGAGGTTTCTGATACGAAGGAGATTCTGCTGAGCGCATTCATCATGAGCATCATCCGGGAGTATGGGAGGTTTCTCAAATCCAGATGCTGCCGCCGTGGTGAAGATTATGATTGCCAGTATACAGGCCATGGATTTTTTCATCTGGCCAAGGGTATTGGCTTCAAACAAGGATGTCAACAGCGACTGGCTGTCCGGCCCGTACAATCTCTCTTGAAAACATGGAGAATTTGCCATACACATCGGGCAATAATGGAAAGGTTCGACATCGTCATCATCGGAGCCGGCCATGCCGGGGCCGAGGCTGCATATGCGGCATCCAAGTTCGGGCTTGAAGCAGCCCTGTTCACCTTGGACATGGACACCGTGGGACACATGCCCTGCAGCCCCTCCATCGGAGGGCTCGCGAAGAGTCACCTGGTCAAGGAGATCGACGCTCTGGGCGGCATCATGGCCGGGGCCGCAGATGAGACAGCCATCCAGTACCGGGTGCTCAACACCCGGAAAGGCCCTGCGGTGCGCGCCACGCGCACCCAGAACGACCGGCGTCTCTACGAGTCCGCCGTCAAGTCCCGGCTGGAATGCTCGGGCATCCACCTGCGGCAGGCGCGGATCGACAGTATCGTGGTGGAGGGTTCCCGGGTCAGGGGCGTGGTGGACCATCTTGGGTCATTCACCGGGGCCGGTGCGGTCATCGTTGCGGCAGGCACCTTTCTCTCGGGAACCATACACATCGGCGACAAACGGATCCCTGCGGGCAGGGCAGGCGAAGAGGGGGCTTATGAGCTTGCGGAGAGCCTCAAGTCCCTGGGCCTGGCCGTAGGGAGGCACAAGACCGGAACCCCGCCGCGGCTGCACCAAGACTCCATCGACCTGAGTGCGCTTGCCCGGCAGGACCCTCAGGAAGGCTGCATGCCCTTTGCATTCGAATCGAAAGGGCCGAGTCTGCCCCAGTTGCCCTGTTACCTGGCGCGCACCACACTGGACACCCACGAGACCATTCGGAACAATATCCGTTTCAGCGCCCTGTACTCAGGGGCCATCACGGGCATGCCCGCCCGGTATTGCCCATCCCTGGAAGACAAAGTGATGCGCTTCGGCGACCGGCAGGGCCACCAGGTGATCATCGAGCCCGAGGGACTCTCCACCCGGGAGGTCTATGCATCGGGCCTGGGAAACTCCCTGCCCGTGGATATCCAGTGGGAGGTGGTCAGGTCCGTGCCCGGCCTCGAGAAGGCCGAGATCATCCGGCCCGCCTATGCCATCGAATATGAGTATATCCTGCCCACCCAGCTCACGAGAACCCTGGAGACCAAGTGTGTGGAGGGGCTCTACCTCGCGGGCCAGGTCAACGGCACCTCGGGCTACGAGGAGGCCGCGGCTCAGGGGCTCACGGCTGCGGTCAACGCCTGCCGGAAGCTCCGGAGAGAGGAGCCCTTTGTCCTGGACCGCTCCCGGGCCTACATCGCGGTCATGATCGACGACCTGGTGACCCGGGGCGCCTCCGAGCCCTACCGGATGTTCACCTCGCGGGCCGAGTACCGTCTCATGCTCAGAGAGACCAATGCCCTCTTGAGGCTCACGGATACGGCGTACGATCTGGGGCTCGTCTCCCGGGAGAGGAGGGTGCGGGTGCAGGGGATCGTGGGCGAGATGCACGACCTGGAGGCCCGCCTTGAAAAAACGAGCATAGTCATCCCCAGGGACATGCCCCATATCGGCCCTTCCCGCGAAGCACAGGGTGAGCGTCTCAGCCTCAGGCGCCTCCTGAAACGGCCCGAGGTGAGCATGGAAGACCTGCAGTCACAGGGGTTTGTCCCGCCTCACATAAGCCCGTTGAGCAGCATGGAAGTGGAGGTTCAGATCAAGTACGAAGGATACATAGCCCGGCAAGAGGGTGATATCCGGCAGCTCCGGGAGCTCGAACGGGTGAAGATCCCGGGCAATCTATCCTACGAGGATATCCCCGGGCTATCCAACGAGCTCAAGTCGCGGCTGGAGAAGATCAGGCCGCAGACGCTCGGGCAGGCGGCGCTGATCGAGGGCATGACCCCGGCCGGGCTCAAGGCCGTCCGGATAAGGATCAGAGCGCCAGGTCCCTGATGGCGGCCAGGATACCCGCCTGCCTCTTGAACACATAGTGCTGGAGATACTGGTGGTCTGAAGGGTGGAACTTCAATGATATCCCGTAAGTGCAGGCGCGCTCCTTTCCGCTCCCCTTGAACATCACCTCGCCCGTGCCCAGCAGGGTGCGGTTCGATAGCAGCGCCAGGGCCACCGGATAGATCTGGTTTTTCTCCAGCCCCGTATACGGTGAGACCAGCCCCACGCCCCCTTCGCTTATGTCGCGGACGAAAGCGGAAACGGTCTGGTGCCCAAGGGGCAGGACATGGATGTTCACGGGTTCCTTGGGGTCGGGCTCCACGCGGAAGAACTTGCGCTTCTGGAAGTAGATGCTCCCGGGAAGGAAGACCGTTATCTTGCCCATGCGGCAGCTGTCCACGGAGAAATCGAAGCCCATGGTCTCTTCGTCCTCGATGAAGAAGCCCGAGAGCGTTTTCCCCCTGCCCAACTGATTGTACAACCCCACGAACTCCTCGGGGCTGAAGTTGTCGAGAACGAGCTTGGTCTCGACCTCTCCCACCATCTGAATGATATCACAGGTCACGGTCAGGGTGGGAAGGTCTTCCCGGAACTGACAGGTGAGCATGATCTTGGCCCGGTGCTTGAGGATCCTCCGGAAAAGGGGCCGGATGATCTCGGGGTCCTGGGAGGGTTTGTCCGGAGGCCGGGCCTTCTTCTCGGGTGGTTCAGGGATGCGGACCAGTTCCTGCTGCTTCTGAAGGAAGGTGATGAACCCGAGCACCATGAGCCGGTCGAACCGGGAGGAGTCGAGAAAGACGATCCCCTGGGCCGCGTAGTCCATGAGGCTCATCTGCATGATTTTGTCAGCGGTGTAGATGATGATGGGTCCCAGGATGCCCCGGCCGCGGATATGGCCGACGACCTCGCCGAAGTTTCTGAAAAAGGGCAGCACCACGATATCCTTGGGCGAGCCTTCCTTGAGCAGCTCCAGGATCAGGCTTTTGATCTCCAGGATCCGTACGGGAAACTCATTGCCCCGTAGACCCAGGTCCCCGGCGTTCTCCCGGGTTATCCATACCACCGGCGCATCGCCCATGATCTTTGTCCCTACTCCTGTTCCCCCAGGTCCTGAAGGTTCTGCCTTGCCCTCGCGCCCAGCAGACCGTTCTCGTCCAGGCGAATCACCTCCCGGAGATGCCGGACCGCACTGTTGGTGTCGCCCGTCTTGAACAAGGCCTGCGCGAGCTCCCAGTGCGCCTCGGTGTACTGGGGAAACTCCAGGATGGCCTTCTCGAACGCCTCGATGGCGTGCTTGTCCTGTTCCTGCTTCATAAACGCCTGCCCGAGGATGTTCCAGGCAGGGGCATAGTGGCTGTTTTCCCCCAGGGCCTTCTTCGCGGACTGCTCAGCCTCGGGATATCGCCCGGTCTGGTAGTAGACGGAGGCCAGATTGTAGCATGCATATTCCGGCGTGGCGTAGAGCTCGTCCTTCAGGGCGTTCTTAAAGGACTGTATCGCCTCTTCGGGTTTCTCCATGCTCACCAGGATAGATCCTTTGAGGTTGTAGGCCTCGCTTTTGAGGCCGGGACGCTCCAGGCCGAGCCTGCCTGCCAGACTCACGGCCGTAGACGCATTCTCCAGTGCCCTGTCGAACCGTTCGGTTCTCCAGTAGGCCAGGGCATAGGCATAATACACCTCGGGGTCCTTCGGGTTCGCCTGGACCGCTCGCCTGAGTTCGACCAGGGCGCCCTGGATGTCGTTCTGCTGGATCTTGCCCAGGGCGATACCCACCATGGGCCTCGAGAGCTCGCGTTTGTCCTGGAAGGTGGACGCACACCCTGCCAGCAGGATAACGATAAAGACCAAAAAACATGCTCTTCTCATGATGAGTGCCTCTTGCTTTCTCTTACCGGGTCGTTTTGCCGATGACATACCAGCCGTCTTCCGTGTCCGATGCAGTATCCACCACCAGATGGACCATTGAGAGGCCCGGAAAGAGCGATTTCAGCTCATCCAGATCCACGGGCTCGAATTTCTTCAGGTTGTTGTGATAGGCCTCCGGGGTGAGCGCATTGGACTCGTAGTTTTCCTTCGTGCGCTTGGAGATCTTGTCCAGGGAGTAGGCCTCAGGCGCGCTCGTCTGCTGGATGATGAAGGTCTTGTTGTTGCGTGCGGCAACCTCGGCGGCCCTCTTTCTCAGCGACCGGCTGACAAAGGTGGCGTCCAGGATAACCCCCTTTCCCCGGGAGACCAGCTCGTCTGCCAGCGAGAACATCCGGTCGTAGACGAGCCTTCTTTTGTCCATGTTCGAGGCCACCTTTTCGTCAAAGATGTCTTCGCCCTTGAGAACATCGCGGCGGATCAGATCGGTCCGGAGGATAGTGTACCCCTTGATCCGGGCGATCACCTCCATGGTCTCGGTCTTGTTGGTGGCGGGAAGCCCGCACGCGATCAGCACCGCATCGTCATCGATCTCCCGCTCCACAAAATCAGTGAACTGCTCCCTCATGAATCCATTCCTCCATGACACATACATTCCTTTATCCTTTATACCACAAGTGTACGTCAGGCAAAGCCCCCAACTTGCCGATCCGCTCAGAAATCGAACTGGCCTGCCACCCAGCCGGGGATTGCAGCGGTTCCCATCACAGGCGGCTGCTGATGGCAGTCGGACCCGCCGGTCGCCATCAGGGCGTTCTGCCTGGCGAAATCGAGATACGCGCAGGTATGGGCCTTGTCGTGGCGCGAGTGCCAGCACTCGATCCCGTCGATAAAGTCCAGCATGGAGCCCCGGATGATATCGAGTTGTTTTTCCAGGGAGTCGGTGAGCGAGACCAGGGAGGTCCCGTTGGGGTCGCCCGGGTGGGCCAGGACGAGCCTGCCTCCTGCCCCCCTGACGAGGGACGAGGCCTCCATGAGGCTCAGGGGCATCTTGGGCACGTCGCATTTCACCAGGTAGCGGTCGAACGCCTCCTGTTTGCCCCGCACGATGCCCTTTTCGATGAGGTAGGCCGCGATGTGCGGCCGGGCAAGAGCACCGTCCGCTCCGGCCTGGATCGCCTTCATGTCCGAGCCCGTGAATTCGGGCAAGCCCTGATCACGAAACTCGGCATTGAGGTTTTCCAGGATCTGCCCGGCGCGTTTGATCCGGTGGCTGCGGAGTTGAGAGAGCTTCTCCTTAAGGGCTGCGTTGGAATCATCGAAACCATAGCCCAGGACATCCAGGGAAACCCCCTTGCCGGCTCGGAAGCCGGGGTGGGAGAAGCTGATGTTGAGCTCCACCCCGGTGACAAACCGCATGCCGTACTGCTTCGCAAGGAGCCGGGCCTGCTCCTGGGCCGCGATGGAGTCGTGATCCGTGATGGAGATGACCTCGATCCCCCGTCTGGAGGCCTCGGCAAAGATGTCCCGGATGTCCCACCTGCCGTCCGAGCCGTTCTTCGAATGGATGTGGAGGTCGATCTTCACGACGCGATGTACCGGTGAGCGAGCTCGTAGTACCTGCGGGCGGTCTCGAAGGCGGCCTTTTTCCGCGATTCGTCGAGCCCGGCGTCATCGAGCATGAAGGAGGTGACCTTTGCCCGGACGTACGCCCGGTACACCTTGTAGAACAGCAGCACCCCGTCCATGGCGGCATCGCCCGAAGCCTCGATGAAGGATCTCACGAACACCTCGCCCAACTCGCTGTGGCCGTTATAGTCGAAGTCCATGGAAAGGAAGGCCACATCGGAGGCCACGTCGCCGAACCGGAATCGTTCGTTGAATTCGATGCAGTCGAACACGAAGACATCCGGGCCGTCCAGGCAGATGTGCTGCAGGTGGAGGTCGCCATGGCAGTCCTTGATCCATCCCGTCGCTATGCGATCTTCGAAGAGAGGAGTATTTCTGTCCAGGAAGTCCCTGCTCCACGACTCCAGGTCATTGAACCTTCCCCGGTCGACCGGGCCGCCCACATACTTGCGGGTCTGGTCGAAGTTTTCGATGACATTGGTTGCGATGACTTCCGGGGAGCCGAAGGGCCGCGACTTCTCGTCGCAGGCGATGAGGCGGTAGAGCCCTGCCAGGTGACTGCCCACCCGCTCCATTTCAGCCGGCGTGACCCGGTTTTCGGGCAGGAGGTTGGAGAGCATCTGCTCCTCGTCGATGCGTTTCATTTTCAGGACATGTTCCACGACGTTTGAACCGTCCCCGATCAGATAGCTGTCTCCTTTCTGCGAGACAGGGAGCACGTCCAGATAGATGCTGGGTGAAAAACGGCGGTTGAGCCTGAGTTCCTCATGCGTGTAGAACGCTCTTTTCTCCCGGGTCGAGAAATCGAGAAAACCGAAGTCAACCGGTTTTTTGAGCTTGTAGACATACTCGTCACCGATGAACACCCAGGATATGTGGGTCTGGACGAGGGTGACGCTTTTCGGTTTCTCCGGGTAGGCATCCGGATTCTGCAAGAATTCGATCAAGGTCTTCTCCGCCATGGGTTACTCCTCCTGCAAGCTGGCCACAGGCCGCTAGGATATCACTCCCCTTTTCTTTGCGCACCATCACGGCATAGGGGGACTTCTTCAACTGCTCTTCAAAGGCGAGCACCGCCGGGCGCTCCGGCGCCTGGAGCTCGCATCCGGGCCAGGGATTGAAGGGGATGAGGTTCACCTTGACCTTCAGCCCGTGGAGAATCCGGATGAGCTCCCGGACATCCTTGAGCGAGTCGTTCACCCCTCTGATCAGGACATACTCCACGGTGATCCTCCGGCGGTTGGGAAGCTGGAAGGAGCGAAGCGCGTCCATGAGCTCGGGGAGCGGGTATGTGCGGGTAATGGGCATGAGGCGCTGCCTGACGGTGTTGTCCGACGCGTTGAGCGATACGGCCAGGGCCGCATCGGTGTCTTTTGCCAGGGTTTTGAGCCGGGGCACGATCCCGCAGGTGGAGATGGTGATCCGCCTGCGGGAGAACTGGGGGCCGTCTGCGTCAGTGAGGATGCGTACAGCCTTGATTACATTGTCATAATTGAGCAGCGGCTCTCCCATACCCATGAACACGATGTTGCGGAAATTTCTCTGCGGGTAGGCATGCACGGGATGGAGCACCTGGGAGATGATCTCGGACACTTCCAGATTGCGGTTGAAGCCCATGGACGCGGTACAGCAGAACCGGCACCCCATAGCGCACCCCGCCTGGGAGGATACGCAGATGCTCCAGTGATCCTTCTCCGGCATCAGAACGCTCTCGATGACACGGCCGTCATGTAGGCGGTAGGCGATCTTCTGAGTGCCGTCAACAGATTCCTGCGAGCCCGCCACCTCGGGATAGGAGATGGCGACCCTGCCCGAGAGCTCCTCCCGGAGCTGCCCGGGGAGATTGGTCATCTCGCGGACATGGCCTGCGGCCTTGCCGAAGACCCAGTGGAAGATCTGGTCTCCCCGGAAGGGTTTGTCGGTGAACAGGCTCTTCATGTCCTGTTTGTCGAGATCGAGTAGATTGATCATGGCTTCTTTAACAATGAATAAGGTGGTGCGCCCGACAGGAATTGAACCTGTGGCCTTAGGCTCCGGAGGCCTACGCTCTATCCAACTGAGCTACGGGCGCACACGCAATGCTGCTGCTAAGCTGTCAGGTGCTCCACAGCCTTTTCCAGCCCGCCGAGGGTTATCTCGAACATGGGGAATATCTCCCTGATGGCCTCGATGGTCTGGGTGTGGGGCCATGTGTACGCATATTTCGGATTGAGCCATACACCATGTTTGAATGTTTTGGCAAGATATTCTAATCGATTTATGCTGGGCTCGCCGGACCGGGCCGCATAGTAGATGCTGCCGTTGCGGCTGAAGAGCTCGTATGGAGCCATGGATGCGTCACCCACGATGATGAGCCTGGTCTGCGGATCGTACCTGGCGAAATCCTCCAGAAACACCACCTTGTACTGCCGGGTGGGGTCTTCCCACACATGAGAATAGATGGTGTTGTGGTAGTAAAAGATCTTCAGGTCCTTGAACTGGTTCTTCGCATGGTTGAAGAGCACCTGTACCACGTTGACGTACGGGTCCATGGAGAAGCCGCCGTTGTCGATCATGAGGACGACCTTGAGCTTGTCCTTGAGCGAGCGGTCGAACACGATCTCGATCTCGCCCGCGTTCTTCATGGTCTCATAGATGGTCTTCTCGATATTGAGCGAATCCTTTGGTCCTGCGGGCTGCATGCTCTTCAGCCTGCGCATGGCCTCGGATATCTGCGAGGGTCCGATCCTCGTGTCTTCGGTGTAATCCTTGTACCTGCGGTCCAGGGCGACCTTGACCGCGGACTTTCGCTGGGAGATGCCGCCCACCCGCATGCCGCCGGGATGAAAGCCCGAGTGCCCCACAGGCGAGGTCCCGCCGGTGCCGATCCACCGGTTCCCGCCGTCGTGCCGCTCGTCCTGGTCCTGAAGCCGCTTCCGGAAGTAGTCCTCCAGCTCCTCTGGCGTGAGCCTGCTGAGGGTCTCCTCGTCGATCCCCAGGAACTCGGCCATCATCTTGGGGTCCTTGAGCCAGTCTTCCAGCATGGACTGGATCGCCAGCTCGATCTCGGCGCTGATGTCCTCACCCAGCTCCGCGCCGTTGAAATAGTGGGCGAACACCCGGTCGTAGAGGTCGAAATGGCGTTCGGACTTGATCATGATGGCCCGAGAGAGACAATAGAAATCGTCGAGCGAGCGGATAAGCCCCTGGTGCAGCGCCTTCTGGAGGCACAGGAAACCCGAGGGAGAGATGAGCAGCCCTTTTTGCCTCAGGAGGTAGAAGAACTCGATGAACATGGCGGTTTTCTCCTACCGGGGCAGACCCCCGAGCTGTTTCTGGAGGACGGCATAGTCCTCGCTCTTCTTGAAGAGCACGCCCAGGTAGGGCACGTTGTTCCTGGCCAGGTGCTTCGGATCGAAGCTCTTGTCCATGAGCAGGATTCTGATCCAGTTGATCAGCTCCCGGGTGGCCGGTTTCTTCTCGATGCCCCGGATGTTTCTCAAGCGGTAGAAAGCCTCGATGCAGGCCTCAGAGATGTACCTGTCCAGGTCGGGGTAGTGAGCGCGCACGATCTTGCCCATCATCTCGGGGTCGGGGAATGCGATATGGTGGAACACGCACCTGCCCAGGAAGGGATCGGAGAGGTCTTTCTTGGCGTTGGAGGTGATGATGATGATAGGCCGGTTCTTTGCCCGGACGGTCTTGTCGATCTCGATGATGTCGAATGACATCTGGTCCAGCACATCGAGCAGGTCGTCCTGGAAGTCCGTGTCCGCCTTGTCGATCTCGTCGATGAGCAGCACGGATTTTTTGTCCGAGAAAAAGGACTGCCCGATCTTGCCCATCTTGATATAATCCTCGATATTGCTCACGTTGCGGCTCGAGTCCCCGAACCGGCTGTCGTTGAGGCGGGTGAGGGTGTCGTACTGGTAGAGGGCCTCAATAGCCTTCATGCTGGACTTGACGTTGAGAATGATCAGGGGCATCCCGAGGTTTTCCGCGATGGCGTGGGCGAGCAGGGTCTTGCCCGTGCCCGGCTCCCCCTTGATCAGAAGCGGCATCTCCAGAGCGATGCTCGCATTGACGATCTTCGAGAGCTCATTGTCGAGAACGTAGGTGCTGGTTCCGGTAAAGGTGTATGGTCCCATGATCTCTCCTATGATAGGGAAAATTTTTATTTTTCTTATCATAGAAAATAAGACGGTTCAACGGCGGCTGCAACATTGCTTCTTTGTGCGGCCGCACCGGTAATCCGAATTTTCCGGGCATCGGCAGATTGACTTCCGAGTGAGCTTTGCGATAAATATAGGAGATTCATCAAAGGAGAAAAGGAGATTCATTCCTTGGAGAGTAACGAGGATGGCCAGGATAGCCTCAGTTATCTGAAACGGCTGTGGCTCCTGATGACGGGGGAGAAGTCCTCGCGGGACACCAAAGAAGAGATCGAGAAGATCCTCGACGAGGTGGAGGAAAAGGGAATCATCGACGAAGAGCAGGGCGATATGATCCACAACATCATCGTTCTGAAAGATACGGTCGTCCGCGAGATCATGGTGCCCAAGGGCGACATGGTGGCCTTGGAGGTTTCCACGCCGCTCGACGAGATTATCGAGGTCTTTGCCAGGGAGGGCTGCTCGAGGATTCCCATCTTTGAGGACAACCTGGACAACATCATCGGCGTGGTTCACGCAAATGACATCCTGAAATACTGGAACATACAGGAGCGCCCCGGGGATATCAGGGCCCTGCTGCACCCCCCGTATTTCGTGCCCGAAGGGAAGAAGCTCATCGATCTGCTGCAGGATTTCAGGCAGAAGCGCCCCAAGATGGCCATTGTGATCGACGAGTACGGCAACGTGGACGGTCTGCTCACCATCAGCGATGTGGTGGAGGAGATCATCGGAGACATCGTGGGAGAAGACGAGGCCGCAGGCGAAGAAGAGATCGTCCAGGAAGGCGAGGGGCTGTACTCCGTTGATCCCAGGCTTTCCATCGATGAGTTCTCAGAGAAGTTCGGCGTGGAGATCCCCGAGGGGAACTATGACACTATCGGCGGGTTCATCACCTGCCGGATGGAGAGAATACCTGAATCGGGAGAGACCATGGAGTACAACGGCGTGCTCTTCGAGATCGCCCAGGCCGACAAGAAACGGATATCCAAACTCATGGTCCATCCTCCGGCAGGGACCGTATCTTGAGGAGGCTCATCCTTGCGTTGACCGCGGGAGTGCTCTATGCGATCGCCTTCCCGTCATATAACCTCTGGCCTCTGGCGTGGGTATGGGCTTATCCCCTGCTATATATCCTGGAGGACGCGCTCCCGGGCGAAAGGTTTCTCTACGGGATGGCATCCGGCTTTGTCGCATGGGCGGGCATACTCTACTGGATCGCCTATGTGATGGAGACCTACGGGGGTATGGGGCTCTTCCCGGCCACACTCCTGCTGTTTGCGCTCCTGCTCTTTCTCTCGCTCTCCTTCGGGGTGTTCGCCTGGGCCGCAGGCGGGCTCATCCGTTCGCGATGGGCGTTTCTGACCATACCCGGGGTATGGGTCCTGCTGGAGCTTCTGCGCTCGTACGTGCCCTTCTCGGGATTTCCCTGGATGCTCGCGGGGTACTCCCAGTTCGCCTTCAAACCGCTGATCCAGATAGCGGAGATCGGAGGGGTCTACTTCATCAGCGGAATCGTGCTCATGGGAAACGTGGCACTCTACCAGCTCATCAAGAGCAGGGAGTATGCGCCCCTGCTCATGGCCGGGGTTCTTGTCGCAGCGTGTGTGCTGTGGGGAGCCTGGCGGATGGAGAACCTTCCCGTCCAGGGAGATCCGATCAGGGCGGCCGTTGTCCAGGCCAATGTCCCCCAGGACCAGAAATGGAACCCGGAGATGGTCGCGCCCACTATCGAGACCTACGAGGGCCTCACCGCCGCTGCGGTGGAGCAGGGCGCCGGGCTCGTGGTATGGCCCGAGACCTCGTGCCCGTTCTATCTGTTCCGGCAGTGGGAATTCACCCCCCGGATCATGGACCTGAGCAGGTCGCATGATGCGAGGCTCCTGGTGGGAAGCCCTGCATTCGACGACGGGAGACACTACAACCGGATGTGGCTGCTCGAAAAAGGGCAGATCGAGGGATACTACGACAAGGTGCACCTGGTGCCCTTCGGGGAGTACCTGCCCCTGGCATACCTGATCGAGCCTTATTTCGGCAGCCTCACCGGCGGGGTGGGCAATTTTTCCCCGGCGCGCCAGGCAAGCCCCATCGGGGACATGGGGGTGCTCATCTGCTTTGAAAGCGTGTTTCCGGGCCTGACCAGGGACCTCTGCAATGCAGGCGCAACCTATCTGGTCAATGCCTCCAACGATGCCTGGTTCAAGACCTGGGCGACCCCGGAACAGCACCTCCAGATGGCGAGCTTCAGGGCTGTGGAGAGCAGGCGGTGGCTGCTCAGGCCGGTGAACCACGGGATATCCGCCATTGTCAGCCCGACAGGAGAGATTATCGAAGAGATCGGGCTCCTCAAGGAGGGGGTGATCCTTGCGGACATTGCACCCATCGAAGTGAAGACACTCTACACCAGATTCGGCCCATTGCTCGCCTTTGTCTGGGCCGGAGTTTCCCTCTTCTGCGTAATCCTTCGAAGAATCGACTCAAGCAGGGTTTCACTGCGGCATTGACAAGGCGCATCAGGGGTGTTAAAGGCTGATGCCTATGGTTGAAGATTATCAGCAGACATGCGACCTTATCGAAGAAAAGATCTCTCATGTAAGAGGGTATCTTTGAAGTTCCTCACCAGGAAGAGCGCCTAGAAGAGCTGGAGTCAAAGCTCGCTGACCCCGGGATCTGGAAGGACCCGGCAAAGACGCGCGAGATCCAGTCCGAAAAATCACGCATCACCGATATCCTTGCCGGCTGGAAGAAAGTCACCTCCCTCTGGGACGACCTCCAGGTGCTGCTGGAGCTTGCCAGGGAAGACGAGCAGGCCGTATCGGCCGACATCGAGGAGACCATCTCCGCTCTCCAGAAGAACCTCAACGCGATCGAAAAGACCCATGTCCTCTCCGGGCGTGATGATCCCAACAGCGCGTTTCTGGAGATCCATGCCGGCGCCGGAGGGCTCGAGGCCCAGGACTGGGCTGAGATGCTGCTGCGCATGTACCTGCGCTGGGCCGAGAAGGAGGGCTTCAAGACCAGGATCATCGACATTCTGGCCGACGAGGCAGCCGGGATCAAGAGTGCCACCATCGAGGTGGAAGGGCAGTGGGCGTTCGGCTACCTCAAGGGCGAGACCGGGGTTCACCGGCTCGTGCGCATCTCTCCCTTCGATTCCAACAGCAGGCGGCACACCTCGTTTGCCTCGGTCATGGTCACCCCGGAGGTGGATATGTCCGTGGATGTGAAGATCGATGAAAAAGACCTGCGGATCGACACCTACCGGTCGTCCGGCCACGGCGGGCAACACGTGAACAAAACAGACTCGGCCGTGAGGATCACGCATATTCCCACAGGCATCGTGGTGCAGTGCCAGAACGAACGCTCCCAGCACAAAAACAAGGCCTTTGCCATGAAACTGCTGGCCTCCAAGCTCTACGAGCTGGAAGAGGCCCGGCAGAAAGAGCGCCTGGACGAGTTCGCCAAGGAGAAAAAAGAGATCGCCTGGGGTTCGCAGATACGCTCCTACGTGCTCCAGCCCTACCAGATGGTCAAGGATCACCGGACAAACCTGGAGGCGGGGAATGTGGATGCGGTCCTGGACGGGGAGATATCGGATTTTATGGACGCCTTTCTCGCCATGAACGCCATGGAGGGCAAAGAAGCACGATAGGTGCGATACCAGGGTGCAGGAGCATCCGCAGATCCACCCCTGAGGTCGGATTGCTCCTCAAAGCGCCTGATTCCTGCGAGTTCATGGCCGCAATCGCCTTAGGATATCCTCAAAAGAAGGCCCTCGAGGCCCCTGGGCGCAAATCGATCGCCGAGCTTGTGTTCTTTCAGGAGATGAGGGACAAAAAAACGAGCGCGCCCCCGCACCGGTTTGCCGATTTCTTCGAGCCCGATCATCCGTGTGCTCCCCTTGTGCTGCTTGACCTGCGGATCTATCACCTATATAGAAGAGCACCATATGCCCATAGAACGAATCGAGCTGCCTGATAAAGAGGTCATTGTGGTGGGGACCGCCCATGTTTCCCAGTCCTCGGTGGATGAAGTCCGCGCCGCCATACGCGAGCATCACCCCGATGAGGTGGCCATCGAGCTCTGCCAGAGCAGATTCGATGTGCTCATGAACCCCGGAGGCTGGCAGGACATGGACATCATCAGGGTCATCAAGGAGAAGAGGACCTCTTTTCTGCTTGCGAACCTCGTCATGGCCTCGTTCCAGAGGCGGATCGGAGAACGTTTCGGCGTGAAGCCCGGCGACGAGATGCGGGCCGCCATCGAGGAGGCTCAAAGTGCGGGAGTGTCGATCGCCCTCGTGGACAGACCGGTTCAGCTCACTCTACAGCGTGCCTGGAATTCCCTGCGGATATGGGGGAAGATCAAGCTCCTGTTTTCGTCATTGTATTCGATCCTGGCTGTGGATGAGATCAAAGAGGAAGAGATCGAGAGGCTCAAAGACAAGGACGCGCTCACCAGCACCATCGAGGAGGTCGCCAGACAGGCCCCCACGGTCAAACTGGTGCTCATTGACGAGCGTGATGCCTACATGGCGCGCAGGATTGTCGATCTGAAAGGCAGGAAGGTCCTTGCAGTCGTGGGCGCGGGCCATATGAACGGCCTCATCGGGCAGATGAAGAACCCTGTCCGGGATATCGGCGCCCTGGAATATGTGCCTCAGGGGAAAAAGGGAATAGCCAGGTGGATCATCCCGCTTGCGATCCTGGTGCTCATCATTGCCGGGTTTTTTTTCGGCAGCCCCGAACAGGGTTATGAGATGGTCAAATGGTGGTTCCTGTGCAATGCCGTGTTCGCGGCCCTGGGGACCGCGATCGCCCTGGGCCATCCCGTGACCGTTCTGGTGGCCACCCTGGCTTCGCCCATCACGTCCCTGAACCCTACCCTGGCGGCCGGGTGGTTTGCGGGGCTGAGCGAAGCATATATCAAGAGGCCCAAGGTATCGGATTTCGAGGCCATCCAGGATGACATCGTCCATTTCACCGGCTGGTGGAAGAATCCCGTGGTCAGGATTCTGCTGGTGGTCATCCTGGCCAATCTGGGCAGCTCCATTGGAGCCATCGTGGCCATGCCCATTCTCGCAAAGATCGCCCTGAGCGGGTGATGCGGCCGGGCTCGAAAGAGACGGCCTGGCCTTGCATCCCTTGGCGGGTTTCCTATTCTTATTCTTTAAGAGGACCGTTTCTTTGTCAGGATTTGAAAACAGGATGTCAGTGGGAAGATGTTTTTGTCAAAGGCTGTATTTTTTCCCACAGCGGCAGGTGACAGGTGGAGCGCGGAATATAACCTCTTGAATAAGCATCAGGTATGCCCTGGCACAGTACTTGCCGGCAACGACATGCTTTTTTGATAATGGTAATCTTTTCCCATGCAGAACCATGAGGGGTGTGCAAGACAGTGCTGGTGCAGGGAGGCGTTATGGACAAGGCTGGTGCCGGATGGTTCGGCCATTCATCCATCATGAAGCAGCTGGATATCAATCCGGTTATGCACAGTCAGCTCATGGAATACGGAGACATGGGGGAGAATGCCTTTGATGTGTACACCCTCTATAAATCAGCGGCAAAGAGACGGCTGACAGATACCATTGAGACGAGCGACACCCTGGATATGCAGTGCCTTGCCTGGATAACGAAGGAACAGCTTTTTCAGGCGAGGAGGCTCCTGAGAAAACTCGGTTACATCACGGAAGTCATTGACAAGGGCGAGGGCCGCAAGCCTGAGATCCGCCAGGTCAGGATCGAGCATCGAGCCGGAAGGAATCAGTAGCAGTCGGTTTGCCCCGGGAAAGCTCCGGCATCAAGAACCTGACCCCGCCGGAGCAGGCTCTCTTCACATGACAGCGACCCGGGGGGGCTGGAGCACCTCTGCTTCTCTGCCGGAGCTGCTCTGCGCGTGTCTGTTGAGGAGCTTGCCCACCGTCTCTTTGAGATGGGAAAAATCATGGGATTTGAGCACGTATGCATCGGCTGTCATAGCGACGGGATTGTCTTGGTAGCTCACATAGGCTGAGTGGATGACGACCGGGACATCGAGCTTTGACTTGAGGATGTGCCCGAGGGCATCGAGGCCGTCCATCTTGGGCATCCGGATATCCATGATGATGAGATCGGGCTCTCCGCGCTGCTCGTCGAAGAGCAGAGAGAGCGCCTCTTTACCGTTCGATGCCGACATCACATCATACCCTTCGTCCTTCAGTTCTTCGGTGATGAGGAACTGAAGATGGCTGTCGTCCTCCACCAGCAAAATCTTCTTCATACCTAAAGTCCTCCTCTCATACTGTATCGTATAGGGCAGAGAGCCTGGGAAAACAATGCCCCGAACATAGATGCAAATCACCTGTTCCCATGCCAGGGAACAACGCGGTCATTGAAGAAGGAGAAAGCATAAAATGTGCCACTGAAAGGCTTCAGTAAAAAGCATATTGAATATAACCGCTTGCATGGAGAAGATTCCAATTGCCGGATTGCTGAAGAGAGCAGGGCAGGCATTTCTGTCAACAAATTGACGAATACGCGTCACGGGCGTTCGATTTCCTGCATACCTGCAGACGAGCCGCCGGAAGCGCACAGGATTGAAAGACCGTGTCGGTAATGTCCTGCATTTTTTAAGATATGCACCCCATGCTGCGCACCGGCTTGGTGGCGCCGTGCTCAGATCTCCCCGAAGGGATGCTGCCCTCCGCCTGTTATCCGGGGCCCCCTGCTGTCCCAGACGAGCCACTGTCCGGTATCGAAAAAGGCGGGAAGCACGATCAGCTCACTGCTCATAAGGCCTCGGTGCAGATGCCCGCAAACCGTGGTGTCCACGCCGCGGCGCCGCGAGATGTCGCTGTCGATGACGGCACGGGGTGTCCGGACAGTGGCGGACGAACGGACGAGAAAGCGGGCCAGGCATCCCTTGATGTCCTCTCTGAGGCACCGGTCGAGAAGCCTCAGCACCGGCCATCCAAGGGCATGGAGAATCTTGAACCCGTAGTCTCCCCTGGTCAGGGTGTGCCCGTGCGCCAGGAGAAGCCTCGTGGAAGTGGGCGAGGTGATGACCGCTTCTTCTTTGAGGATGTGCACCCTGCCGGCCCGGGCGTTTGCCAGCAGGAAATCCCGGTTTCCCGGGATGAGATGAATCCGGTCTGAGGCGAGGGCGGCAAGCACGCCTCCCATCTCATTCCGGACACCCGTGAACCAGTAGTCGAAGAGATCGCCCAGGATATAAATATCGGATGCCTGCTGTTCAGCATCCTTAAGCCAATGGATGAAAATCTCGGCGTCTTTTGCGTTTCCAGGTCTGAGGTGAATATCTGCGACAAATATAAGCACTGAATGATTCAACCAAAAGTGACTTGCCTTGGCAAGCAAATCCTTTTATACATATATTCCCATGAGCATAGGTCAGCCGGCCAATCCCTGGAAGTGGAGCAGCATCATCCTCGCAGCCCTGCTGGTATCCTGCATCTCATGGTACTTCATCCTTGGCGATGCCTGCCAGGTCACTGAGGAAGCGATTGCCGGGGGGGAGGACATGTCAGGGCAGGGTGATCCGGCTGCAATCGGTCAGGAGGGCCAGGACCTGCCGGTTCACGAAGTGGAGCAGGGGCATGATTACGCCTCGCTTGCCTCCTTTCCGGAGGCGTCCGGCGAGCCCATCCGGAAGGTTTCCACCATTGCAAAGGGAGACAGCCTCTATGCGATACTTCAGCAGAACGGCATATCGAACCGCCAGGCCTATGATATTCTGAATGCGACCAAGCCCGTGTTCGATTTCTCGAAAATCGTTCCGGGCAGGGACCTCGTGCTCATTTTCTCACCCGATAACCAGAACCTCGTCGGGATCGAATATTCGGTTTCCGATATCTCACAGATCGCGGTCTCCATAGACGGAGAGAACATTCAGGCCCAGAAACAGGAGATCGCAAAGGTTCTGACTCCGGAATACACCGGGAGGCTCAGGCAGATCGATTACATCGTGGCGAGGGGCGACAACCTGTATAATGTCCTGCGCGGCCAGGGGATATGCGACTACCAGATCGACCTGGCGATCAAGTCGGTCAAGAAGGTCTATAATCTCTCGGGCATCATCCCTGGCAACGCCATGAATATCTGGATCACCGAGGAAGAACCGGTGCGGCTCGCACGGCTGACCTACGAGATCGACTATCTCAACCTGCTGGAGGTGGTGCCGGAGAACGGCTCGTACAAGGCAAACAGGCAGACCTTCGAGGTGGATGTGCAGCACGAACGCGCCGAAGGGACGATCACCACCAGCCTCTACGAGTCCGCGATCCTGGCGGGACTGTCGCCGGAGGTCGTGATGGGGCTTTCCGACATCTTTGCCTGGGACATCAACTTCTTCACCGATATCAGACAGGGAGATCACTATACGGTCGTCTTTGAGCGCTACTATGTCAAGGGCGCCTTCCGGGGCTATGGCAGGGTGGTGGCGGCACGGTTCATAAACCAGGGTGAGCCGCACGCGGCCCTGTATTTCGACGACGGAAACGGGGTCAGGGGATACTATGACGAAGAGGGAAAGCCCATCCGCAAGCTCTTCCTCAAGGCGCCGCTGAATTACCGGAGGATATCGTCCGGTTTCACCCAGAAAAGAAAGCACCCCGTCTACCATGTGGTCAGGCCGCATCTGGGAGTGGACTACGCGGCACCCACGGGCACCCCGGTGGTGGCGCTCGGGGACGGGACCGTAACCTACCGGGGCGTCAACGGAGGGTTCGGAAAAAGCATCCAGCTCACGCATCGAGCCGGTTATGTGACCTATTATGGCCATCTTTCCGGATATGCGAAAGGCATACAAAAGGGAACACGGGTGAGCCAGGGAGAGGTCATCGGCTATGTGGGTTCTACCGGTGTCTCAACCGGCCCGCACCTCGATTTCCGTGTACGGCTCAACGGGAAATTCATCGACCCCCTATCGCTCAAGCCGGTCAACGGCCCGCCGCTCAAGGGACAATCACTGGCACGGTTCAGGGAGTTTTCCGCCCAGAGGATGGCAATGCTGGACGATTCCTCGCTGAACAGAACCGCAGAACTGGATGCGAAAGACGTATCTTTGTAAGGAGGTGTAGCTCATGGGTGCATATGCGCTGATCACGATTGTTGTCATTGTCCTGCTCTTTCTCTTCTCGGCAATCAAGATCCTCAACGAGTACGAAAGGGCGGTGGTTTTCAGGCTGGGCCGGGTTCTTTCCACGCCCAAAGGCCCGGGGCTCATTATCATCATCCCTCTGGTGGACCGGTTCATCCGGATCAGCCTGCGTACGGTCGTACAGGACGTTCCGCCCCAGGACGTGATCACCCGGGACAACGTAACGGTCAAGGTCAATGCCGTGGTCTACTTCCGGGTCATCGAACCGATGAAGTCTGTTATCGAGGTGGAAAACTATCTCTACGCCACGAGCCAGCTCTCCCAGACCACCCTGCGGTCGGTATGCGGGCAGGCCGAGCTCGATGAGCTTCTCGCCAACCGCGAGGAGATCAGCTCGCGCATTCAGGAACTCCTCGACCGCCAGACCGATCCCTGGGGCATCAAGGTCTCCTCTGTCGAGCTCAAGCACATCGATCTCCCCGAGGAGATGCAGCGGGCAATGGCCAAGCAGGCCGAGGCAGAGCGTGAGAGGAGGTCCAAGATCATCCATGCCGAAGGCGAGTTTCAGGCCTCCCAGAAGCTCCGGGATGCGGCCGATGTCATTGCCGGCCAGCCCATTGCGCTACAACTCAGATACCTCCAGACCCTGCGCGAGATTTCCGCAGAGGGAAGCATCAACACCCTGATTCCGCTCCCCATGGAGATCATCGAGCCCTTCATGACCAAGGGCGGCAGGAAGGAGGGCTCCTGAGGAAGATGCCGCATTTCCCGGGGCCGGCCGGTGTTATGCAGCCGGCAAAGGAGTCGCGGGCCTGTTCTCCTGTACGCGGGTTTTTGCCGTGACCATGCTTACGAGCCATCGAAATCAGGCGTTCAAGGACCTCCTCGCTGCAAAGAAAGACAGGGGCGTGATGCTCCTGGAGGGAAAGAGGCTCGTGGAGGACGCCCGTTCCCGGGGTATGATCCCTCGCCTTGCGGCCCTCACCGAGCGGTATTTCCGGGCCCACGGGCCGGCGGATTACCCGCACGTTCTTCTCTCTGAGGACCTGTTCAGCCGGATCGCCGACACCAGATCCCCGCAGGGCATACTGGCCTTCTTCCCTGCGCCGTGGGCTTCTGTGGCAGAGATCGCGCGCTATGAAAGAATCGTTGTTCTCGACGGCCTGCAGGACCCGGGCAACGTGGGAACCATCATCCGGACCGCCGAGGCCTTCGGATTTGGCGCGGTTGCAGTCACCGAGGGTACCGCCTCCCCGTTTACCCCCAAGGCCCTCAGGTCTTCCATGGGCTCGGCGCTGGGCGTGGCGATCGCCCGGATCCAGCCCGGGGAACTGGCGGAATTTCCCCACCGGATCATGGCCCTTGCGCCGGGGGGCAGCGCAAGGCTGTCCGCGGATCTGTTCCGGGAGCCCTTTGCCATCTGCATGGGGCAGGAGGGGGCGGGAGTGAGCCCCGAGATGCTCGCCCTCTCGCACCAGACCGTATCCATCCCCATGAAGGAAAAGGTCGAGTCGCTCAACGTGGCTGTGGCTGCGGGGATCGTCCTGGCCTGCGCCGCGGGTGCCCTGGGCGGATGAGGGCCGGGATTTTCCCCTGATATTTGGGGGAGAATGAGGCCCTTTTCCAGGCTGCATCCTGCCGGAGCCGGACGGAGTGCCTGCGGACCGTATGTCCTCTCTGCCCTACACGGAAGGCGCAGGCAGCGGGTCTGTCCGTGAACCGGAACTTATCCCTCGTCAGATTCCCTGCCCAGCAGATCGATCCGCGCCCGGATCAGCTCGACGTCCGTATTGGCCCGAGCAGGTCCGCAGAAGCGCTCCACCACGTGACCGGGTCTCAGGAAACGTTTGGTTTTCACGCCCTTCTCGTCCAGGTCGATCTCCACGATCCCATGCTTGACAATGGTGAAATCCGCCGGGCCGTCGAAGTCGATGGCCTGTCCGCGGGAGAACCGGAAGGCGGTAAGGCAATCATGCTCCGGATCAGCCAGAGGGTTGTGGCGCAGCTCTTCGCCGGCTTTGATGAGGATGCGCTTGTGATACAGGGCCTCAAGGGATTGCCTCAGCCCGGCAAAGCGTTCGTACAAAGGTCTCAGCTCCTGAGCCGGTATCCTGGCGAGCCTGCTTTTGCCGAGCGCCCTCACCGAGGCTGAACGACTCGCCTGGAGGAAGAACCCGAGCTCGCCGAACACATCTCCGGGCAGCAGGACCGACATCAGCTCGCCGTCCCGGTATATCCCCAGGGCGCCGTCGATCACCAGGTAGATGTCCTCGCCGGTGTCGTGCTGCCTGAAGACGAACCTGCCTTTTCCGACATCGACGAGGTGCACGATCTCCAGGAGCTCGATGAACTCTTCACTTCTCAGCCCTCTGAATATCGGCGCCTCGTTCTTTTTCAATGTCGTGCAGCTTTCCTCAAGCTCCTTCTGAAGGTCGCCCATGAGATCCAAGGACCTGAAAAGTCTGATGAGCAGGGCGTGCACCCGGGGATGACTCCCCAGAGACGTTTTGGCCACCTTTGCCGCGGCCAGGGCCTTGAAGGGTTTTCGCTCCCGGAGATAACCCCGGATACAGCTCTCGAAGAGCCCGAGGCTCTTTTCCACCTCGCCGGATGCGGCAACCTTCTCTGCCTGCCGGAGAAGCTCTTTGGGATCTTTCTCCGGTGAAACCGGTTTCTTCATACCGACCTCCTCGCAACAAAAAAATACATTTCCGGGAAACAGAACAGGAAGCGCTGTGGCCCGGACATCGACAATGGAAAATGACGCATCCTCTCGAAGAGGGTGCTGAATAGTTACAAAGCCGCTTTATCCGTGCTTGCCGCCCGCTAGACGATGTGTTCCCTGATGAACCGGGCGATACGGTCGCTCGCGTTGCCGTCTCCGAACGGGTTGACCGCAGAAAACCCTGTTCTGCCGATCATCCCCATAACGGCCTGATGGATCTTCGCGGGATCGGGCTCCACCAGGACATTCGCCCCTGCGTCGATCGTCTCCGGCCACTCGGTGGTATCCCTGACCGTGACACAGGGGGTCTTCATAAGAAAGGCCTCTTTCTGCACACCTCCGGAATCAGTGAGGACGCACGATGCGTCCCTGATCATGGCGAGCATGGCAAGGTAGCTCACCGGCTCGATCACCTCGAGTCTGCTTTTCGCCGAGCGGAAGATGCCGGGGAAAAGGTTTTTTGTCCTGGGATGAGCCGGGAAGATGACCGGGATGTCCTGCGAGAGTTTTTCGAGCGCCTCAGAGATCCCCAGGAAGCGCTCGCGCTGGTCGGTGTTTTCCGCACGGTGGATCGTGGTGAGGACAAAGGGCGGGGAATAGGGATGAGAGATATGCGCGCGGGAAAAGCGGTTCAGGGCGTCATACATGACATCGCCGGTGAATATGCCCGTTATCCCCTCTTTCTTAAGGAGGACAACCGCATTTTTCGTGGGGCAGAAGTGATGGGCGGCCACGTGATCGGTTACCACGCGGTTGACCTCCTCGGGCATGTTCCGGTCAAAGCTGCGTACGCCCGCCTCGACGTGGCCCACCGGGATGCCCAGCTTCACGGCGCACAGGGCCCCTGCGAGCGTGGAGTTGGTGTCTCCGTACACGAGCACGAGGCCGGGCTTCTCGGCTGCGAGGATTTCCTCGACGGCCTCCAGCATCCGGGCGGTCTGTTTTGCATGGCTGAAAGAACCCACCCCCAGATGGTAGTCGGGGGGATCGATCCCCAAGGTGTCGAAGTGCACGTCGGACAGGGCGTGGTCGTAGTGCTGGCCTGTGTGCACCACTTTATACGGGATGCGGCAGCGTTTGAAGGCCTCTGTCACCGGGGAGAGCTTGATGAACTGGGGGCGCGCCCCCACGATGTGGATGATAGTTGGAGTGTTCATGGACTGCTCCTGCCGCTGGTCTTTCAATGATTCTGCCTCCTGGCGTGGATAAAATACATATCAGATGCCGGGCCGAAATGCCATGGTCCCTTATATGCGGTTGAAAAGAATCCTCTTTGGGTACGTTCCCAATGGGGCCCCGCGCAGTGCCGATAAGGCTGTTTCTATCCCGGGTTGGAGAACGAAGGTGTGCCCAGAGGCTACATCTTGACCACGATGCACTCCCTCTGGAGCCTGTCACTGAGCTTGGAGCAGTACCTCTCGGCGGTCTCCCGGCTCTGGAAACTCCCCCACCGGACCACTGTCCATTTTCCCGTATCCGCCACCGTGCAGCGGATTCTGGTTTTCTCCTCGAGTTCGGCAGCAAAGCTCCGGGCCGTATCAGGGGCCCTGAACGCGGCTATCTGGATGCTGAAGCTGTCTGCAGCAGACGCCGAATCGCTGTCCTGGAGAAGGAGGATGTCCCAGTACGAGTATTCAAAGCTGCTTGCAGTGCTTTTTGAGGTCCGGGCATTTCCTGCGGGTTTCTCGTTCCTGATGGGGTCGCTGGACACCAGGTTTTTCCACCGTTCTCCAAAGGGATCGTACGAGAACTCGGGACGGGCGTTGATCGTAGAGAAGAGAAGGCTTGCTCCGGCAAGGATGCCCAAGGAGAGAAACAGCAGGGCGATATTTTTTGTTAGAGACTGTTTTTTGTTTGTGCGCTTCCTTACCATAGCGACCTTACATGCTTTCAGGTGCCTCGATCCCCATGAGGGACAGTGCATTTGCAAGCACCTGTTTCACTGCAACCACCAAAATCAACCGGGCCATAGTCACACGGCCGTCATCAGATATAACCCGGTTTCTATTATAAAACCTATGGAAGGCAGTTGCAAGCTCCAGAAGATAAAAAGATATCCGATGGGGCTCGAGATCGGCCGCGCTCGACACGACCACGTCCGGATAGCCTGCGATCATCTTGATGAGGTCCAGGTCGTCGCCTGTGCTGAGCGCGTCTTCCTCCAGCAGGGAAGGCTCTGGAGAGAGTCCCTGCTCGGCGGCGTTCCTCAGGATGGAGCAGATCCTGGCATGGGCATACTGGATGTAATACACCGGGTTCTCTTCGCTCTTTTTCTTCGCGAGATCGAGATCGAACACGAGCTGGGCATCGCTCCTGCGCATCATGAAGAAATATCTGCAGACATCCTTGCCCACCTCGTCGATGATCTCGCGCAGGGTCACGAACTCGCCCGACCTGGTGGACATGGAAACCGGCCGCCCTTCCCGGACCAGGGAGACGAGCTGGATCAACAGGGCATGGAAACAGTCTTTGTCCGCGCCCAAGGCCTCGATGGCAGCCTTCATCCTCGGCACATAGCCGTGGTGATCGGCCCCCCAGACATCGATGATCTGCTTGAACCCCCTTTCCAGCTTGTCCTGGTGGTAGGCGATGTCCGGTGCGAAATAGGTCAGGGACCCGTCCTGCTTTCTTAAGACCCGGTCTTTTTCGTCACCGAAGCCAGTGGTCCTGAACCACAACGCGCCTTCGGCCTCGTAGCTCAGGCCCCGCTCCTTCAAAAAGTCGAGGGTATGCTCGACCTTGTGGTCACGATACAGCGCAGCCTCGCTGAACCATTGGTCGAAATGCACATTGAAAAGCGCCAGGTCTTCTTTGATCCCGTTCAGAATGAAATCCGACGCGAATTCCCTGCAGGCTGTCACGGCGTCGCTCTCTTCCCGGCAGAGCAGTTCGTCACCGCGAGCCTCGGAAAGGCTCTGTGCGATTTTGCGGATGTAGTCGCCTTTGTAGCCGTTTTCCGGAAATGATGAATCTTTCCCGAAGATCTCCCGGTATCTGCTCAGAACCGAGAGACCCAGGATATTCATCTGGTTGCCCACATCGTTGATGTAATACTCAGACTCCACCTTAAAGCCCGCCGCCTTCAGGATTCGGGCCAGGGTGTCGCCCACCGCGGCCCCTCTTCCGTGGCCCACGTGCAAAGGCCCGGTGGGATTGGCGCTCACGAACTCCACCTGTACCTTCTTGCCCCTGCCGAATGCGCTCGTGCCGAAGCGGTCCTTTTTTTCGAGGATCGTGTTCAAGACCCGCACCCACATGAGCGGGCTTACGGTGAAGTTGATAAACCCCGGCCCGGCGATATCGACGCGGTCAAAGACATCGCTCAGGCGGGCCATTCGCTCCTGGATGGTCTGCGCGATATCGCGCGGCTTCTTTTTTGCCTGCGAGGCCATGATCATGGCGACGTTCGTGGAAAAATCGCCGAATTCCTTGCGGGCAGGGACGCTCACCGAAATCGTCTCCAGGTCGTATTCCGGAATGGCGCCTTGCGCTATGAGTTCATGCAGTGTATTCCTGAGGAGAGCGGCTATCTGTTCTTTCATGGGTACCCTTATCCGTTCAGTCTCGGGCACGGCGGTTCTTCTCTCCGTGTCCGGATGCCTCCTGTTAATAACAGATCCTTGTGCTTTGTCCAGTGAATTTCGAGCTGAATTGAGGTGTTATATCTCGTACTTCCCTGAATTATGAGAGGTTTGCGTATTGACATCAAGCAAGAGAGTCTCTATAAACGTATTGTTAGCAGTTAAGGCAGGTGAGTGCTAAGACATGACGTACCGGTTGAGCGAACGAGACAAAAGCATATTAGGTGCGATCATTCAGGAATATGTGTCCACCGGAGAGCCCGTAGGGTCCAGGATAGTTGCGAAGAAGTACCTGTGCACCATTTCCCCGGCAACGGTCCGCAACGTCATGGCGGATCTGGAGGAGATGGACTTTCTGTACCAGCCGCACGTTTCCGCCGGCCGGATACCGACGCCTGAAGGATTCCGCTATTATCTCAACGACATCATGGAGATGAAGACCCTTCCCAGGGGCGAAAAATCCCTGATAACCCGCCATATGTCCAGGGCGACCGGCGATGTGAGGGAGACGCTCAAAGAGGCGTCCGCCCTTTTATCCTCCATCTCGCGCAATGCCTCGATCATCATTCTGCCTAAGCTCGGGACCTTCCTCTTCAAGCGCATCGATTTCATGAGGCTCGATGAGAGCAGGATCCTGGTCATCCTGGTGAGCAGGGCCGGGATGGTGTTCAATCACATCGTCCATGATGAAGAAATCAATCAGGATCGACTGGTCAACTATGCGAACTATCTCAATGAATGGTGCTCCGGCCTGTCCATCCAGGAGATGAGGGATATGCTCGTCCAGGAGATGTCGAGCGAAAAGGCCCGGTTCGACTCTCTGGTCAGGCACGCGGTCAGCCTGGGTATGACCGCGATCGACCGGGTCGAGGGCGCGCCCGATATCTATATCCAGGGTAAGGAAAGCGTGTTCAACAGTCCTGAGCTGGCAAACCTCGACAAGCTCAGGGACATGGTCAATGCCTTTGAGGACAAGGGCAGGATCGTGCGCATCCTGAACAGCGTCCTGGAGGACTCCGGCGTCAAGGTTCTGCTGGGGGAGGACATGGAGGGCTTGGGGATGGACGACTTCAGCCTGGTGGCCAGCAGGTATTACCGGAAGGACGTACCCGTGGGCTCGCTGGGGGTAATCGGTCCGATGCGGATGGACTATTCACGGGTGATACCGCTTGTGGGATACATGGCCAAAATACTGAGCGATCTACTGGAGGATGTCTAGGATGGTTGATGAAAAGAAAGGACCGCGAGGGTACGAAGACGAAATGACGGACAAGTACACGGCCCTACAAGAGGGCCTGCAGGACGCGGAAGAAACAGTGGAATCAGGAGAGGCCGGCGATGATGTCGCCGGGCTGAAAGCACAGGTGGAAGAGTTCAAGGACAGGTGCCTGCGCGCCTACGCAGAGATGGACAATATGCGCAAGCGTCTCGCGCGGGAGCGGCAGGAGATCGTCAAGTTCGGTACGGAAAAGCTGCTCAGAGATTTTCTCCTGGTCTATGATGCGATTCACAAATCCATTGCCACGGCCACAGAGCTTCGACCGGAAGACGAACAGTTTATCGAGGGTTTGAGGATGACGGAAAAGCTCTTCCTCGAAACCTTGAAAAAATACCAGGTTGAACCTATACAAGCTCAGAACGTGCCTTTTGACCCCAATTACCATGAGGCCCTCATGCAGGTGACCAAAGAAGGTGTGGAAAAAGGCATGGTGGTGGACGAGATCGAAAAAGGTTTCATGGTTCACGACCGCGTACTGAGACCTGCGAAAGTGACGGTTTCAGGCTGAGGACAGGAGAAAATCACTAAGGAGGAGAGCAGATGGGAAAGATATTGGGGATTGATCTGGGGACCACCTTTTCATGCATGGCAATCATGGAAGGGGGGGAACCGAAAGTCATTCCGAACGCCGAGGGAGCACGCACGACTCCTTCTGTTGTAGCCTTTACCAGCAGCGGTGAAAGGCTGGTGGGCCAGGTCGCCAGAAGGCAGGCCATCACGAATTCCGAAAAGACGCTCTTTGCGATAAAAAGACTCATCGGAAGAAAATACGAGGATGCCGAGGTCCAGAAGGACCGCGAGGTCATGCCCTTCAAGATCGCCAGGGCCGACAACGGCGACACGGCCATCAGCGTGGACGACCGCAAATACGCCGCGCCCGAGATATCTGCGATGGTGCTCCAGAAGCTGAAGATGGATGCCGAGGCCTACCTCGGGGAAAAGATCGACGAGGCCGTGATTACGGTACCTGCGTACTTCAACGACTCCCAGCGGCAGGCCACAAAGGATGCCGGCAAAATCGCCGGGTTTGAGGTGAAGCGCATCATCAACGAGCCCACCGCAGCGGCCCTGTCATATGGCCTCGACAAGAAGAAAGAGGAAAAGGTTGCTGTGTTTGACCTTGGGGGCGGCACCTTCGATATCTCGATCCTCGAGATCGGCGACGGGGTCTTCGAGGTCAAGTCCACGAACGGAGACACCCATCTGGGCGGCGAGGACATCGACAACCGGATCATCGATTACCTGGTAACAGAGTTTAAAAAAGAGACCGGCGTGGATCTGGGCAAGGACAGGATGGCGCTCCAGAGACTCAAGGAAGCGGCCGAGCGGGCCAAGGTGGAGCTCTCGTCCATGATGGAGACCGAGATCAACCTGCCCTTTATCACCGCCGACCAGTCGGGACCCAAGCATCTGAACATGAAGCTGACCAGGGCCAAGCTCGAAGCCCTGGTGGAAGATATCATCGCACGGGTCGAAGGGCCCTGCAGAAAGGCATTATCCGATGCCGGCATGACCGCGGCCGATATCGACGAGGTCATTCTCGTTGGCGGACAGACCCGGATGCCCCGGGTGCAGCAGAAGGTCAAGGAAATCTTCCAGAAAGAACCCCATAAGGGCGTGAACCCCGACGAAGTGGTGGCCATCGGCGCTGCCATCCAGGGAGGCGTGCTGGGCGGAGAGGTCAAGGACGTGCTGCTGCTGGACGTGACGCCCCTGTCTCTGGGCATCGAGACCTTAGGCGGCGTGTTCACGAAGATCATCGAGCGCAACACGACCATCCCCACCAAGAAGACCCAGGTGTTTTCCACTGCGGAGGACAACCAGAACGCCGTGACCATCCGGGTGTTCCAGGGTGAGCGGCCCATGGCCGCCGACAACAAACTCCTGGGCCAGTTCGACCTGGTGGGGATACCGCCTGCGCCCCGCGGGATTCCGCAGGTCGAGGTGAGCTTCGACATCGACGCGAACGGGATCCTGCACGTTTCGGCCAAGGACAAGGCCACCGGCAAGGAGCAGTCTATCCGGATCACGAGCTCGTCGGGCTTGAGCGAGAACGACATCAACCGGATGATTCACGAGGCCGAGGAGCACGAGTCCGAAGACAAGCGCCGGCAGGCTATGGTCGAGGCAAAGAACCGGGCCGACTCCCTGGCCTACACCACGGAGAAGACCCTCAAGGAGCACGGCGACAAGGTCGACGCCCAGACGCGGGCAAGCATCGAGAACGCCCTGTCCGACCTCAAGGATGCCATGAAGGGTGATGACGTCGATCTGATCAACCGGAAGATCGAGGCCCTGACGAGTGCGTCCCACAAGCTCGCCGAGGTGATCTACTCCGCGGCTGCGGGCGGAGCCGGCGGCCCTCAGGCCGGTGCCCAAGGCGCGCCTGGCGGAGAGAAGAAGCCGGACGAAGACGTCGTGGACGCCGAGTTCGAAGAGGTCAAGGGAGACAAGAGCTAGACCTTTTCCGGTATGGTAAGGGGCTAAGAACCCGGGATGCATTGCTGCACAAGGGTTTTTCGCCCCTGTTGTTTTCCTGCCGGGGAGGATGAGGGGAGCGTATGCCCATCTACGAATACAAATGCACCTCGTGCGGCCGCATCAGCAGCTTCTTCGTGCAGGGGTTCGGCGACCCTGAAGACCTCTGCTGCCGGGCGTGCGGGGGCAAAGAGCTCAAACGGCTCATCTCCCGGGTCAACTATCACCAGTCCCAGTCGGACCGGCTTGCTTCCTATGACCCCAAGGCCGGAAAGTCCGGTGATTTCTATAAGGACTCAAGAAACATCGGGCTGCACGCGGAGCATATGCTGCAGAAGGCCGGGGTCAAACCCACGGATGAGTTCAAGTCGAAAATCGAAAACTTAAGGAGCGACCCGTCCCGGGTCATCAAGGACAGCGACAAGTAAGCCCGCTTCCAAAGGGAATGCTCCGGAGTTGAGACGCCTCAGAAGTTGAACAGTTTCTTGGCCCGGGAGGGTTTCTTCACCGTGTCCTGCGTGGTTTCCGCAAAACGGCGGAGCAGTTCTTCCTGCTCCTTGCTCAGCTTCCTGGGGATCTCCACCTTGACGCCCACGTTCAGCGACCCGTGGCCGCCTGCGCGCAGGCGCTTCATACCCTTGTCCCTGATGGTGTAGATGTCGCCCGGCTGGGTACCCGGCTTGAGAGCCAGGTCAACCTCAGGCCCGTCGAGCGTGGGTATCTTGATGGTAGCGCCGAGCGCCGCCTGAACGAACGGGACCGTGGTTTCGAGGTAGAGGTCGTCGCCATGCCTGACAAAGGTCTCGTGCTGCTTGACCTCGATGAACACGTAGAGGTCGCCCGGAGGCCCGCCCAGTTCTCCGGCTTCGCCTTCTCCGGAGATGCGCATGGTGGCCCCGGTGTCCACGCCCGGAGGGATCTTTACCTTGAGCTGCTTTTCCCGGGTTATGGTGCCTGAACCCCTGCAGACCTTGCACGGCTTGGGAATGACCTGCCCCGTCCCCCGGCAGTGCGCGCATGTCGAAGAAATGGTGAAAAACCCCTGGGTCCGGTAGACCTGGCCCCTGCCCCCGCAGATACCGCACGGCTCGGGTGATGTTCCGGGCTCGGACCCGGTCCCCTGACAGCGGTCGCAGGTTTCCACCTTGGGGATCTTGAGCTCGGTTTCAGTGCCCCGGTAAGCCTCTTCGAGGGTGATGGATGCGTCATACCTCAGGTCAGCGCCCCGGGCCGGCCTCCTGCGCTGGGACCTCATGCCCGGGGAGAACCCGAACACCTCGCCGAAGATATCCGAGAAGCTGCTGAAGATATCGTCGAAGTTGGAGAACCCACGGAAGCCGGCGCCCCGGAGTCCCTCGTGGCCGTACTGGTCGTACATGCGGCGCTTGTCTGCGTCGCGCAGCACCTCGTAGGCCTCGGCGGCTTCCTTGAAACGGGCCTCGGCCTCGTGGTCGCCGGGATTCCTGTCCGGGTGGTTCTTCAGTGCAAGTTGCCGGTAGGCCTTTTTGATTTCCTCGGCAGAGGCCGATCGAGAAACCCCGAGAATTTCGTAATAATCCCGCTTGGTCATGACCTCTCGTTCAGGGATATCTTACCTTCTGCCAGCTCTCTCAGCGCAGTCACCACAGGCCTGTTCTCCTTGCGTTTGGAAAGCGGAGAAGCACCTTTCATGAGCTGCTTGGTGCGCTTGGATGCAGCTATTGCGAGAGAAAAACGGTCGTGTACCTTTTCAAGGCAATCTTCTATTGTTACTCGTGCCATAGCGTCCCTTTCCGGATTCTAAAGTGACAAAACGTCAATGCTCATGCCACAGAAATCCGTAATCGTCAAGGGCGATTCGCAAAGGAATCAGTCCTCGAAATCACCGGCAGGAAGCTCTTCTTCCCGGTGGAGTTTAATCGCCCGTTCGGTTATCTTGCCCGGCGTCCAGTCATCCGGGTCCTCGATGCGCTCTGCTTTGACGCCCACATCGTATGAGCCTGCCCGGAGAATTTCTTCAATGGCGAGCGGCGCCGTGTCTGCGGCGTTGAAGCAGTTGACCAGGAGATCATAGACGAAATCCTCAACCGGCTTTTCCATGCGCTCACGGATATCCCGCGACTGGGAGAGCAGCCTGGTCTCGAAGGGGAGGTTGAGCTTTTTGTAGTCGCCCTTTTTCCAGGACTTGGACTGGGCATAGGAGACCATTTCCTGCCAGAGATCCCCGGTCACGCCCTGATCGGGGATCTTGATGAAATTACCGGACTCATCCAGAAACGCGTTGCCGAATTCATTCACCTTCACGCCCCAGGAGATCATCTGCAGGGCGGTTGCCACATTGGCCTTGGTAGTCCGGGTCTCGTCGGCGATCCTCTTGAGGCGTTCAACGCTGTTGCCCGACGTGCCGTGCTGGGCCCCGGAGACCCGGTAGGGCTCCAGCACCTCGTGGATCTCCCTGGTGAGCTCCACCTGGATGCCTGCGCTGCTTTCTTCGATGCCGTGGGAGGTGCCGTTGTTCAGGGCGATCCAGTCAGGGAAGATCCCGTGGGCATTGAGCCCCTGGATGAGGAAGAGCGCCTCTGCCGGGGTGGACAGGCCTTCCTTGCCCCTGATCTCGCCCACCTCGGTCTCGTATCCGGCCCAGGGCGGGATGAAGGGGTTCAGTGCGATGTTGGCGAGCAGATTCTGCTCCTCGCTCATATGAGATGCGTCGATGGCCACCGAGGTGATCCCGAAATCGAACATCGAGGGAACATCGATCTTGGCCGCGTTCACTTCCACAGGCTTTTTCAGGCCGAAGTGGTCGGCGTGCACGGCCACCGGGATGGTGATGCCCAGTTCGTTGCAGAAGGTGTTTACATATTGTGCGAGGTTCCACATATTCACCAGGCAGTAGCCGCTCTCGGACTTCGCGATCTCGATAATGATGGCGGCATTGGCCCTCTGGGCGGCCTTGAGCGCAGCCCGGATCACCACGGAGTTGCGGCCGTTTGCGGCCATGGTCATGGCGTGGCCCTTTTTCAGCATGGCCCGGTCGATCACCTTGCCACTGACGATCAGGGCCCGGGAGTTGGGGAACAGCTTTTGAATGTTCGGCGGCCTTCCGATCTGGAGTGCCTTGTCGAAATCTGCGGAAAAACCCATATATGACCTCCTTGGTCTGTGCTACGAAAGCTGTTTGTTTTGGATCTGTTTCGTTATCAGAGATTGTTCTTCTTCGCAAACTCCTCGTACTCGAGCACGTCTTCTTTCGAGCCAATGATCAGCGGCACCCGCTGGTGAAGCTTGTCAGGCTTGATGTCGAGGATCCGCTCGTACCCGGTGGATGCATAGCCTCCTGCCTGCTCGGCGATATACGCCAGGGGGTTGGCCTCGTAGAGGAGCCTCAGCTTGCCGGTGGGCTTCTTCGGGTCTTTGATGTCTTCAGGGTACAGGAAAATGCCGCCTTTGAGCAGGTTGCGGTGAAAGTCGGCCACGAGCGAGCCGATATAGCGCGAAGAATAGGGCTTGCCGGTCTTGTTGCTATCTGACTTGAGATGGTCGATGTACTCCCGGGTGCCCTTCTTCCAGTAGAGGTAATTTCCTTCGTTCGCGCTATAGATCTTGCCCCGGGGCGGGATCTTGATATCGGGGTTGGAGAGCACGAACTCGCCCACGCTCGGGTCGAGACTGAAGACGTTCACGCCGTTTCCGGTGGAATATACGAGGTTGACGCTCGAGCTGTAGATGATGTAGCCGGCCCCGAAGAGCTGGCTGCCTGGCTGGAGGCAGTCTTCCAGAACGCCGTCTTCGCCGTCGGAGACGCGCTTGTAGATTCCGAAGATGGTCCCGATGGAGACGTTCACATCGACGTTGGACGAGCCGTCCAGCGGGTCGAACATGACCACGTATTCGCCTTTCGGGTGCTGCTTAGGCAGCATGATCAGATCCGGGACCTCCTCGGAGGCCATGACGCAGACCTTGCCGATATAGTCCAGCGCGCTGATGAACATGTTGTTGGCATAGACATCGAGTTTCTGGACTTCCTCCCCCTGGACATTCGTGTTGCCGGTGCGGCCGAGAATGTCTTCCACGAGCCCGGCATGGGCAACCTGGGCCGCAACGATCTTGGCCGCGAAGATGATCTGGCTCAGAATCGCGCTGAAATCCCCTTTGCCGCCATACCTCCGCTGTTCATCGATGATGTGTCTGTCAAGAGAGATGACTTTGTGATTCATAGTGCCTCCCCTTTGTATACAGGTAGTAATATCCGGAGATTCTTGTGTTCTCAAGGAATACTAGCACCTTGCCGGAGGAAAAATCAAGGCCATGTCATATCGTTCCAGACTTTTCGGACAGATGACCAGGAAAAGGGCGGCTCAAGAAAAATATCGTTGACAGGACAAAATGTTTCTGCGTATAGAAACATCATGTTGATACGAGTGCTTGAGGGCAAAAGAGGCGGATTCGTTGGAAAACGTGCTGCAACCATGTCGTGGTGGTGGCGTTTCCTGGAGAATGAGGTGGCGGGAGGTTTGCCCTAGAGCGACTTTTTTTAAAAGAGTACAGGCAAAAAAGGCGGCAGGCTCCCGACGAGCCTGCCGCCTTTTTGCGTGAAAGGGTATCGCAATGAAGACATTCAGAGTGTTCAGGGACAGGGATGATCAGGGGGTGGTGGTCAGGAAGCGCCTGACATGTGACACGCTCACCCCGGTCCAGGCGTACTTTTCCCTCGTGGGCCAGGGGAAGGGCTTTCTCCTTGAGTCCATCCCGGGCTCGTACAGCTTTATCGGGAGATTCTCCGATGAATGCATGGTTGCCGTACACGATCAGGCCGACCCCTGGAGCCGTATCCCCTTAAACGGCACATGGCTTACATTCGAACAGGGCGGCCTGCCACCCTTTATCGGCGGGTATGTAGGATACCTGGGGTATGATCTGGTGAGGGGGACCGAAAGGCTTCCCCGCCCGTGCGCGCCTTCGGGGTTCCCGGATGCCTTGCTGGGGCGCGTGGATACCCTGGTGGTCTTCGATCATCCCAAACAGGAGGTCTCCCTGGTCCATACGATCCTTGAGCCCGGAACCGGCGAGGACGATGCTCTGAGGAGGGCGGGCAGGGCCTTTGCCGCAATCGAGGGCTTGCTCTTTTCCCGCCCCTGCATCAAGGACATCCGGAACCCTCCCCCGTGCCGCATCAAGGACGCATCGCTGAGCGAGGAGGAATTTCTGGATGCGGTCAGGACCGCCAGGGGCTACATCAGGGAAGGCGAGATCATCCAGACCGTCCTCTCCCGGAGACTCAGGCTCGATGCCGCGTGCAGCCCGTTCGACACCTACCGGCGCCTCAGGCACATCAATCCTTCGCCCTACCTGTTCCATATCAACCTGGGCCATACGACCCTTGTGGGGTCCTCTCCCGAGGTCATGGTCAGGCTCCGGGGAGACACGATCACCTCGCTTCCCATCGCAGGCACGAGGCCCCGAGGCAAGAGCGAGCAGGAAGACCGGATGCTGGCCCGGGATCTGATGAACGACGCAAAGGAGCGGGCCGAGCACCTCATGCTCCTGGACCTGGCGCGCAACGACGTGGGCAGGGTCTCCCGGCCGGGCACGGTCAGAGTGACCTCCCGCGAGGAGGTAAGAAGGTACTCGCACGTCATGCACATCGTATCATGTGTGGAGGGCAGGATCAGGCCCGGGCTCACGAACCTGGATGTGCTGAAATCCTGCTTCCCCGCGGGAACGGTATCAGGAGCGCCCAAGGTCAGGGCCATGGAGATCATCGACGAGCTGGAAGGAATATGCCGGGGCCCGTATGCGGGCGCAGTGGGGTATCTGTCGTTCAACGGAGACATCGACACCGGGATCGCCATCCGGACCATCTTCATCCAGGACAGGGAATACTACGTGCAGGCAGGGGCCGGGATTGTGTGGGACTCGGTGCCGGAGAGCGAGCTCAAAGAGATCGACAGCAAGCTCATGGCCCTGAGCGCGGCCCTGGGAGGCATTGCATGATCCTCATGATCGATAACTTTGACTCCTTCACCTATAACCTGGTCCAGGGCCTTGAGATCCTGGGGCAGGAGGTCGTGGTGTACCGGAACAATGCCGTGAGCCTCGATGAAATACAGGAATTGGCTTTGTCGGGCGTCATCATCTCGCCTGGTCCGGGTATGCCTGGTTCTGCGGGCATTTCCATAGAGGTGGTCAGGAGATTCCATATGAGCATCCCCATCCTGGGCGTATGCCTGGGGCACCAGTGTATCGCAGAGGCGTTCGGTGCAACTATTATCCATGCGGGCAGGGTCATGCACGGGAAGTCCTCGCAGATCACCCATGACGGCTGTTGTCTGTTCGCGGGTATTCCCCAGGGGTTCGAGGCGGTGAGGTACCATTCCCTTGCCGTGGACGAGCAGACCCTGCCCGGGGCATTCCTCGTGTGCGCCCGGTCAGAGGACAACGAGGTAATGGGTATGAGGCATGAGCACTATCCAATCTTCGGGGTTCAGTTTCATCCGGAATCCATTGCCACCCAGCATGGGCACCGGATCATGAGTAATTTCATTGCACAGACAAAGGAGGTCGTATGAAGGAGTTCATCGAAAAGCTCATCGCAGGGCAGGACTTGAGCGATCAGGAGATGGGAACGGCTTTTGAAGCCATCATGTCCGGGCAGGCCAATGACATCCAGGTTGGAGCGTTTCTGGTCGCCTTAAGGGCCAAGGGCGAACGTCCCTCCGAGATCGCGTCCGCTGCGCGGATCATGCGGGGCAAGGCATTGAGGGTTCCCGTGGATTTCGATGTCGTGGACACCTGCGGCACGGGTGGGGACGGCGCGTTCACGCTCAATATTTCCACGGCCGTCGCCTTTGTCCTGGCCGGTGCGGGCGTTCGGGTGGCCAAGCACGGCAACCGCTCGGTGAGCTCGTCGTCTGGCAGCGCAGACTGCCTGGAAGTGCTCGGTATCCCCATCGACCTGGGGCCGGAGCAGGCAGCGGATTCACTCAGCAAGGACGGAGGCTTTGCCTTTATGTTCGCACCCCGGTACCATCCGAGTATGAAGCACGCCATGCCTGCCAGAAAACAGCTCGGCATGAAAACGATCTTCAATATCCTGGGCCCCCTGACCAACCCGGCGAATGCCGCGTACCAGGTCATCGGCGTCTATCACCAGGACCTCATCGATCCCATGATCGAGTGTTTAAGACTCCTGGGGTCAAAGGGCGCCATGGTGGTCAACTCCGGCCTCGACGAGGTGTCCGTATCCGGGGTGACCCGGTATGCGCGGCTCACCTGCGGCAGGATAGAGAGGGGCGAGATCAGGCCCGAGGATGCCGGGATCCAGCGGCAGGGCCTGGATGGGCTGCGTGTATCGAACCCGGAGGAATCGGCCCGGAAGATTCAGGCCGTATTCGAGGGAAAGCTCAAAGGCCCCTGCCTGGACGGGATCCTGCTCAATGCAGGGGCTGCGTTCATGGCCATTGACAGCGGCCTGGGCATCCGGGAAGGCGTGGAGAAGGCGGTAAAGGTGATCGCGGAAGGCGGCGCGCGCGAGGCGCTGAAACGGGCCAGGGCATGATGGACTTTCTCCGTCACATGAGGCAACTGGCGCAGCAGAGGGTCGCCGGGCTCTCGACCGGGGATTCCGGCTTCTCCTCCCGGCCGCCCATCCGATCATTCAGGGATGCGCTCACCGGTATGGCGGTGATCGCCGAGGTAAAGTACGCCACGCCGGTTGACGGGCATCTCGGGATGCGTAAGAGCCCTTCCGAGCTCGCCGCCGACTACGAGGGCTTAGGCGCCTCGGCCATATCCTGCCTCACCGAGCCCATGTTCTTTGCCGGGAGCACGGATCACCTCGTCGAGATCAGAAAGAGCTCAAGGCTCCCCCTGCTCATGAAGGACTTCATCGTTGACGAGCGCCAGCTGTGCCAGGCCAGGTCCTTAGGCGCGGACGCGGTACTGCTCATCACCGAGATGCTCTCGACACAGGAGCTCGCCCGGCTCTTCTCCTTCGGCAGGTCCCTGGGCCTGGACTGCCTGGTGGAGGTGCACGGCCGGGAGGGGCTGGACAAGGCCCTCGATGTCGGGGCCGGCATCATCGGGGTGAACGTGCGCGATCTCTCGACTCTCAAGGTCGAGCCGAAGCGCCACGAGGAGATGGCAGGCCTTCTGCCTCCCGGGGCGGTCAAGGTGGCCGAAAGCGGCATCTCGTCGGCAAAGAGGATCGAGGAGCTCGGGCGGCTGGGCTATGACGCGGCGCTCATCGGGAGGGCCGTGGTCAGCGAGCAGACCCGGCGGGAGATATTTCGATGTGGGTGAAGATCTGCGGCATCGTCCGCTACGAAGACGCCAGGGCAGCATGCGAATACGGTGCAGACGCCGTGGGCTTTGTGCTCACCCGGAGCAGGAGAAGGGCGGACCCGGATCTGGTGGGCTCGTGGATTCACGATATCCGGGGGATGGAGAAGGTCGGGGTGTTCACGGATGAAGACCCCGGATACATCGCAGAGATCTCGAAGCGTCTGGGGCTTGATACGGTTCAGCTCCACGCGCCGGTTATACCGGGGCACCGGTTATTGCTTGAAGATTTCCGGGTGATCATGGCCCTGAAGCACACCGAGCCGGGCCCGTACCCGGCGCGGATTCCGGAGGGCTTTCCCTGCCGTGTTCTCCTGGACCCGAGCATGGGCACGGGCAGGGCCGGCGACTGGAGACGCCTGGGCATCCCCTTTATCCTCGCCGGAGGGCTCACCCCGGAAAACGTCGGGCAGGCGATCGTTCAGGCAGGGCCTTTCGGGGTGGACGTGAGCTCCGGAGTGGAAACAGCACCCGGAATCAAAGACAGGCAAAAGATCCAAAAATTCATCCGGGAGGCGAAACAGGAGGCGAAAAAATGAAGGGTTATTTCGGAGAATTCGGCGGCCGGTATGTGCCCGAGACGCTGCTCCCTGCCTTGCAGGAGCTTGAAGACGAGTTTTCAGCGGCGTGGAGGGACCGAGAGTTCCGGGACGAGTTTGCCGGCTGTTTAAGAGACTATGTGGGCAGGCCCAGTCCCCTGACCCATGCGCGCAGGCTCTCTGCACATCTGGGCATCGAGGTCTGGCTCAAGCGGGAGGATCTGAACCACACCGGCTCCCACAAGATCAACAACGCCATCGGTCAGATCCTCCTGGCACGGCGGATGGGCAAGCACAGGATCATCGCCGAGACCGGTGCGGGCCAGCACGGGGTCGCCACGGCGACCGCCTGCGCGCTGTTCGGGCTGTCCTGTGCCGTGTACATGGGCGCCCGGGACATCGAGCGGCAGCACATGAATATGGAGCGCATGCGGCTCCTGGGCGCGGAGGTGGTCCCGGTATCCACGGGCGCCGCAACCCTGAAGGACGCGACCAGCGAGGCCATCCGCGACTGGGTGACCAATGTGGACACCACCTACTACCTCCTGGGCTCGGCTGTCGGACCCCATCCCTATCCGACCCTGGTGAAGGAGTTTCAGCGTATCATCGGCGAGGAGGCCAGGGAGCAGATCCTGGAGAAGACCGGCTCGCTTCCCCGTGCCGTGATCGCCTGCGTGGGCGGTGGAAGCAACGCCATCGGCATATTCACCGGGTTCATGAACGACCCGGTGGAGCTCATCGGGGTCGAGGCCTACGGCGATGCAAACGGCCGTCACGGAGCCAGCATTCACTTCGGTTCCCCGGGCGTCCTGCACGGGGCGCGCTCCTTTCTGTTGCAGGACCGTGACGGCCAGGTCCTGGACACCCATTCGGTTGCGGCCGGGCTCGATTACCCAGGGGTGGGGCCGGAACACAGCTTTCTCTCGGCAACCCGCAGGGCCACATACGAGCTGGTGGACGACCGGCAGGCACTGGACGCCTTCAGGCTCCTGAACCGTCTGGAAGGCATTGCCCCGGCCCTGGAGAGCGCCCATGCGATCGGCTTTCTCGAACAGTATGCGCCTGGTCACGAGGGGGCCACGGTGCTGGTGAATCTCTCGGGACGGGGAGACAAGGACCTGCACACGGTCCTGCAGGAGGGACTATGATAGCCGAAGCGATACGGACGAGCAAAAGGGCGGTCATCCCCTATGTGACGGCGGGCCTGCCCGATCTGGACACCACGGGAGAGATCATTCGGGCCCTCAGCGATGCCGGCGCGGCAGCCATCGAGATCGGGATCCCCTTTTCCGACCCCATGGCGGACGGTCCGGTGCTCCAGAGGGCCTCCCATCTGGCGCTCAAGGCAGGCTTCACCCTGGAGGGCCTGCTGTCCAGGCTGCCGAAGTGGAGCGCCGGGGTGAGCACCCCGCTGATCGTGATGTCGTACATCAACCCCCTCATGCGAGGCGGGATGAGAAAAACGCTCGCCCGGCTAAAGAGCAGCGGGATACAGGGCGTCATCGTCCCGGACCTGCCCTGTGATGCCGCGGGCATCCATGAAATGTGCCGGGATATCGACATGGACCTCATCAGGCTCGTGGCCCCCGCCACGACCGAAGAGCGGATGCGGGAGGTCGTGTCCCAGTGCAGCGGCTTTGTGTACGCAGTCACGATCAAGGGGGTGACCGGGGCCCGGTCGAGCCTGCCTCCAGAGGTCAAGCGGCAAGTGCAGGACATCAGATCCCTCACGGATCTGCCCGTATGCACAGGCTTCGGTGTGTCCACTGCCATCCAGGTCGAAAACATGCTCTCCTTTTCCGACGGGGTGATCGTGGGCAGCCATCTCATGGACGGGGTTATGGAGGCGGGAGAACCGGTGGAGGAAGCAAGAGAGCTGCTCCGGAAGCTGATGATGTGAATCATTTCTGGAACATTTCATATGGGAGCAACGCCTTTTGTCAGGGGCGCCTTTTTAAGAGAATCGGGAGAAAGGACCTCTTCGTGCTAGTACTACAGTGGTGGAGTAGAAAAACTGACATTGAAGGCCTATATAGGATTCCTGCGAGAGAATCGAAGGAGGGCGTCACGGAATGGAAGAGCAAGAACAAAGAGCGGTCAAGCAATGGCCGAAGGCATTTGCCGAGATAGAGAATCGGATAGATCATGTGTTTGCCCAGTATCAAAGCAGGGAACGTGCGATACAGTATATCAAAGGGCTTTTGAGCCCGGTAGAGCGGAAGAATTCCTGGCAGCTTGCGGAAGCAGCG
>Ga0208694_1000456_pt1 | contig 60953 bp, 58 predicted proteins | sample AD_UKC078_MetaG_FD_184442 | JGI IMG/M metagenome (GOLD analysis project Ga0208694, IMG submission 184442) | Active sludge microbial communities of municipal wastewater-treating anaerobic digesters from USA - AD_UKC078_MetaG (SPAdes) (version 2) | ecosystem: Engineered > Bioreactor > Anaerobic >...
AAGATTGGTTTAAAATCATTATGGAAGCTAAACAAAAGAAAAAACTTTTGGGTGTAATTTATTTAATTGTAGCTCTTTACGCTTTGCATAACTTTGCTATCTATTTTTTCTTTTCAGATTTTCTAGATCAGCATTTTAGCAAAATAACCTTAAGTATAGTTTATGCTGCCGGAGCGTTTTTGGCAATATTTATTTCTAATTATCTTGGAGAGATTATTAGAAAGTTCTCAAACTATAAAACCCTTATAACAGTATCTATAGCTCAATTTTTAGTAGTTATAGTCTTATCTCTAGCAAATTATATCAATCTCTACACCTTGATTATTTTTGCGGTTTTTTATTTAACTTTTTCTACTCTGATTTGGGTTTCTATAAATATTTTTGTGGAACAGTTTTCAGACAATGAAAGTACTGGTTCTATTCGTGGAGCGATTTTAACTATTTATAACTTTTTATCTATAGCCACACCTTTTATTTCTGCTAGTATTTTTAGTTATGTAGGTTATTCTGGTTCTTTCGTTCTAAGTGCCCTAGCTCTTTTGCCACTAATTTATATTGTAGTCAGCTCCTTTAAACATGTAAAGGAACCCGTTTATGAGAAAAAAAATCTATTTGAAGGATTAAAAATCGTAGCAAAAAATAAAAATATGCGAGGAGTAATAGCTTCTTCATTTGCCCTCAATTCTTTTTATGCTGTAATTAGTATTTATTTAATTCTTTACTTGACAGAGACTTTAGGTATCTCTACTACTGTTTTTGTGGGTATTATTACTCCTATCACTTTAATACCTTTTATTATTATTCCTTATAGATTAGGAAAATATTCAGATGAAATTTTTGGAGAAAAAAGATTAATGATATCTGGTATTGCAACCTTGAGTTTAGTTTTAGTTTCAATTTATCTTTTCAAGATTACAACCAGCAATCCCATTGTTTGGATAGTTTTATTGTTTATTGCAAGATTTGGTGCAGCTGTAGCTGAGACAGAAAATTACGCCTATTTTTATAGAAAAGTTGACGGAAGAGATGCGGGCATGATCGCTTTATTCCAAAACATGTTTAATGTGGGTTTTCTTTTTGTTTCTTTAACAGGAGTGTTTCTGCTCAAAGTTTTCAATACTGGTCTAACAACCATTTTCTTTGTGGTAGGAATCTTTGGATTTTTATCTTTATTTTTTATTTCAAAAATTAATAAAAATGAATTAAAAAAAGAAAAACATGAAGAAGTGGATAAAAAAGTTAGTAAAGAAATTCGTTATGAAGAAATCAAAAAAGAAAATTCCGCCGAAAAAGAATGGCAAGAAAATTTAAATAAAGATAAAGAGGTGGAAATTTGGGCTTAATTAAAAATATGAAAATACAAATAGATTTAGAAAGATACAAAAAAGAAGAGAAGAAAGCTGGAATAAGAATTAATAAATTTTTAAGTGATTTTGGTATTTTGAGTAGAAGAGAAACGGACAAGTTAATTTCTCAAAAAAAGATTCATATCAATGATAAGATCGCTTCCCTTGGGGACAGGGTCAAAGATAAAGATTCTATCTTTATAAATCAAAAAATGGAAAGTCTAAAATATTTTATCCATTACAAAAAGCGTGGGGAAGAGACAACTTTTAAACTTATAGATAAAATACGTTATGAGCCTATTGGTAGACTAGATAAAGAAAGTGAAGGACTTTTAATTTATAGTAATGATTACAGAATTGTAGAAAAATTGCTTAATCCAAAAAACAAATTGGAGAGAGAATACTTTGTGCAGGTTAGAGAAAAAGCTACTCCTAGAGTAAAAACCATTTTAGAAAAAGGAATTCAAACTAGAGAAAATTCCTACTCTCCCGCTAAAAGAGTTACTTTAGATGAGGAAAACAGAAATGTTATAAAAATAGTTTTGATAGAAGGTAAAAAGCATGAAATTAGAAGAATGTTAAATGCCTTAAATCTTACTATTTTATCTTTAAAAAGAGTTCGTTTTTCTTTTTTGAAATTAGAAAAATTAAAACCTGGAGAGTTTAGAGAGCTAAAAGGAGAGGAATTGAAAAAGTTTTTAGAAAGTTTAAATATAAAATAAAAAACCACGGATTAAACCGTGGTTTTAGCTTTAACTTGTGCTTCAGCCATCTCAACCGTACACATCAAAGCTTTTAAAGCTTTGAATGATTTTTCAACCCCTTTCCAAGATAAAGAATCATTAAATTTGGCGACACCGTCAAGATGATTAGCCAGATTTTCAGCTTCACGGGAAGCGTCTTGAATTACAGTAGAAAGTCTTAATGGCTTAAATTTGCCTTGATCGTAGGCTGGACTGAGAGTGTTCCAGTCCTCCACAGAGACCATGTCTCCTTTCGCGACTATAACGCGAGCATCCTCAGACTTGAATTCTTCAAGCGCTATATAAGCAATTATTTTTTTTTCCATGATAAAACTATTTAATTAAATTGAACAATTATTTTCTAAATAATTTATATCATTTTATAACAGCTTTGTCAAACTTAATAAATCAACTCCTCTTCTTCGATTTTATCCATTTTATCTAGGATAAATTTTCCAATATCTATGCCTGAACTTTTCAAAATAAAGTCTAATCGAGAATCTTCAAAAATATTTGGTGAAGTGTGTATGTCTAAAACCTTAATAGTATAATCATGCTTGTGACCCGTTTTTTCACCTGAGACCTTTTTTTCTATAATAGCTAAATCTACCAAAGCTTGATTTTCAAAAAGAAAAGTTTTGTAAATCTCTTCAACGGTTTTACGAATTTCTTTTTTTAGATTTTCTTCTGCGTGAATCAAACATCTTTTATTGCAAACATGATCTATTAAATATTTTTCTTTGATGATTTTATCTCGAACAATTCTATCTCCTTTATGATTAATAATCTCTGCTGGAGTTGGAATATATATATTTTCTCCACGATAATTTGGTATAGCAGCAACTGAAACATATCTTCCATCTACATGTTCTTCCAAAAGCACTTCTCTGCCCTCTTTCAAAATTTCTTTAGCCTTATCAAAAGCTTCCAAAAAAGAATAGGTAATGGTGCTTTTGTGATTGAATTCGTGTTTAGCTTCTTTAACCACTAAAGGGGTTTGAAACCTGTTCCAAGCTTCCTCCAGTCCAGCTTTCAAGCTTTGTAAATCTCTAATCAAAATATATTTTGGCACAGAAAAGCCGATTTGATTTAAAATTCTACGAGAATTGACTCTGTCAGGAGTAGAAATATGATTGTCTTTAAAGATCGGTTTGACCTCTAATCTTTGAGCTAAAGCGTGATAATCTTCATTTTTATTGCTAGTAAGATCAATATAAAAATCAGCCTTAGAAAAAACTTTGTGAGCATCAGAAGGAATACCTCTTTCAAACCAATTACCTCTTTCGTCTAAAACCACATCTATAACTTCTATTAAATCTTGATATCTAGAAAGAGAAATTATAATATTTGCCCCATTTCTCATAGAGCGAGAGTAGTCGTCTTTTCCTCCACGGATGATAGCTATAGTTTTTCTTCTGTGTGACATAATTCATTTAAATTATATCATAAAGCAAAATATTATTTTCTAATTTTATTTCTTAGAAACTTATGATAATTAATAGCAAAACGATGAGTCTCTTCATTTAGAAAAATAATTTCTTCTTCAAATTGCTTAACTATTTTTTTTTCTTTATTTTTTAAAGCTATAACTTCTCTAGCTTTATGTTTTTCATTTTTTACTACCGAAGAAAAAATTATTTTTTCCAATATATCTTTAGGAAGACTTTTTTCTAATTTTTCATAGATATGTGATAAATGAGTTTGCCCTCCATCTATAACTAAAATATTTGGGCCTTTCCATTCCGAATGACGGAATCTTCTTTCTAAAACCTCGACTAAACCCATTAAGTCATTGTTTACTTTTTCTTCTAATTTAAATTTTTTATATTCATTTTTTTTCAGTTCTCCGTCTTCGAAAGCACACATTACTCCAACTCTATTTACTCCAGAAATATGAGAAATGTCATAACTTTCTATCCTTACCCCTTCCAACTTCTCCTGATTTAAAGATTCTTTTTTAATCAAATTAATATCTTTTAAATAATTAAAAGTCTTAATTTTTTCTAAAATTTTACCCGCTTCTTCAAATTTCTTTTCTTTGGCTTTAGCTTTCATTTCTTTTTCTAAAGATTTCAAAAGTTTTTCAATTCCTCCAGATAAAATCTTTTCAATATTTTTAAGATTTTTGGCATAATCTTTTTTGGAAATTAAATCTAAACAAACTCCAGGGCAAAGTCCTATTTGATAATTAAAACACCCCCTTTTTTCATTTAATTTACATTTATCTCGATAAGGAAAAATCTTTCTAATAAATTTCATTATTTCTGTGAGCTCAGCTTTGGAAACAAAAGGTCCAAATTTTTTAGAGATCTTTAAATCTTTCAATTTTTCAATCTCCCTCTCTCTCATAATTAAGACTTTTGGAAAATCTTCTTTAGTAAAAACAACATATGAATAACTTTTATTGTCTCTTTCTTTTACATTAAAAAATGGCTGCAATTCTTTTATATACTTTGATTCTAAAATAATAGCCTCCAAGACTGACTTGGTTTCTAAATAAAAAATACTTTTAGCATTTTCTATCATGCTTAAAATCCTAGTTCCCCGAGTATTGACTAAGTCTTTAGAAAAATAACTCTCCACTCTATCTTTTAGGACTGTAGCTTTACCAATATATAAAACATTTTTTCTATTTGGAATATCTTTTCCAATATGTTTTTTGTCTAAGAAAAAATAAACTCCACTTGTTTCTGGCAATTTATTTTTTTTTAAATCTTCTTTTTTCATGACTATGAATATAACAAAAAGAAAGCCTTCAGCAAAAATACTAAAAAAAAATTTTGTTATTTTATAATTTTAAACCATTTACCAATTAGCGGAAGAGGTCTTTCTCTTTCATCCCAACCATTTAAGAAACCAATCACAATTGAAATGAAAATAAACAATCTAAACGCCGGAATAAAAAGCCAGCCGAATATTGGCAAAAGAACCAAAGCCACATATCCTACTACAGCAAAAATCAAAAGACTTAATCCTTGATTAGCGTGGAATCTTCCTTGTTTTGATTCTGGAATCGCTAAAAGCGGAAGAAAAAACAAAATATAAGCAAAAGCGTAAAAAATATTATCATTATCAAGGGATTTAGAAAAATTCTCTTTTTCAGTTTTCTCTTCTATTTTCTCTACCTCTTCTATTTTCTCTACCTTTTCTTCAATTTGTTCCATATATTTAAGTATAACAAAATTATTCAAATACTTTCAATTCTTTAAAAACAGACCGATAAAGCTCTATGGTGTTTTTAGCCACCCTTTCTGAGAGAGAAAATCTAAATCCATCATGTGCTATACGATTTCTAATTTTATGAGCCGCCCAAGCAAGATCAATTGTATTAAAACCTGCAACTTTTAATTTGTCGGCCAAAGTTAAACCTCTATAACCCTTATCAGACAGAACTTCGTCTAAAAGATTATCCGCCTCCAAAATCCCTATTCTCCAAATAGCTTCTTCTTTTCCTTGCATATATCCGATAACTGTATTCCAACGACTCATATACCACTCCCTTCTGTCATCTTGATAAGCGAGTTTTAGCTTTTCCTCTTCAGTCAAAGGAATATTAATAGTTGTCTGAGTAAGAGCTTCTGTAGGAGAATCGACCTTTTCTGTCTCAGTATCAAAAGATTTTTTAATTTTTATAACTTTATTCTCTTTAATTGGAATAATATTTTTAACCTTATAGTTTATAAGAAGATCTTCTTTTGTTTTAATTTTCTCCACTTCTTCCGAAGATAAATCACTTTCATCAATAGGTAATCCTGAGATTCCGGCCGGTAAACTATTCTCTATTTTAGTCTCTTTTTCTTCAGCAAGTCTTTCTTCAAAAGATTCTTGCACCTTGAGTTTTTCTAGCTCCGCAAGCCTTTTTGCTCTAGCTTCTTTTTTGGCGGCTTCTTTTTCTGATTTGGTTTTTTCTTTAGCTTCATTTACAGGAGCAAGAATTATAGACAACCATTTAAGCATGGAGTATATTAGCCATATTAAAACAAAAAAAGTTAATAAAGTTAAAAGGTCATTAAAGAAAGCTATAATGGGATTTTGTATAGATGTTTGCAAGTTTGCAAACCAGGGATCATTATTAACCTTACCTACAACATAACCCACATCTCCAGGATTTACTCCATAATTTGCAGATCCGCTACTATAAATTGTTCCAGCAGTATCAGCTCCCCCTGAAAAAAGATTGTTTTTCAAAGTGTCCCACCAAGACATCTGGTCAGGACTTTTGCTGCCAAGATACAAAACTTCAGCATTCGGGTCAAAATTTGAATAAGAAGAAATGGTTGAATCTTTTATCCATTCTCTATCTCGCAAACCATCCCAAGCATCATTTCTGTGATCGACTAAATATTGTGCTTTATCAATTCTTAAAATCCAAAATAAAAATACATAGCGTATAGCTAAAAGGATATTATAAAAAATGTTAAAAATATAATCCAAATTAAAAGAATACATGCTCTATGATATAAAAATTATATCATAATTTAATATTTTACTTTTGAATAAAACTTTCAAGATCTTTAACGATTTTAAAAAGCTTTTTGTCTTCAAAAAGATTGCCGATAAAGTGGACGGCTCTGGGTAAATTTTGACTATTTACATCTTCCTTTTTAGTGGTTTGAATAGAAATAGCTGGAGCTCCTATAATATTAGCTGGCACAGTGAAGAGGTCTGCTAAATACATAGCCAAAGGATTAGTAATCTCTCCAAATTTCCAAGGAAACATGGTGGAGGTTGGAGTCATGATCAAATCTACTTCTTCAAAAACTTTCTGAAATTCCATTTTCAAGATTTCTCTAGCCATTACAGCCTTATTGTAATAAGCGTCAAAATACCCAGCGGACAAAATATAAGTGCCAAGCAAAATTCTTCTTCTCACTTCATCACCAAATCCTTCCGTTCTAGAATTAATGAAATTTTTTATAGTATCCCCCCCTCCCGAAAAAAGTCCATATCTTACACCATCGTATCTTCCCATATTAGAAGAAACTTCAGCTGGACAAATAATGTAATAAATAGCTAAAGCTTTATCCATATTTGGAATATCTACTTCTTCTATTTTATAACCTAGGGTTTTTAAATTCTTAACCTGCAATTCAAAATCTTCTAAGATTTTAGGGTCTACACTTTTTCTTATTTTCTCATCACTTAATATTTTTGGAATACCAATTTTCTTTTTTATTTCTAAATTTATATCCTGTCTCTTTTCTTTTGGAATACTGGTAGAATCTTTTTTATCGTAAAAAGAAATTAATTCAAAAAAAGATTCAGCCTCTTCTACATTGTTTGTAAAAGTTCCAATCTGATCTAAAGAAGAACCCATGGCTATAAGTCCAAATCTAGAGACTGAGCCATAAGTAGGTTTAAATCCTACTAAATTACAAAAGGCAGCCGGCAAACGGATTGAACCCCCTGTATCTGACCCTAAGGCCAAAAGGGTGTAATTCGACGCCACAGAGGCTGCAGAGCCCGCTGAGGAGCCTCCAGGCACTCTTTCTTTATCAAAAGGATTCTTGGTGGGGCCATAAAACGAGGTTTCGCTAGAGCTTCCCATGGCAAATTCATCCATATTTGTCCTACCTAAAAGTATAACCCCTTTTTCTTTTAGTTTTTCAACAATACTAGCATCATAAGTGGCCACATAATTTTCCAACATTTTTGAACCAGCTGTAACTTTTTCTCCAGCTACTAAAATATTATCTTTGACTAAAATTGGTATACCTGTCCAAACATCAGACTTATTTTCATCTATAATTTTTTGAGCATTAATAATTTGCTCATTAATAAACTCAGTTGAATAAAAATCAACAACAGCATTTAAATCTTCTGCTTCTGAAATATTTTGATTAAATTTCCTTTCATTATTTTTAATAGTTTCTAAAGAAAGATCAACCAGCTGTCGAACAGTAATCTTTTTTGAAACTAAATCTTCGTGAATTTGTTTTACAGTCTTCATGTTATTTTTCTTTATTTTTATGTTTATCTAAAACTTGAGCAACTTCAACATAGTCACCATTTCTAATTGGAGCATTTTCTAAAAGAGCTTCGGTGTAAAAATTGGCTTGATTTAAAACATTGTCTTCACGAATAATGTTGTTGTTTACAGAATCTTTAAATTGTTTACCATATCCTTCTCCACCAGAAGATTCGACACTTCCGCTCGTCATCTCTGAAACCTGTCCAACATATTCTAAAACTTCTTTCATTTGCACTAAGAATTTTTCTTTCTCTTCTTCAGTTAAGGAAAGTCTAGATAGCAGAGCCACGTCTTCTAAATCCTTTTTTGTAAATTCGATATTAGCCATAAATTTATAAGTATTTTAACAGAAAAACTCTTATTTTAAAAGCTGAACAAATTCGCTCTCATTTATAATTTTCACCCCTAATTCTTTAGCGCTTTTTTCCTTACCGGAAACTTTTCCATCAATATTTTTGCCCAGCAAAAGATAATCTGTATTTTTAGAAACTGAAGAAGAAACTTTTCCTCCCAAGCTTTCAATTAAAGTCTGAAAATTTTCTCTGGGTTTTGAAAGCGCTCCCGTAATCACAAATATTTTATTTTTTAATCTATCACTCTCCCCATTATTTCTATATTTTTTTTCTTCTTTTACCCTTACTATCTTTAATAATTCTTCCAAAAATCTTCTATTCTTTTTTTCTCCAAAATATTCTAAAAGAGACTCTAAACTCTTTTCTCCTAAACCAGCTACTCCAAAATCTTCTTTCATCTCCAAAAGAGTTTTAGTTTTTTGGTTTTCCAATAATTTATCTATTTCTTTTAAGAAATTTTCAAAACTACCAAATTTTTTCGCTAAATCTTTTGCCGCCACTTCCCCCACCTGTCTAACACCTAAAGAGAAAATAAATTTGTGTAAAAGAATATCTTTAGATTTTTCTATAGCTTCAATCAAATTTTCAGCGCTTTTTTCTCCAAAACCTTCCAAACCTTCTATATCTTCTTTTTTTAATTTAAAAATATCTAAAACGCTTCTAACTAATCCTAAATCGTAAAATTCATCTATAATTTTTTCACCCATTCCGACAATATCAAAAGCTTTTTTAGAAACAAAATAAGCAAAATATTCTCTGTGTTTAGCTTCGCAATCTGGATTTTTGCAAAAGAGTCCTGCCGAATAGCCACTTTTGTTTAATTTATTTTCCTCTCTTTCTAATTTGGAATTACAGATTGGACAACTTGCTGGCATGGCAAACTTTTTACTATTTTTTGGGCGAAGCTCTTTAATAACTGAAACTATTTCTGGTATTACGTCTCCAGCTTTTCTTATTATCACCGTGTCTCCAATTCTCACATCTAACCTTTGTATTTCATCACTATTGTGAAGAGTTGCTCTTTTGACATGAGAACCATATACTAAAACCTCTTCCAACTCTGCTACTGGGGTAGCCACTCCTGTTCTACCGATTTGTATAGTAATATCTAAAACTTTAGTAGAAACTTCTTCAGCTGGAAATTTATAAGCCACTCCACCCCTTGGGGATTTCGCTGTAAAACCAAGTTTTTCATCAATCTCTCGTTCATTTATTTTTATCACTAAACCATCTATACCAAACTCTTCAGTCTTTCTTTTATCTTTCCAGTCATCATACATTTTTTGCACCTCTTCTAAAGTCTTGCATATTTTATAGTCAGAATTTACTAAGAAATTATTTTCTTTTAAGAATTCTAATTCTTCACTTTGAGTTTTAAATTCTCCTCCCTCAATATCGTAAGCAAAAAATCTTAAATTTCTTTTAGAAACCACATTACTGTCCAATTGTCGCAAAGTCCCGGCTGCCAGATTTCTAGTATTAGCATATTTAATCAATCCTAAAACTTCTTGTTCTTGATTAATTTTTTCTAAATCGCTTTGTTTGATCCAAGCCTCCCCCATAATAGTCAGAGAAATATTTTTCTTTAACTTAAGAGGTATAGATTTTATCATTTTGACATTTTCGGTAATATCTTCACCTATTTCACCATCGCCTCTTGTAGCCCCTCGAAATAAGACTCCGTCTCGATAAGTCAAAATTACTTTTAGACCATCAATTTTTAGCTCTGAAATATATTTAAAATCTTTTGAAAAATTTTCTTTTTCTAAAATTCTCAAATTTCTTTCTTCCCATTTTTTTAATTCTTCCAAATCAAAAACGTCATCATAACTCCACTGCTTAATTTCGTGACGAACTTTTTGAAATTTTTCTAAAATTTTTCCTCCCACTCTTTTACTGGGACTGTCTTCCGTAGCAAATTCAGGATTTTCTTTTTCTAATTTTAATAATTCAGAAAAAAGAGAGTCGTAAACCGTATCTTCTATTTCAGGACTATCTAAGACATGATATAAATATTGATGCTTTTCAATGAGTTTTTTCAACTCTAAAATCCTTTGTTTTATATCATTTTTTGAGTTTTTCATTTCTAGATTATAGCAAATTTAAGCTATAAAATTAATTGCCAGAATATCTGTCTATTGTCCTACTGACAGTGTTTTTATTGTTTAAATCACAACTAGAATATCCGGTAGAAATAATGCTATATTTTTCGGTAAGAAGAATTTGTCCCGGAATACTACTTGAACTATATTTTTTATAAAAATCCACCAGCACACATCTAAACGTATCTTTATCTTTAGCATCTTTTTCTCTAATCACTAATCCAAAAGTCGTAGTAGCCTGAGTAGAGTCTCCCACAATTGAATAAGAAGTTTTTTTGTTCAATAAATTATTTATAACATCATCTCTATTATTCACAAATCCTGCAGAATAAGATCTTGTCTCTAGATCAGAAAATATTTGATTATAGTCACCATTACTAGCGCAAGAAATTTTTGTTTTAAAGCTTTCGCCAACATAATACGAGACTTCAGGAATGGAACTGCTAGCAAAAAATACATTTACTGAAGCATTATTTTCAAAATCTTTTTTAGGGTTTAGAGGAGTAGAAGGAGTAATTTTATTTAAAAACAAAGACACCCCTTTAGAATTATCTCTAAAAACATTGTCTATATATTGAGCACATTCTAGCCCGCTATCTGCCGCGAAATAAGCTTCCCTATTACTGGCTACCATTCTAGAAAAAACAATTTCTTTTTGTATCATCGTAGCTACCGTCAAACCAAAAGAAAGAATGATGGAAGAAAGAACTAAAGTCATTATTAAAATATAGCCAGGCTCAGCCACTTCTTTTGTTTTGATGTTTTTATGTTTTTTGTTTAAAATTTTATCTTTCATATATATAATCAACTACTTCTACAAATCTTTTTGGGGTATAATAAACTTTTACTTCAACTTTCAAAGAACTTTCAGAAACTTTAGTTATTGTAGTTGTTCTTTTAAAGTCTGTAAGCTCTCCATTAGAACAATTGTAGCTTCCATATAAAGAACTATACCTTAAAGTTTCACAACCCCCTTTGTGAACTATGCCAGTAAGAGTAGAAAAAGAACCATTATCCAAATAAAGACCTTGTTCTAATTTAGAACCCATTTTGTCTGAAAAAAGGTACCAAGCTATAGTGCGAGGATTGGTACCGGAATTTTGTAAAACATCTTTAGTAACATTAGTGGCATCAGGACTGGCTCCCCCAAAACTGCAAACGGCCGATTCTACGATTCCTTCGCTGGAGCTGTAATTATAATCTACCTGTTTGCAAGCCAAAACAAAACTATCTCTATAAGCTCTAAAGTTTTCCACTATTTCTTCTGCCAAAAAGGCTGCAGCAATTCTGTTTCTCTCTTGCCTTATTTGTCCCACAGAGTTTACAATCAATCCTAGAGGACCAATGATGGCCATCACTATGATAGTCATAGAGACCATAGCCTCTATTAATGTAAAACCTTTTTGGTTTTTATTTTTAAAAATTGTCATATTAATTATCTAGCAATCTTTGAGTAATCATTGTTTGAGCCGAGAAAGTGGAAGTGGAAATTATTGATCCAGCCTTATTTACAGAAACATCTATAACTCCGGTAGTGGTCAATAAAACCTTGGGTTGAAGATAGTCAATTTTTGATAGTCCGCTCAAACTAAAATTTAAATTCTCGACCTTGAAACCTTCTGAAGTCAAAGAAACATCTCCAAAAGAATTATCTCTGACAAAATTTTCTGAAGAATTATTTCTTTTATACCGAACTTGATTTATAGTAGAATTATTAATGTTGTAATAATAGACTATATTTTTATTTATCTCTCCTTGGGGTATAAATGAAAAAGCGTTACACTTTGTAATTGAAGAGCTTGAGTCAAGATTGATTAGAGCACTGTAATTTGGCGTATTAAGAAAATTACCTTCACGATTCGCGCAACGATATTCGCTGCCAAATTTTATTTCTCTACTCATAGTGTCTAAAACTAAATTTATATTGTCTGTAGTAATTCTACTATTAGAAACTCTATTGTAACCACTTTGAGAAGCCGAAAGGATAGTAAAGGCTCCAAGAGCAACAATAGTAAAAACTGTAGTAGCAATTAAAAGTTCTACCAAAGTGTAGCCGGCAATATTTTTTATTATTTTATTTTTATTTAAAAAATATTTTTTCATAAATTAAATTATTTATTCACAAGCTCCTGAAGCAAAAGAAACTTGTCCAACATAATGCATATCTATTCTTTTTTTATATTTACCAGTAACAGAGCTGATCTCCAAACAAACTTTATTTATGTTGTCAGTTTTACCTGGAACATTATTAATGTAAATTGATGAATTGTTAGGATCCGGAACAGAAAAATTCATATAAGATCTTGGTCTTATAAAATATATTGCTACTTTGCTAGCTCCAGAATAGGTAGAGCATCCGTTTATACAAATTCGACTAATATAATTTCCAGAATCTAAAATCAAACTTTGGTCTGGTCTAGGAGCAATAGCTTCTGATGGCCTAAAAGCTCCATTAATAGTTTTGTAAAAGGGGTCTATTTTATTCTGAGCATTTAAATCTACAAAAACTCCATAACCTACAGCGGGTACCGAATTTACATCTGCTGTAACAAAACTAGAAGTTCTATTTTGCATATCTCTAACAAGCATAGAAATTGAATTAACATCATTTAGTAAAGAAGAAAGAACTTTATTGTAACGAAGAGAAGCAGAAAGAGCCATGGTACTCATGATAGCAATTATGGCTAAAACCATAAGCAGCTCCATCATTGAATATCCGTTTAAAAATTTATTCAAATTAGACTTTTGCATTATTAATATTTTAACACAAAATTCTCTCGGCCTTAAAACAAAAGAGAAGAAAGTCCTATAATATCCAATTGAAGAAACATTACTATAATTGTTGCCAAAATAATAAAAGGAGCAAAAGGTATTGCTGTTTTTTTATTGTATTTTTTAGGTCTAAGATAAAGTAAAATCAAAGAAACTAAAGCTCCTATCCAAATAGATAATAAGAATACAGAAATTCCAAATATAAATCCAGCTAAATATCCTATTCCAAAATAAACTAAAATATCTCCAAACCCCACAGCTTTTTTATTGGAGAATGTATAAATCAAAAAGAAAGGTAAAGCTATTAAGAATCCAGAAAATAAATCTAACCAAAATAAAGTGGTCAAACCTCCATAGATCGTCTGATAATTGATGGCTTTATAAGCTTCAAAAGCTAAACCGATAACGATTAAAAGTAAAGCGTAATTTGTCGGAACCAATTTATTTTTTAAATCATAATTAAAGATTACTCCAAAAACTATAAACAAAAGAGCAAAAAGAATCGCTAAGACTACACCTAAGAGTAAACTTTTTTCCGAACCAGCTAAAAAATAATTCTTAAGAAAAATCTCATAAGAAGCTATAGCAAAAATACCTCCAGCCATTTCTATCCAAAAATGCTCAGCTCCGATTTTGGTTTTACATTTTCTACATTTTCCACCTAAAAAAATATAAGAAATGACAGGGATAGTCTCAAACCATTTTAATCTTCTGGCACAAGACTGACACATACTTCCGCCTTTTATATAAGATTTGATATAAAGTCTATCGACAATCACTCCCACAAAGCTGCCAAAAGCAGCTCCTGTAAAAAATAATAAAACATAAAGAATTAAGTTCATATAAGTAGTTTTTATAGATATATTTTAGCATACTTTAATTCTCAAAAAACAAAAAACCTCTCTAATGAGAAGTTTTTATTTTTATTTAAAGAATATAATTATCCTCTAATATCAAAGATACAGCTTCTTAGGTCTGCAGCACAGTTTTTATCTGAATCGTTTGTTCTTTCAGCTTCCAAGAAATAAGCCTCTGCAGTTGTTGGCTCCGGAGATACTCCTGTTAATGTTACAGTTGAACCCCCACTTCCATATAAGACACAACTGTCAGTAGAATCTCCTGCTCCCCTACATTTTGCTGCACCATCCAAAGCAGGACTAGCTGTTTCTAGATGAGTATAGAGATGATAACCAACAACCTTACCGTTAACTTGATAACCAGTATAGTTATACTTATTTAAGTCAAAGTTGGCTGTATTGTTATAATTTTTTGGGATACCTCCCACTGTCTCTGTATCTAGAGTTTGCAAATCTATAGGATAAGAACCTCCATTTGAGTCTGCATACATCATGAGACTTGATTGAATGGATTTCATTTCTGCCACTTTTTTAGCGTCACGCCCTTTTCTAAGAGCTGTCTGAAGTGGAGCGTAAACGATAGCGGCCAAAATACCGATAATCGCTACCACGACAAGCAATTCAATAAGTGTAAAACCTTTTGTAAATTTACTATTTTTCATATGATTTTTTTTAATAATAAAACTTTCGTTTATGGATATATTATATCAGAACTGAGAAAAATTAATAAAAAAGAGAGAAAAGTGTTGTGGATATCTTTTATATACCAGTCATAACTGAAAACATTGGAATCATGACGGCTGCCAAAAGAAAACCTACTCCTCCAGCAAGTAAGAAAATCAATATAGGCTCTATCAAAGTTAAAGTGGTATCAATAGCCGTAGAGACTTCTCTTTTATAATAAGTAGAAAGACTTTTTAAAATATATCCCAACTTACCGGTCTCCTCGCCAATTTTTGTCATTTGAACTAAAAGATTTGGTAACTCTTCTTCTTCGTAAAAAGACTGGGACAGAGACTTGCCTCCCTTCACTTTTTTAGAGACTCTAATAATCAGATCTTTAAAAATCACATTGTCTAAAACTTCTGAAGTAATTTCAAGAGATCTCACAATCGGCACACCAGAGGAAAGCATTGTGTCTATATTGTCTGTCAATCTAGAGAGAAATATTTTTTTGGTTAAAGCGTTATAAATCGGAATCTTTAATTTAAAATAATCTAAATATTGTTTTCCTGAAGGAGTTTTAGAAAGAGTATAAAAATAATATACTAAAATTGCTAAAATAATTAAAATAATTAGGGCATATTTTTGAGAAAAAGTACCTATGCCAAAAATAATCTTTGTAGCTAAAGGTAATTCTTGATCTTGCATAGTTAACATTTCAGCAAATTTTGGAATCACAAAAGTAATCACCACCCCCATCACTATAATGAAAACAGATATAACAAAAATAGGATACGCTGTAGCTTTTTTAATTTTTTGTGTCAAATCATAGTTTCTATCCAAATAATCAGCTAAATACAAAAAAGACTCGTCTAATTTCCCCGACTCTTCTCCGGCTTTAATCATGCTTGAGTAAAAAACTCCAAAAACATTATCGTGTTTACTCATAGCTGAAGAAATAGAAAGACCAGACTGAACATCATCAGCTATAGCCTCTAAAACCTTTTTCAATCTCGGATTTTCTGTCTCAGCAGAAACAAGTCTAAAACTCCTTAAAGCCGAAACTCCAGATTGAAAGAGTGTAGCAATTTGTCGAGAAAAAACCACAATATCCTTCTCTTTAATTTTCTTTCCTAAAAAAGGTAATCTAAAACCCGTGGTTGGTGAACCGAAATCTTTTTTTTCTTCAAATTGTTCTACTGAAATAATTATCAGTTTTCTATCTTGAAGAATAGCAATAGCATCATCTTCATTAACTGCTTCAATTTTTCCATCAACTCTTGCCCCGTCAGCTTTAATAGCTTTATACTTAAACATCATAAATTTATATCATTTTTTCTAAACTCCTTGGATTACGCGAATGGGACATAGCTGTTTCCAAAGTGATTCTACCACCTCTCACCAACTCTGCTAAATTTCTATTGAAATCTATCATTCCTTGATCACGACTGGTCTCAATAATAATGTCTATTTCGTGAACCCTGTCGTCACGAATTAAATTTGCTATAGCTGTATTGTTTAGCAATAATTCGTAAGCTGGAATTAATCCTCCTTCAGTGGTTGGAAGTAATCTCTGAGAAAATACTCCGATTAAAGAAGATGACAACTGATATCGAACTTGCTCTTGTTGCTCCGCAGGAAAAGAGTCTATAATTCTATTTATGGTTTGAGCTGCAGAATTTGTATGAAGAGTCGAAAGAACTAGATGCCCTGTCTCAGCTGCTGTAACTGCAGAAGAAATAGTTTCCAAATCTCTCATTTCTCCAAGCATAATCACATCCATGTCTTGTCTGAAAGACTGCCTCAAAGCTGAACGAAAAGACTGCGTATCCATACCAATCTCTCTTTGGTCAATAACGGCTTTTTCATTTTCAAAAATGTATTCCACCGGATCTTCAATAGTAATAATGTGTCTTCTTTCTGTTTTATTTATCTCGTTAACCATGGCAGCTAAAGTGGTTGACTTCCCTTGGCGTACCGGACCAGTTACCAAAAAAAGTCCTTGTTTGGCGTGAGAAATATCTGCCAAGATTTTTGGGAGATTAAGCTCTTCAAAGGATTTTGGTTTAGGGACAAGTCTTAAAGAAATACTCACTAAACCTCTTTGAAAATAAGCGTTTCCACGAAGTCTATACTCTCCTAAATGTTCAAAAGGAAAGTCTAATTCTTGTTTAATAACGAACTCATTAAAAACTCTCTCTGACACCATCGCTCGCAAAAAACCTACTGTGTCTTCAGAGGTTAAAGCTGGTTTATGTATCAAAGTAATCAACTCTCCAGCGATTCTAATAATAGGAGAATTTCCTACACCTAAATGTAGATCACTAGCCTCTTCTTTAACTAAAGTCAAAATCAATTCATTTAACTCACTTTTATAGTCCATAATTTTTATTTAAATTAAAACTCAACCAAAAACGAATCTTTATAAAATAATTATAGCATTAATAATAATAATTTAACTTTAGAAGTTATACACAAAAGCTGTTTTTCCTCATTTATTGTTATAATTAATTTAATATGAAAAATCTAGAAAAAACTTTTAATTCAGAAAAGGAGGGGGTGAAAGAGGTAAAAAAAACACAAGCAGAGACTCTTTCCGCCTTAGCAGCCAAAAATAGTATAAGAGAATTACTTCCTGTTGTTAGAAAATTGAAAGAGATTTCTGATAACTACTTAGGAGAAGAAAAAATATATATATCAAAAGATACAGAATCAAAAATAAGAAGAGAAATTTTGATAGAAGAGGAAGAAATTTTATCTTCATTGTTTACAACAATATCTAAAGAAGATACAATCTCTTATGATAAATATAAAAAATCTTTCATTTTTGAAAATAATAAAATCTCTCCTGGAGAAATAGTTTCTTCTCAAAGATTGGGTGTAAATTTTAGTCTCCAGAAAAGTATTCTAGAAACTGGTGAAGGAAAAAGATTAGCAAAAATATTAAAAGAAAAGAAAATCACCAGTATCATCACAGAGAAATATTCTAAAGATTTAGCAAAAAATTTAAAAGAAGAATTTAAATCTAAAGACCTTTTAAAAAGTAAAGCTTATGAAGAAATAGAGAAAAGAAATGCTGAGGAGAATAAAGACAAACTTGGTATAAAAGCAGAGAAAATCTTTATTGGATTACTAGAAAGTTTATCTATAGATAGACCAGATTTAGATTTTAAGGTCCACGAAGCCAACCCTTTTCAAGATGTAGAAAATAAAATAGACTTTATTATTGAAAGAAGGAATAAGAAAAGAGGTGTTGGTATAGAAGAAAATGATACAGAGTCTTTAAGAACTGTAGGCATTCAGTTTACAACTGCTACTGCAAAAAAAGAACATAAATTAGATCAAATAGATAAGGCTAAAAAAAGACTAAAAGAGAGCTCGTCCGAACCGTTTGATATTGTCTATGTAGAAATAGATTCTTTTGTTTTAAGAAAAGCTATAAACGATTGGGAGAAATCAAATAGTAAATTTGCAAACCCCGTAAAATTTTTGAAATCTGACATAAAATCTGAATTAATCAAAAACTTTTTTAGAGAAATTTTAACACAAGAAGAAATGAAAAGCTTAGAAAAAAATATTTAAGATTTTCGTGATTAAACTAAAAATAAAAACCAACTTTATTGTTGGTTTTTATTTTAAAGAGATTAATTTGATTTATACCGATTTCTTTTGCTCCGCTTTTAGCGCGATTTATCCTGCGAGACTTAGTCTCATTTAATACGCGACTTTTGCTACATCTCGAAGTAGCTCGAATGATTTTTAGTTTCATTAAAACTTGTACAAAAATAAATTTTTGTTCGACAAATGCATGCACCGATATCGGTGTGCACGATTTTCAAATTGAATTAATCCACGACCAGCTTCCGCTAGCCGTGCCTTGTTACGACTTACTCCCTGTTACCGATTTTACCTTAGTCCTTCTTGCGAAAGCCTTTGGGTACCCCCGGCTCCCTTGAGTTGACGGGCAGTGAGTACAAGAGACGAGAACGTATTCACTGCGGTATAGCTGACCCGCAATTACTAGCAATTCCTACTTCATGAGGTCGAGTTTCAGACCTCAATCTGAACTGGCGCACTGTTTGAGGATTGGCTCAGGGTTACCCCGTCGCGACCCGCTGTCAGTGCGATTGTATTATGTGTGTAGCCCAGGATGTCAAAGGGACATGCTGACCTGGCGTCATCCTCTCCTTCCTCCCCTGATGAGGGGCAGTCTCGTATGACACGTATAACATACGATGAGGGTTGCGTTCGTTACCCCACTTAAGGGAACAGTTCAAACCACGAACTGACGACGGCCATGCATCACCTGCCAAATTGTCTTGCGAGGGATCTATTTCTAGACCTTTCAACTTGGTTTCAAATCCTGGTGAGGTTCTTCGTTTACCGTCGAATTAAACCACATAATCCACTGCTTGTGCGTCTCCCCGTCTATTCCTTTGAGTTTTAAGCTTGCGCTCGTACTTCCCAGGCGGCTCTCTTACCGCGTTAGCTAAGCCACTAGGAGGGTCGATACTCCTAATAGCGAGAGAGCAACGTTTAGGGCGTGGACTACTGGGGTATCTAATCCCATTCGCTACCCACGCTTTCGTCTTTGAGTGTCAATAATGCGCCAGTATACTGCTTTCGCTTTTGGTGTTCCCCATAATATCAACGGATTTCACCCCTACACTATGAGTTCCGTATACCTATCGCATATTCTAGCCTAACCGTTTCCCCCGCAAGCTTTGGGTTAAGCCCAAAGATTTAACGGGAGACTAATTAAGCAACCTACAGACCCTTTACGCCCAATAATTCCGGATAACACTAGGACCACTCGTATTACCGCTGCTGCTGGCACGAGTTTAGCAGGTCCTTATTCATGAGGTACCTTCAATAGACTTATTCCCTCATAAAAGATGTTTACAAACCGAAGCTCTTCATCCATCACGCGACGTCGCTCCATCAGACTTTCGTCCATTGTGGAAGATTCTCGACTGCAGCCACCCGTAGGTGTATGGGCCGTGTCTCAGTCCCATCGGTGGAGGTCAGGCTCTCACCCCTCCTAAGCGTCATAGCCTTGGTAAGCCATTACCTTACCAACTAGCTGATACTGTTCAGGCCAATCCAGAAGCGAAAAATCTTTACTCTCGCGAGACCATCTTGTATTAGTCGACCTTTCGATCGGTTATCCAAGACTTCTGGGAATGTTCCTAAATATTACTACCTCGTTTGCCACTAAACTGTCACACTTTCACATAAACTCCGTTGTTGTATTACTACTCAAACTTTGTAAATGCTTCCATGTGATTAGTTCCGTTCGACTTGCATGCCTTATCCACGCCGCCAGCGTTCATCCTGAGCTAGGATCAAACTCTAAAAATAAAAACGGAGCAAAAGAAATTTGTATAAATTTTTATATAAATTCTTTGCTGTATAATAATTAATCTCTATTTTGTTTTCAAATAGCGTACCCAGATGAACGAGGTTTAGACAGTCTGTCTAAAAAAACACCCCATAATCAAGGTTTGAATATATTAGCACAAAGCTAAAAATAATGCAAACCAAAAAGCTGTTTCTAATTTAATCTTTTTAAGGTTATACTAAATACAGACAATAGTTTAAATAGGTTATTAAAATTTGTACATTATGAAAACTGAAACGAGTAATTCTATGTCAGATTCTAATACTGACGAAGACAACAAAAAGAGATATCTTGCAGCAAAAAAAGAAGAAGAGAAAAAAATGGAAGAATTGATTTGGAAAATTTATTTTTCAGAAGAAAATCTTGAGAGGCCTTCTTTTTTTATAGAAGATTGCGGAGATTAACAAAAATCCATATCAAAATATGATATGGATTTTTTTAGTTTTAATTATTAATTATTTTTTCTTTTAACAATTAAACTTAAGAGTATTAAGAAAAGGAAAAGTGTAATTCCCATAAAAGGAAAAGTTACAAATCCATAAGCAAGAAAAGTTGGCTCTGCGCAATCTGCCAATCCGCCCGTGCTTGGACACGGAAGTAATTCTGAATAACCAAGCTGAAGATATTCGTGATAAATAGAAATAGAAATTCCAACCAAAGAAAGCCAAAAAGTATATTCAAAAACTCTTGTATCATTTTTCAAATAAGCTACAACATACAACACTAACTGTGAGTAGAAAAATACTCTTTGCAACCAACAAAGCCCACAAGGTGTCTCACCTAAATATTCAGAATAAATAAGAGACATAGCTACTGCTACCAAAGTCATTAAAAAACCAAACAAAAGAGCGTTGTTGGAAATAAAATCCAAAAAAGGAGACTTTCTTTTTGTTTTAGTTTTATAAATTAAATATCCGTAAACTAGCACTATTATAATAAATCCTATCAAAGTAACTAATGGTAAATAAGTATTAAGAAAGTTTAAAATCAATTCTTTGTTTTCTAACATAAATTTAATATAAAAGAATTATAACATTTTAAAATAAAAAGACCTTTTTAGATTAGGTCTTTTTACAAATTCTGAATTTTCAATTTTTAAGCTTTCTTCTTCTTTTTGTTTTTAATCTTATTTCTATTTTGAAATTTCTCTACTAAAACTAGAACTGGAGAAGCTACGAAAAGAGAAGAATATGTTCCGGCGATTATACCCACCAAAAGCGTTAAAGAAAAATCACGAGTAGATAATGGACCCAAAGCATACAAAGCAATCAAAACTAAAATTACTGCAAATGAAGTATTGAACGAGCGAAGCAAAGTCTGGCTTAAACTTCTTCCTACAATTTCTTCAAAAGTCTCATTGGATTTTCTCTTCTTTAGATTTTCGCGAATTCTATCAAAAACTACCACAGTGTCAGAAATAGAAATTGCCATAATAGTAAGCAAAGCCAAAACAAAAAGAGAGTCTATTTCCGCTCCATGAGTCTTTCCTAAAATTGCATACATACCTGTGGGTAAAATAATGTCGTGCAAAAGAGCCATCACAGCCAAAACACCATATTTCCAACTTGCCACTGGCTCAGAAACTTTTCGGAAAGAAAAGGCTATAAAAATAATAATAACTACAAAAACCCAAAAGACAGATAAGAAAGCTTTTCTGGTAAGCTCCTTACCGACAGAAGGACCTATAATATTTTCTGAGATTTGTTTAGCCTCATAGTGCGGATCATGATTAAAACTCCAAGCATTTTCAAAATTCACCCTTTCAGAAGGAGAAACATCTCCTGTAAGCTTAATAGAGACAATATAGGCTCCAGCAGTATCTCTTTTTTGAAGAGAAACACCTTTTACTGTAAAGCCACTTTTTTCAAGATTTTCTTTGATTAAATCCAACTTGATACCTCCATCTTCATTTGCAGAAAAACCATTATAAGACACAACAACTTCTGTGCCTCCAGTAAAATCAATACCCCTACGAAGTCCTTGGGTAAATATTAAGATGAGTGAGGCTGAGACTAAGACTATACTTAGTGAGAGAAATATCCATTTATTTTTTACTATAAACATATTTTTTAAAAATTAAATTATTTACTAAATCCTGACCCAAATAAGAACTTCATAACTTTATAACCTTTGCTGCTACTATCAGCTGGGACGACCGCCCGTATAAAGTATCTAGAAATAACCATAGCTGAAAACATAGACACTATCACCCCCAAACCAAAAACAAGTCCAAATCCTTTCAGGAGCGCCGAACCGAAATAGAAAAGCACTAAAGCTACAAGCATGGAAGCAATATTGGAATCACGAATAGAAGTCCAAGCTCTTTCGAAAGCATCCTCAGATGCTTCTCTTAAATTTTTACCCTTACGAAGCTCTTCTTTAATTCTTTCAAAGATTAAAATGTTCCCATCAATTGCTACGCCAACAGAAATAATAAACGCCGCAATACCAGCTGCCGTAAGCACCACTGGAACAGTTTTAAACAAGAGCAAAACTATTCCCACATAAATCACTAAAGCCACAGTCGCTAAAAAGCCTGGAAGTCTGTACCAGAGTATCATAAGAATTGCAATGATAGCAAAAGCGATTAGTCCAGCATAAAGTCCGTCAGCTTTAGCCTGATCTCCTAAAGTTGCCTCTAACACCTGAGAAGAAGTTAAAGTAATTGGTACAGGTAAAGCTCCAGAATTTAATCTTTGAACCAAATCTTTAGCTTCTTGTACAGTAAAAGCTCCAGAAATAGTAGCTTCACCTCCTGGAATTTCCTCTTGAATAACTGGAGAAGAAATTGCGTTACCGTCTAAGAAAATTGCCATTTGTTTGCCGACATTGTTTTTTGTTATATCAGCAAACATTTGTTTACCTTCATCATTAAAACCAACAACCACCATTGGCTTATTTGTCAATTGATCAAAAGAGACTACAGATTTTTTAAGATAATTTCCATTTAATCCTGTTTCTACCAATTCTGTACTTGTAGCTCCTGTCTCAGGATCAGTCAGTTCATTTACTATTTTAAATTCTAAGATTGGAGTATCTCCTATAATTTTAATAGCTTCATCAATATCTGTCACTCCTGGAAGCTCAACTATCAGTCTGTTTTCGTCAGTGTAAGTAGAATACTCTGTGCGCACAATAGCTTCTGAGACCCCAAACTCATTTACTCTTTTTTCAATAATGTCACGAAGTCCGGCCATACTATCTGCCACATTCAATTTTGCACTAGCGGCGGTATCTACTTTTTGGCCTGTGGTAGAAGAAATAGAAGATGAAGCAGTTTCTGCTTCAAGATTAGCCTGATTCACTTTTGATAAATCAGCCACATAAGTCAAAGAAGTTCCCCCATTTAAATCCAAACCAAATTTAAAATCTGGAGTTTTTACAAGTAATAAATACCACAAGAGCACAGCACCGGCTAAAATCCAAAAAGCGATGACACGGTAAGTTAAGGTTTTTTCTTTCATATTCCTAATATCTAATAAATAATATATTTTTAATAATAAAATAATATTTCACTCAAAAGTAAAATCTATTTGATAGGGAAAATTATAACAAAAATAAGCATAAAAAACAAAAGCGCTCAATAATTGAACGCTTTTTAGGAATTAATTTAAGAATTGATTTAACAGAAAAATTCTTTCTGTTTTTCCAAAAATATAATCCGGTTCCATGTAAGGCATTTCCAAGTTGATAATACCTCGATAAACCCAAACCTTAAGAAAATCAATTTCTTTGTCACCGTTTACAATGGGAATAAAATTCCATTTACCATCTCGGTGAATTTTGTTGTCACCAAATCTCAAGAAACTTATGATTTCATAAATTTCTGGCACTTCATTAAAAACGGTTTTTTCTGTACCCAAAGCTTTCATTAAGAATTTTTTGGATATGTCTTTTTTTATTTCAGAATGCAAACAGAGAGTACGAAAAGATTTAACCTTTACAGGATACTCCGCCAAATTTTTCAGTTCATAAAAAACTGATTCCCAGATGCAAAATTTTTTCTCATTCTTTTTTGCAAACCTTTTCAAGGAAAAATAATCTTTCTTAAAAGGTTTTTCCCTTTTCAAGAATCTTTCAACTGTCTCAAAGTTTACATGAGAATATTCTCCTTTTTCAACAATTCGCTCAAGCTTCTCAATTTGTTCTCTAGAGATTTTTCCACCCACCGCTTGATAATCCGGATTTCTACCAGACAAAAAATCTTCAAGCGTGATGATGTTTATAGCATTTCGAGAAGTCTTTAAGATTTGAATTTGAGACTCAGAAACTGGCTTTTGCCAATCTTCTAAAAGAATTCCACCATTTTCCATTTCAATATGTTTTTAAAAGTACAACAATTTCTAGCTTTCTTTATAGTATTATAAAAACACTGATTTGTCAAGGTTTGAGAAATCAAACAAACTTGCCTTCCATCACCAAACGAGCAATCTCTTTTTCTTCCTGAGTTTTTAAAACAAAGATATTATCTTTTTCAACTTTTAACCATTTCAATTTTGGTAAAAAGATTTCTCTAAAAATATCTGATTTTTCTAAAATTGCTCCCGTCAAAACCAAAGCTTCACATACTCCTAAATGAGCATAAGCTGCACCGACAGACTCATTAATTTTTGTCATATACACCTCTAAAGCAAATTTATTTTTTTCTTTTATTTTATTATCTTTAATCTTTAAATTAGACAAAATATCTCTCATATCTTTTTCTCCCGTTAAAGCATAAAGCCCACTTTTAGAATATAAATCTTTACGAGTATTTTTAAACAAATAATTGTCTTCACTTAAAAAACGAAAAAGTTTTTTATGTTCTTCTGTCAAATCAATAGTCAAAAACGGATCAATATCTCCTACTCTGGTAAGATTAATCAAACCAGAAACTGGAGTCATGCCAAAAGAATTGTAAACGCTTTGTCCTTTTTCTATGGCTGTCACAGAACCTCCTCCCCCCAAATGAATGGCAATAATCTTTTTAAAATCTTTTCCAAAATTGCTATTAACTTCGCTCATAGAGATTCCATGATAACCAAATTTTCGATGATTCTTATTTTTGACAGATTTTACTCCATAAGTATAAGTTTCGGGAGGGATAGTGGAATGAAAAGCTGAATCAGAAATTCCTATTAATTTAAATTTGCATTTTACTTTATTTTTCTCACAGACCTCTTTAATTAAAAAGATTTTCTGAATCTCATCTATAAGGCTTTCTGTGTGAAGAGGGTCATACTTTTGCACTTCTTCCAACTCTTCCAAGTATTTTTCATCAATCAATCTGTTTTCTAAGAAATATTCTCCCACCGCCACCACTCTTTCAGCTATGATATCAATATCACTCACCCAAAAATCAAATTTGGCTTTAGAGATTTCAAAAAATTCGTATAAAGCATTTTCTAATTTTATATTTGGATAATACTCTTTCTCGTCAAACTGTAAAGAAAAAAGCTCTTTTGGTTCTTTTTCTTTTTTGCTTACAGAATAAACAAAATACTTTCTAGAAGCAGATCCTATATTTGAAACCATTATGATTTTTTCATCTTTTGCTTTTTTCATGATTTTATAATCCAAATTTCCAGTTCCTAATTTTTTCACTATCAATAAAATGTTCATTAATGTAAGAAATTTCTTGATCCATTTCTTGTCTTATATCTCTTTGAAGAAAATCGTGAGTCAATTTGTTAATCTTCTTAAGTTCAAACAAAGTATCTATTACCCAACTAGCTACATGAAACCTACTAGTCTTATTTAAAATATGCATATGAAGTAAAGTGGTTAATCCTCCTCTTTCAATATAACCTCTAACTTCCACATCTTCAATATTTTTACCAGCCTCAAAAAAGTAACGTTGTAAAGTTTGAGGGTGACCATGGAAATTAGCAAAGACTTTTGCCCCGAGAGTATTATCTGCTAATTTGTTAGAAAACTGTCTAGTCTCTTCACTAAACTGATCGCTAGCAGAAAGTCTAGAAATATTTAAAAATCCCATCTTGAAATCTTTTCTTTCTTTTTTAAGAGCATATTTTTTAAAGAGAGAATTAACAATATCTATTCCAGCAATACATTCTAAAGAAAGATAGTCTCCTATACCAGCAATAATTAAATCGTAATTTTCTTCTTTTTTTAATTTGTCAGAAAAAGTGTGTAAAATTGTCATCCCTTCTTCTATATTTCTCTTGGATTCTTTTTCGCTCAAAAAGAGAGGCCTAGCTTCATCTTTTCCAACACAAAACACATTTATTTTGTTTTTGCTTTTCACCATTCTTTCTATAGCGTATCCTGCAGCTACTGCGTCAATAGGAAAATAAACTTCCACCCCTTCGGAATTGAGAGCTAAAACACTATCTATAAAACCAGGATTTTGATGAGAATATCCATTATGTTCTTGTAGCCATCCTGGAGAAGTCAAAATGAGATTCAAACTAGAAACGTCTCCACGCCATTCAATTTCGCTAGCCACTCTTAAAAATTTTAAATACTGATCTACCATGGAACTGACTATTGGAGCAAAAGCTTCATAAGTTACAAAGAAACCATGACGTCCTGTCAAAATATATCCAGTCAGCATTCCTAACAAAGTATTTTCTGAAAGCATTTCTATCACTCTACCTCTTTTAGAAATATCTTTGTCCCAAGGTTTAATCTCTAAATTAAAAGCCCTTTCTTCTTCTTTAAAGATAGCCTGGATTTTATTGGAATAAGTTTCATCTGGAGAAAAAAGTCTAAAATTTTTTGTAACTTTATTTAGTTTAAAAATTTCTCTTAAATATTCTCCCACTAAATTCATTGGAGAATGTCGACCCCAATCTTTTTCTGTGTCTAAAATTGTCTTCTTAAAAATATTAGACAGGCTTGGATAAACTAATTCTTTTAATTTTCCTTTTCCGTTTTGCTGAATATGCGTATTCATGCTCATACGCCACATTTTTTCTGGAACAATACACTCTATCTCTTTTAGAAACAATTCTTGATTTTCATCTTTTAATCTTTTTTTAATTAAATTTTCTGAATCATTTAAACCTTCTGAAAAAAGTTCATTGATTTTATAACTTCTCAACCACTCTTCTAAAGCTTTAAGTTGTTTTTTGTCAGTTTTACATTTAGCCAAAGGAACTTGATGGGAAAGGTGATTTCCTTCTATTTTTTCTCCCGCATATCTTTTTATTCCAGTCCAACCTTTATCGCTCTGCAGAATAATCATAGGCAAACCTTTAGTTTCGCCTGTCTTTTTCATTTCAAAAATCTTTGTAAAACACTTGTCTAAAGTCTCTTGCGTCAAATTATGCACATTGTCTTTTTCTAAATCATAATTATTTCTATTTGCATAAATATCGGTGTCACTTCTAGCATCAATAATGTGAGGCTCATAACCAAGTCCAGTAAATAGATCCAATAACTCTTGATTGGACATTCTTCCAAAAATTGTTGGTCCAGAAATTTTATAACTATTTAAATTTAAAATTGGGAGAATTACTCCATTGTCTTTGGAGTTAATAAATTTTGAAACGTGCCAACTGGTAGCCAAAGTCGCAGTCTCTGCTTCGCCGTCACCAATCACTGTCACCGCGATCAAATCTTTATTATCCATCACTGCTCCGGCTGCATTAGCTAAAGAATAACCAAGCTCACCCCCTTCCAAAAATGCCCCAGGAGTCACAGGTGAAGCATGGGTTGGAAACCCGTTAGGTGAACCAAAATGTTTAATCACATTTGCCAAACCTTCTTTGTCGTAAGAAATAGAAAAATCATAAATGTTTCTTATGTTTTTATTGATCTCTCCAAAATAATAAGTTAAACTTCTTTCCAAAAATAAATTGGCCTGCAAGCCAGGAAAAGCATGTCCTGGACCCAAAAGAAAAATAACATCTCTAAGCTTAGGATTAGTTTTTTGATTTTCTTTTAAATAAAAATTCAAATGAGCTAGAATAAAATTTGGTCCGTTGGATCCACCCCAGTGTCCCAAAAGTCTATTTTTAATATCTTTAAACTCTAAAGGTCTTTCTAAGAAGAAATTATCTTTTAAATAAAATTGGGCCGCTGAGATATAATTTAAAATTCGTAAATATTTTTTTAATCCAGAGAAATTTTTCTCTAGTTCTACTTTCTTTTTTTGAGAAATTTTCGCAATCATAAATTAATTTTAACATGAGAAAAACCCTTGAAAAAATTTTTATACACAAAAAATCTTTATTTTTAAAACTCAACTTGAATATTTAATTTATGGGCAAACTGTTCCGACTGGTACCCTAATAAAATATCCACCAACAGAACATTCTTTAGTCTCTGTAGAAAGAGGCTCATAAGGGAAAGGTGTTGTTCCGGTTCCATTAGCAATAGTTGTAGTAGAAGTGTTAGTAGGAGTGGCAGAACAATCATTTGGGTAGACAGCTATTACATTTGAGCTACAAAGCTTCACCCATTTAGCATAAAAAGATTGATTAACAATGATTGGAGCAGAATTATATTTTAGAGAATAATTTTGATCAGAATACCAACCATCAAAAACATATCCTGGAAAATTTGTATCTACAGTAAGTTTGGGTAAAACTAAAATTGCTCCGAAAGGTACAGGTAAAATAGATTTCTTATTAAAAGAATGAAAACTGATAGCTAAAGGATTTCCGGTAGCAGGAGAAGGTGTGTAGTTGTTGGAGGAGCAATTTGATAAAGCAGCTCTAGTCGTAGGACCAACTGTCCCTGTAGATTGTATGTTTTTGCTATATTGATATTTCCTAACAGCATTTTCTGTAAGCACTCCAAAATATCCAGTAGGCTCAGTTTCTAAAAACCTAGCTTTGTATAAAATACTTTGCAAACGAGAAACTTCGCCAGCAGTATTAGCGTCAGTTGAACCTCTTACCAAATAGTAACGAAAAGTATAACAATAAGAATTGGTTTGAGCTTTTGAAATATTAAAACTAAAAATTGATAAAAGTAGAAACAATGTTAAAAATAAAGCCTTTTTCATGATAGTTATATTATAACCTCTTAGAGAGATAATTTTTTAAGATATTCACATTATTCCATATGAGCCTTTTCTTTATCTTTTACTATTTCTTTTAAAAGCGGATAATTTTCAAGTGATAAATCCGTCTCCAAAATCTGTCTAGCTTCTTCTCGGGCAATTTCTACTAATTTTAAATTTTTAATTGCTTCCATAGCCAAGTCTGAAACTCCCCACTGTTTTCCAGAAACCAAAGACCCAATACCTCTTTGCTCTAAATCCATTTCCGCCAACTCAAAACCATTTTTAGATTTTAAGAGAGAAGCAAGTCTGTTGAGAGTAATTTCCGAAACAGAATTTGCAAACAAATAACAAACACTTTCTCTTTCTCCTCTACCAATTCTCCCTCGAAGTTGATGGAGTTGAGCCAAACCAAATCTTTCCGCCCCTTCAATTATCATTCTAGTAGCATTGGGAACATTTACCCCAACTTCTATGACTGAAGTAGAAACTAAAATTTGAATTTTATTGTCAGCAAAGTCCTGCATAATATTTTCTTTTTCTTCTTTTTTAATTTTGGAATGCATACCAAAAATTTTTATCTTGGCTTCATTTTTTTGATTAAAAAATTCTTCTAGATTTTTGACTTCGCTAGCTACCGAACGCAAATTTAATTTTTTAGCATTTTGTAAATCCTCCTCATCAAGCTCATCTATTCGTGGTACGACCACATAAACTTGATAGCCATTTTTTATTTCTTCCAAAATTTCTAAATAAACCTTTTCTCTATCTTTTTCTTTTTCAATTTTGGTAATTATTGGTTTTCTGTTTTTAGGAAGTTCATCTAAAACAGTCAAATCCAAATCTCCAAAAATGGTAAGAGCTAAAGTTCTTGGTATAGGAGTAGCCGTCATAGAAAGAAGATGTGGCAATTTTTCTTTTTCTGTAACAATTTTTTGCTTTTTATTGGTTAAATTTTTTAAATCGTTAGCAGCCAAAACTTTGGCCGAAGAAGATTTTTTATTAGCTAAAGCTGCCCTTTGTTTTACCCCGAATCTATGTTGCTCATCAATGATAGCTAAAGCTAAATTTTGAAAACTTAAAGTCTTTTGAATTAAAGCGTGCGTACCGATCACTATAGAAATCTGTCCCTCTTCTACCATTTTTTTTAATTGAGCTTTAGAAATATTAGTGCTACCCCCAGGATTAACTTTACTAGGAAATTTTTTACAGATTTTTCCTGTCAAAAGACCAATTTCAATTGGTTCTTTTTTAAAAAAACTTATAAAAGACTCAAAATGTTGTGTAGCCAAGATTTCTGTCGGAGCCATGACAGCGACTTGTAACTTTTTACCACTCTCATTCTCTCTATTATCATAATGAGTAATTAAATGCGAAACAGCAGCTGCCACCAGAGTTTTTCCACTTCCCACATCTCCTTCCAAAAGTCTTCCCATAGGCTCCGTTTTTCTCAAATCTCGTGAAATATTTTTTATGGCCATCAACTGAGCTTTAGTCAGTTTAAATTTAAATTGTGTTTCGATTTTATCTATAAAAGATTCATTTAATATTTCAGTCTCTTTTTGATTGGTTTTTAAACTATAACTCAAACTTTCTTTAGCTTTAATTCTCTCAGACTGTTTCAAAAGTTGAAGATAAAAAATCTCTTCAAAAGAAAACCTTTTCTTAGCCACTAAAACCTGTTCTTCTGTTTTTTTGATATCTTTAGCTTTAGGTAAATGAATATAAAGTAAAGCTTTGTCTAAAGAAGGCAAAGATAAAGCTTTTAAAATATTCTGAGGCAAAGGATCATTTTCCCCAATTTCTTTTAAAAGATTTTTATCGCTTAAAATTTTTTTGATTAAAATATTTAAATAATTAGAAGAGACACCCTTAGTCTCTTTATAGATCGGGATTAATTCTTTAATTCTTTTTTCTTTTCCGTCTATTTCTTCAAAAATACTATTTTCGTAAAAAATATGATCCCGACTGGCTCTTTCAATATTTGGATTTAAAAGAGAAAAAATATTATTTTTTTCTTGAACAATTCCAGAAACTTTAACAAACTCTCCCTCTTGATACATTTTGGCTATATAAGCTTGATGAAACCAAACGACCTTGATAGAGCCTGTCGCGTCTACAAGCTTTCCTTCGCACATAGGAATATGTCCTCGAAAACTTCTTTTAGTATTTAAATTTCTAATTTCTCCAAAAAGAGTGACTTGTTCTCCTTTTTGTAAGTTTTCGATATTTTTAGTTTCTCTTTCGTCTGCATAACGAGCAGGAAAATAACCCAAAAGGTCTCGCACAGTTTCTATTTTTATTTTTTTTAATCCGATAGCGTGCTCTTTAGAAAGTTTATTTATTTTGGAAATTTCAGTAGAGAGAGTAATTTGATTCATGATAAAAATTATAACATTTTCAAAAACAAAAAACTTACAAAAACTTATCAAAATAAAAATACCTTTTAAAAGGTATTTTTATGAAAATGCTTTATAAAAAATTAATCTTTCTTAAAAGGAATACCGAGGATTTCAAAAAAATTAATAGCTTCTTTTTTGTTTTTAGCTGTAGTAGTAAGAGTTATAGCCATTCCAAAAATATCTTTTAATTCTTCGTCGTGAATTTCAGGAAAAATGGTATGCTCTTTAATGCCAAAAGTTAAATTTCCCATTTCGTCTACAGAAGATTTTTTAAGACCACGGAAGTCTTTGGTACGAGGTAAAGAAACATCTAAAAGTTTCTCAAGAAAGCCATACATTCTTGCTCCACGAAGAGTAACAGCCACACCAATTTTATCACCTGTTCTAGTTTTAAAAGAAGCAATAGATTTTTTGGCTTGTCTTTCTACTGGTTTTTGACCTGCAATTTTAGTAAGTCTGCCTATGACAAATTCATTTTTCTTTTTGTCTTGCTTCATAGCGCGACCAGTGGCTACAGAAATAGTAATTTTTTGAAGTCTTGGAGCTTCTAATTTATTTTTATATTTAAATTCAGATTTCATTACATCAAAAGCAGAAGCAATTCTTTCTTTTACTTTATATTCTATTGTTTTTGTTTCTTTTGTCATATTTTTATATTAAATTATGCTTCTTTTTTCACATTGCTAACATCGATAGGAGCAGAAACTTCAACAATAACCCCTTTTTCACCTTTTTTCTTTGGCTTATTATGTCTTTTAATAATATTAATACCATCAATAATCACCTTGTTGATTTGAGGTAAAGATTTGGACACTGTACCAATTTTTCCCTTATCTTTTCCAGCCAATATTTTTACTTTGTCTCCTTTTTTGATTTTCATAATTTTAAATAACTTCTGGTGCCATAGTGGCAATTTTCCTAATATTTTCATTTTTGCTTTCGGAAATTTCTTTTGGAATAGGGCCAAAAACACGACTTGCTTTTGGAACCTTTTTAGCTTTATCAACAAGCACAACCGCATTATCATCAAAACGAATATATGACCCATCTTTTCTTCTAAACTCTTTAGAAGTTCTTACTACAATACCGTATACTATATCTTTCTTTTTGACTTGCTTTCTTGGCTCAGCCACTTTGACAGAAAGACAAACTAAATCACCAATAGAAGCATATCTTCTTTTTGATCCACCGAGAACTTTAAAAATCTTTCCGGTTTTAGCTCCAGTATTGTCTGTGATTTTTACATTTGATCCTGCTTGTAACATAAATTTGTTTTTAAATTTTATCTCTTTTTTAAAACTTTAAAATTTTTATCTTTAGAGATTGGCCTTGTTTCTTCAATAGTAACCTTGTCTCCAACTTTATACTCATTATTTTCGTCGTGAGCCTTGAATTTTTTATCGATTTTGTAGTATTTGCCATATTTTTTGTGCTTCACAAATCTTTGAGCATTAACAACAACTGTCTTGTCCATCTTGTCGGACACTACAACTCCGTCGATTTTTTTTTTGTGTTTGATTACTATTTGATCATTCATAGTTTTATATATTAACTTATTTTGCTTTGTTTTTCAAGTATTTTAGACTCTAGCTACGACTTTGGTTTTAATTGGAAGTTTGGTACCAGCTTTACGAAGAGCTTCTCTAGCGACAGCTTCAGAAACACCGTCAATTTCAAAAAGAATTCTTCCTGGGCGAACCTCCACACAATAGCCTTTCGGATCACCTTTTCCTTTACCCATAGGAACTTCTGCTCCTTTCTGGGTATAAGGTCTATCAGGAAAAACCCTAATCCAAAATTTAGCAGTCTTTCCACCATAACGAACCATAGCTCTTCTAGCTGCTTCAATTTGATTACTGGTGATTCTTTTGTCAGTTTGTGCTTTTAACCCAAAAGACCCAAAATCAACATTGATCCCTTTAGTTTCTGGACGAGCCGCCTTCTCAAGAGAAGATCTGGCTGATTGCCATTTGCGATGTTTTACTTTTTTTGGAAATAACATATATTTAAAATTAAATTAATAAATTATCTTTGGTCAGCCTCTTCGTTTACGCTAGAATATCCTTTAGTGTGAGCATCTTTTTCATATTTCATGCCACGATAAATCCAAACTTTGATACCAATTGTACCATAAGGCATATAAGCTTTTTCTTTAGCAAAATCAATATCTGCTCTTAAAGTCTGAAGAGGTATACCTCCTTTACGAATTTGTTCTTTACGCGCCATTTCTGCTCCTCCAAGTCTTCCGGCTACAACAATTCTTGCTCCAAAGACATCTCGATTAGCCATGACTTTTTCAATAGTGCCTTTAAGAACCCTTCTAAAAGGAATTCTTTTTTCTAATTGTTCCGCAACCATCTGAGCCACAATTGCAGCAGAAGCTTCAGGACTAGGCACTTCCACAATATCTAATTTAAAATTAGCAGGCAACTCAACTTTCACTCTTTTCATTTCTTTATCGATATCTTTACGAAGCTTTTCAATGCCGTCGCCCCCTCTACCGATAATCATTCCAGGACGAGAAGTGTGAATAGTTACACGAAATTCTTTTTGACTTCTTTCAATTTCAACTTGAGCAACATACATTCCTCTCAATCTTTTATCTAAATAGCTACGAAGCAAAACATCTCCTTTTAGATTGGAAACATAATTTCCTTTGTTCCCAAACCAGCGAGATTTCCATCCGCGAACGATGCCTAGTCTATGTGAATATGGATTTACTATGTGTGTCATATATTTTTAATAAATTATTTTTTTTCTTGAAGCTCTATAACTATATGGCTAGTATGCTTATGAATAGGAAAAGCTCTACCCATAGCTCTAGGTCTCCAGCGTTTTAAAACTTTGCCCTTATTAACATAAGTAGAAATAATTAACTCGTCAGTGTTAGAAATTTTGTCATTATTTTTTGCATTGGCTACAGCTGATTCAAGAAGTTTCAACATCGGAGCCGAACCTCTTTTTACTAATTTATTTAAGATAGCTCTAGCTTCTTTTACTGATTTACCGCGAATAAGCTCTGAAATTAGAGCTGTTTTTCTTGGGGCTTGTCTATAATTTAATAATACTGCTTTCATATTTTTATTTTCCTGTCCTCATTATTTTAAATATTTAAATAATTGATTGGAAACCTATATTTAATTTTAAATGTTTGATTTGTAATTATTTTTTAGCGGCTGGTTTTTTGGAATCAGAAGCTGCTGTGCTTTTAGCTACTTTAGCTGCGTCAATTTCAGCTTGTTTTGCTTTTTGATCAATTTCTTTTTGCATCTTTCCTCCATGTCTCACAAATTTACGAGTTGGAGAAAATTCACCAAGCTTATGACCAACCATATCTTCTGAAACTAAAACCTCGATATGACTTTTTCCATTGTAAACTCCAAAAGTAAAACCAATCATTTCAGGAGAAATCACACAGGAACGAATCCAAGTTTTAATAACCCCTGTATTTTCAGGCTTTTTATCGAGAACTTTTTTCAAAACTCTCTCATCTACATATGGACCTTTTTTAGCTGATCTTGTCATAATTTTTTTGTCGCGCCGAAGCTTTATGCAAAGGCGGATTACAATAAATCAAACACCTTAACTTAATTTAAGTTAAACAAGGATAGATTTATTAATGAAGAAATATTAGCAAAAATAATTTAAAAAGTCAAATAAAAACCGCTTTCAAAGCGGCTTTTATTTTAGAAAAGTTTTTTAAAGAGTTTTATCTATCAGCTTCATCTACAACATATACATCACGCACTAGTTGAGAATATCCTTTGTTGTAACTAGTGTCTGTACAGCTGGCTACAAATCTCATTGATTCATCAACTTGAAGATAGCTACTAATTAATGTGTGGAAGTTGCCAACATTTGAATAATTTAAAGTCGCAAGAGAAGGATCGGTAATATTATTTTTAATCTTTGAATAATTTGCTGAGTCAAATTTTACAGTTCCATCTTTTAGAGAGGTGCCTACTATTTTACAAGTAGTGTTCGGTAATTGAACTTGCCAACTCAAGTTTATGGTAGAGCCTTTTTTGACTTGTCCTACTGAAACATCAAATGACATAAAATGTGTATACGGTCTTTTTAATGCATCAGCATACCAAAAGTCACCATTAGGACAAACATATCTATATTCTCGCTGATTTTCTGCCCAATTGAAGTTTCTTGGCCCTTCAAAAGTAGTAATATTTGGAAGAGTTTTATTTGCTGCACCATCTTTATATAAAACATTAAAAACGGTCTCTTTATTTTCTCCACACGGATAAAAAGTAATATCACAAGTCACTTTGCTAAAATTGTTTACAAAAGGATTAAGCCAAGTACATATAGGTTGCCTATTAATATCCATGCAAGTGTTGTTGACAAAAAGTTGTCCTGTAGGGCATTTTGGCAAACATTCTTTAGCTTCAGGATTCCAATCATATCCATAATAACAATCAGCATAACAAAAACCATTTATATCTTTATTGGGAGCAGAAGGTGGACAGACACAATTGGTACCGGACGCATCGAGTATCTGATTATAACTACAAGAAGGTGTACATTTTCCAAAACTACTACTCCAACTTGAACCAGTTGCACAAGTAGCATTTACTGTGAGAGCGGCTTGTTCGGTACTATTATTGTATAACCAGAAACTTCTAGAAGAATAAGGTATTGCTACACTTTGTGATCCTGAATGTCCTGAGCCAACTGTAGTATTAGCTGATGGATAATTACTGGTGACCGCTGTGTTTCCTATAGCTCCTGTAACATTCCAATTGATAGTTGTATTACAACTATTTCCACCTATAGCTATAGAACAATTTGTACCAGTTAATGTTCCAGCTGGAGCCACACATTTACCTGTTGTAGAATTATAAGTAGAGCCAGTCACGCAAGTTGCGGTAGCTTTCATTTCATCAAGCAGTTGACCATCGTTGTATAAATAAAAATTTCGAGAAGAGTATGGAACGCTGACTGAGACTGATCCACTATTTCCATTTCCAATAACTGTGCCACTTGTAGGTGTATTGCTTGTAACCTGAGAAGTTCCGATTGGATTTGTGGTAGACCAAGTCAAAGTAATATTACAACTGCCAGAACCTATGGCAATAGTACAAGCTTTTTGAGGAATGGAGCCTGACATAAGTCCGCAAGATTTTGTTTCGCTGTTCCATAAATATCCAGCTGGACAAGCACACGAACTTCCGTTCCAGATAGTACCAGCAGTACAGGTAGCTGTTGGAGTGACAGAAGCCTTTTCAACACTATTGTTATATAAATAAAAAGTTCGAGAAGAATAAGGTATTGTCACACTTTGAGATCCTGTGTGCCCTGTAGCAATTGTAGTATTGGCTGAAGGATAATTACTGGTGACAGAGCTATTCCCTGTAGGATTGGACACGCTCCAATTCACGGTCGTACTACAACTATTTGCACCCTCAGTTATAGTACAATTTGCTGCGGTTAAAGATGTGACTGAAGCGCTGGCACATTGAGAAAGATAAGAGTTCCAACTTGTACCAGACGCACAACTAGCATTGAGAGTGAGAGATTTTAATTGTGTACCACCAGTATACAAATAAAAAGTTCGAGAAGAATAAGGGATAGTTACACTTTGTGATCCTGAAACTCCTGTACCAACTGTAGTATTAGCTGAAGGATAATTACTGGTGACAGAGCTATTTCCTGTAGGATTGGATACGCTCCAATTCACAGTTCCACTACAACTACTACTACCTGCAGCTATAGTACAACTTGAACCAGTTAAAGATCCTGTTGGAGCAGGAACACATTGAGAAAGATAAGAGTTCCAATTTGTGCCAGAAGCACAAGTTGCTGTAGCCGTCGCTTCACCTAATTTCGCTCCGTTATGATACAAAAAGAAAGTTCGAGAAGAGTAAGGAATGCTGACAGACATTCCGCTATTAGAATTTCCAGTAGCAACAGTGGTGTTGGCTGCTGGATAATTGCTTGTTACTTGAGATGTGTGAGTCGGATTTGTTGTTGTCCAGTTAATTGATCCATTACAAGTACTTGCTCCAGAGAGAATAGTACATCCTGTTGCATTAATATTTCCAGACGGCGATGGAATTGTGGGCGCGAGATTAAAAGTCCTAGCCTGCTCATTTGCAGTACCACCGATATTTTGACAAATTATTTTATAAGTGAGAGCTGTTGTACCAGTATTATTATTTGGAAAATCATATGTTATTGTATATCCGTTTTTTGTTCCGACAGATGAATATGGACCACCGTCAAGACCAACTTTCATATTTGTAGAATTTGTACAAGTTGTCTTTAGGGTTTTTCCTTGAGCTAAAGTTCCTCCCCAAGTAAAGCTTGCTCCATCCACTTTTCCTTCAATTGTGATTGGTGCGTAGGAGAGGGTGATATTATAAGTAGCTGTAGTACTATCAATAGTTCCATCATTGACGATATATTTTCTAGTTTTTAATCCTGTGGATACAGTCCAAGAAGGTGTATCATTATACACACAAGGGGTGGTAGGTGTACAAGTATTAGAAGAACTAGTTACTAAAAGATTAGTAGAGAGTCCTGCGTTATCTTTATATAATTTTAAAGTCTGTCCTGAGTCTGGATCAGAATAAGAAACATCCACCTTGTCTAAAGCACTATTTGTCACTATATCTGCAATACAGTTTTTAGATCCAGAATAGGCTCCGTCTGACCTATCACAAGCTTTAGCAGAAAACGCTGTACCACTGACGGAATAGCTATACCACTCTGCAGGGACAGTCAAAGCAGAAGATGTTGAAATAAATACAAAAGAGAAAACTAAAACAAAAGGAAAGAACTTATAAAATTTTTTAAGCATATTTATAATAAATTTATTACTTGTAATTATAAATAAATTATATCATTATACCCAGCATATTTTTGAAAAGTTGTCCACAAAAAATAAATTCTACAAATAAAGATCTTTGAATTTAAAAAGTAGATGTTTTCCTTCATTTTTGGATAGAGTAAATTTCTTTAAATCTTTTCTGGAACTTTCTTCTTCTTTTACTCCGAATTTCTCTCTTTTTCTAACCATATTCAACATATATTCATTATCGGAATAAATCTCAAATTTAGCACTTTCTATATCTAATTTATTAAAAATAAAATCTGAGATTAATAAAAATATTTGTGAAAATATTTGAGAGTTTCTTTTTTCTTCTTCCAAAAAGACAGATAAACTTACCTCATCTTTTAAGGTGTTCAAATCATACAAAATAACAACACCGAAAGAAGCTAGGTTTTCAGTTTTTCGTTTACATAAAAATATAAAATTAGTACGTGAATTAAACCATTTAGCTATTTCTTCTTTAAAACTTTCAAAATCTTGATTATTCTTAAACCCTCTAGAAACAAAATGAGAGAAATCTTCATTAGAATTAACTAAATTGTAAAAATCTTCTATATCATAATCAGAAGATATTTCTAAAAGAGAAATTGAACGACCCTCCAAGATTTGGATTGGCAAGTTATCAATAATTTTAGCTTTTTCTTTAGCTCTTACTAGTTCACTTTTATTTTCTAAAGACTTAGATTTTTTAAAATTTTCCATAAGATTCAAAAAACTCTAAAGCATTCTCTCGGAAATTTTTAAGAAGTTTTTCACTTTCTTCCGACTTATCATTGTCTGCAAGCAAATAAAAATACTCTGCCACATTCAAAAGTGAAGCTTCTATACCAACAATTTCTGCTATACCCCCTTCTGGAGAAGTTTTTTTTGCAAATTCATATTTCTGCCAAAGAAAATCTTTAAAAGCTTCAGCTACTTTTACATCTTTATTTTTCTCTAAAATTTTGAATAAGAGATAACAATCATATACTAACTGGTCTCTGAAAAGAGGCTTGTTTTCTTCGGCCGATTTTATTAATTTATCTTTTAAATCTTTTTCTATTTTTTCTACCATAATAAAATTATATCATTTTCCTCAAAAATAAAAAGAGTGTGCGTACACTCTTTTTAAATCTTATTTTCCACCTCCGGAATCAGAACTTCCTCTCTCATCATCACAAACCTTACATTCTCCACGATGTTTAACATGGATTGAACCATCATAATTACGGTGAGAATTGCAATGTTTTCCGCTTCCGTCATTTTTACCTACCATGGTAGAAATACCCCTGTCGTTTGAAACAACTTTTGTCCAATGGGTATCATCTTTGTCACTGCTAATAGTCTTTCCACTACTCATTGTTCATGTGTTCAGATACTTCCTGTCCCCGATTCTAAATAGTTAGTACATTCTGATTTTAAATATACCAGGATTTATAAAAATAGTCAAATAATAAAAGACGAGATTTCTCTCGTCTTTTAATTGATAACTGAAGTTAATTTAAGCTTGGTTCAGCAAGTGCCGGCATCCACTCTGGAAAAAATTCCACTTCTTGCTTTTGATTTTTATTTTCAAAAGTGTCTGTTGAAGTTTCTTTTTTGGGAGCATACAATGCACTCGACCAAACCATTAAAGTTTCATTTTTGGGATTGAACATAATAAAAAGTTTTAATATTAATACTTATTTTTAGCTTCGGCTAATATAATACATTAAAAAATATTTGTCAAAAGAGAATGTTAAGAAAAAAACCGCTCAAATTGAGCAGTTTTAATAAAAAGTTAAAAGATTAATTATTGTACTCTGACAGAAGCACTTTGCTCAGCGTGAGTCCAGAGTTCAATCTCCGGATTACCAGTAAACTTCCAGCCTTTTGGATATGGGTCAAAACCCCTTACGACTGTCTTTATTTCTTGACCACCCGTATTATACAAATTAACTCTAGTCTCCATACCAGCATAATTGTGATTTCCAACGGTTTGAATGGCAGGTCCAGAGAAATAAATAATACTATTTTCATATTTGACAATATTATTTGCTAAATCTTTAGCAAAAATTGTGCCAAAACCTTGCTCATTGATATTATTTCCAAAAATAACTCCAAGCATTTTAAAATCTTCCCCAAAACCAAGGGGAGTATCTGCAGTCTTTGTAAAGATAAGACTTGGATAATTCGTAGTCCAATATCTAGTGTCTACTGCCATATTTTCAATCTTTGGATAAGAGTTGCCGTCATAATTTCCATTTTCGTCTAAAGGAGTTAGTCTCCAATCAGAAAAAGCAAAATCTGTGCCAATTGTCTTGGCAGGAATCCAAAAATTGTACATCCATGAGGCCCAGACCTTTACCCTAGCTGCCACATTGGCAGCCGACGAATTGGCAGAATATGAATCATTAGAGAATGAAAATCCTGAGCCAGAAACTTTGAGACCAACTTTTGAGTCGTCGGCAATTTTTCCAGAAAAAGAATTAGCTTTAAAAGCTATGACATTGGTGCCAGCTTTGAGCGATACTTCCACATAGGTCTTGCCATCAAAAGTAGTTTTTGGATGAATGGGTTTTAAAGTAGAGACAGAAGTATAAAAATCTGCATCATCTTTATCATTAATCCAAAAATATTTAACAGCAGGAGATCCATCATTCATTTTACCAATCACTTCCAAGCGGATAGTCCCAGCTGTAGTGACTTCTAAAACAAAAGCTTTAGCTACAGAATTTCCAAAAAGTATTTTATCTTCGGCTTTGGCTGAAGCTTCATAACTTTTGGAAAGATTAATCTGTGCAGTATAGACTTTTATTTTATCCAAATTCACTATCGCAGGAAAAGCTTTACTTCCTGGTTGAATCACTCCAGTTTCATCAGTAGTTAGACTGGTGAGAGCTAAAGAGATTTGACTTTGATCGGCTATACCATTTGGAATAGGAGATTTTATTTTGTAAGTCAATTCTATAGTTACAGAACCTTTAGCGGGCACTGAAACTTTCTCTAAAACCACAACACCATTTTCTACTTTTTTGCGAAAAGAAGTACTCTCTATTTTGTAAACAAGAGAATCTACTGCACTAGCTCCTGCCCCACTAAAAGTGAGAGTGAGATTGGCCGAGTGATTCAGATTGTCAGCATTTTTGAGAGTAAGCGTACCAGCAGATTTGCTTTCACCAGAAATAATCACATTCAGATTGCTCGGTGAAACAAAAGTCGGTGTCTCAACTAGCCACTTTGAGCAAGTCGGACAATCATCAGCAGTCTTCACAGTATAAGCTTGTGAAGCTGAAGAAGAATTTCCAACCGCATCAAACGCCTTCACACTGTAAGTGTAAGATGTATTGGGAATTAAATTTACATCAGTATAAGTAGTGCTTATACTTTTTCCAACTTCTTTATTATCTCTGATAATCTTATATCCTACTACTCCCACATTATCTGTAGAAGCTGTCCAAGACAAAATCACAGAGTTAGTAGAAGTGCTTGCTGTCAACCCGGAAGGTGCGCTAGGCGCTACCACATCAGGCTCCTCTCTATCGCAAGAGCAATTGAGAGTGATTGCTAATATGGCTATCGCCACCAGCAACAAATAAAAGAGGTTTTTTGTTTTCATTTTCGGGAATTTTATTTGTTTTTTATTTTGTTTTTCTTTTTTGTTTAACTTTTTATTCACTTTAATATTTTAACAGATAAAATATTAAAGGTTTTTACAAAGAGCTTTATAGCTATCAAAATAATAGCAAAAATAAGCCCTTTTGTCAAGGTTAAATAATTTTAAACGAAACAAAAATCGCCCTCATTTGAGAGCGATTTAAAATAAATATTAAACAATAATCTTAATTTACCAATACGCCATCTTGCCAAATATTCACATCGGACAAGTCGATGACCTGACCTGCCCCATTGTGAATCACAATGTCATATTTGTTGGCTAACTTGAGACCAAATTTTCCAGGAGTATATGCTCCGGAATCAAAAGTATTGCCAGAATTTTTCACTCCAGCAAAAATACTAATTCTCTGATAAGCTCCATTGCAAGGAATGTCTTTGCTTGGGAAATTTACTGTAAAAGTATTTTGGTTAGAAACATTTGGTTTAAACTCTAGACTATTTGCGTCGTTGAGATCAAAACTCCAAGAATCTGTAAATTTGAAATCATTACCAGATATAGCATTGAAAGCTGTATAAGGATTATTAAATTTTACAGAGACGATTTTGGCAGGAGCAGGCCCAGTCATTTGAAGTTGTATAACATGAATCATGATGTCAGCTTCTGCATCTTTTGTGGCTACCAAAGCTGGAACTCTTAAATAAGAGAACCAACCAGTGTTTATCACCGTAGCTGAAACTGAAGTGTTCACCGAGCCAACATTTAAAGCGGCAGGAAATTTTCCTGAAGAAAAAGTCGTTCCACCTTCCCCGTCATCTAAAGAGACAAAAGAAAAACTTAAAGCTGAACCATTCGATACATTAGTATTTGGCAAAAGAGAAAAATATGCTTTGAAAGAATTTTCTCCAGATTTTAGAGAAAGGTTTTCAAAATTAATTTTTCCATTCACAGCTTTAATGATTTTCCAATCGTCGCCATTTAAAGAATAGCGAAGCATTTTGACAGCTTTACCATTTTCTCCAAAACTTGCCACTAAAGATTTTAAAGTCTTGGTGGAAGTAGAGTTTATGGTGAAAGACATTTCATTGCTAAGACTGTTCCCAGTGATGGCAAATGAATTTGTATAGCTTAAATTTGGTTCACTTAACCAAGTGCTAGCTTTTAATTCTCCATTTCCATCATCATCGTCGTCGTCATTATCTCCATCACCGTCACCGTTCCCATCATCATTCGAGCCTAAAGAAATCTTATCTAAATTAATAGGGTTGGGATATCTTCCAGAATTCGGCAAAGTAACCATAGCTTCATCAGTAGAGAAGCTGGTGAGTGACAAAGTGATTTGTGCTCCTTCTTCTATACCAGTAGGGATAATGTTGTTTAATTTATAAATCAACATTATGTCCGTAAAAGTATTGGCTGGCACGCGAATACCGTTAATCGCAAATTTATTATCTACAACTTTTACTTTCACTTCCGCAAATCCACGAATTGTGAAAGATACAGAGTCTACTGCTTTCACTCCAGCTCCAGTAAAAGTAAAACCTAAATTTACAATTCTCAAATATTGTCGCGATCCATTGGCAAGAGTAATATTCCCAGCAGATTTTGCTTCACCCGCTTTGATTACTCCAGGATTGGCTGGAGGTGTCAAAGCTGGCTGATGAATATCTCTACTTCGCATTTCAGTGTTTCCCTGAACTCCTCTCACTTCTTCAGAAAAGGGATCGAGAAGATAAATTGCTTCTCTCTCGCAAGAGGCGAATATCATAATTAACGCCACTAGCATCAAAAATGATTTTAAAGATTTTGTCTTCATTCTGTAAAATTTTATTGTTATTTTGATTTATTTTTGTTTTGAAGGTACATTTTTAGCTTCTTACATTATAGCAAAAAAGAGAGCTTTTGTCAAGGCTAAACACTTATTAAAAATCTCTATTTACGATCTTATTTTGTGTTAAGAAAAAAAATGCTCCACTCTTGCTTAATTTAAAATATTGTGTTAAGCTAACAGAAGTTTTAGGTGATCTTAGTAGGCGACCAGCGTTGAGAAACTTTTTGAATTTGTATAACCAAAATCTAAAAATAAAGGCACCGTTGGTCGCCTTTTTTATTTGTCTCAAATTTTTATTTAAAGAATTTTTATGTTAAACTTTTTAGCGTATAAAATACTTTTAGAATTTTTATTAATTAATTTTTAATCAAGAAGATAAAGATATGGCAAAATTAGAATACAACGAAATTAAACCAAGAAAATATATTATTTACGCTGATGAACCTTATGAAGTTTTAGAGTATCATGTGGCCAGAACTCAACAAAGAAAGCCTCAAAATCAAGTAAAGCTTCGCAACCTTGTAAACAACAAAGTTATTCCTGCTACTTTTCACGCTTCAGAAACTGTTGATGAGGCAGACATTTCCAAAAAGACAATTAAATTTCTTTACACCAATAAAGGTGAATATTGGTTTTGTGAAGAAAAAGATCCTTCCAAAAGATTTACTATCGCTCTTGATGTTTTAGGAGCACAAACTGTGAAATTTTTAAAAGAGAATAATTTAGTCGATGCAAAAATTTATACCAACAATGATGACGAAGAATCTATTATTGGAATAGATTTACCGATTAAAATCACTTTGAAAGTCACTTCCGCCCCTCCTAATATCAAAGGCAATACCGCAGGGAGCAGTAGTGGCAAATTGGTAACCTTAGAGACTGGCGCTCAAGTTACTGTTCCTCTCTTTATAGAAGAAGGTGAAGAAATTGTAATCAACACTGAAAACGGTGAGTATGTAGAGAGAGCGGGGAAATAAATTTTAAATTTAAACCAAAATAAAAAACCGATAATTGTTTTTAGATTTTTCGCGAAGCGGGGCTGAATTCAAAAACAATTATCGGTTTTGTTAATATAAAACTATTCAAAACTAAATTTCTTCATTATTTCTGCCTCAACTTCAGCTCGAGGTCTGGCATATTTTTCATAAGAAATTTCTTTCAAAATCTTAATGACTTCCTTATCTCCTCTTGGAGGAAAACCTTCTTTAATGTTGAAAGGTTTTTGAGGATAACCATTTACCAAAATTGAAACATAGGCATTTAAATTTTCTATTTTCATAATATCTGCTGCGGAAAAGACTGGGGCAAAACTTGCTTCCAAAAATTTAGCATCTTCTTCTGAAACCCTAAAGACAATTTTATTTCCCACATTTCCAAAGACGGCAGATTTAATATTTTCTGGAAGCTGTTTAATATATTGATGAGCCATAGTGAGAGAAAGTTTATATTTTCTAGCTTCAGAAAGTATAGCTGAAATAGAAGGAGTGGAAATATTTTGAAATTCATCTAAATACAAATAAAAAGGAGGTTTTTCGCTAGGATTTTCACGACCAAGGGCAGCCATCAAAAATTTACCCACTAAAATGAGACCAATCAAATTGGCATTAATTTCTCCCAGTCTCCCCTTAGAGAGGTTAACTAGAAAAATCTTTTCATTATCCATAATATCTAAAACATTAAAAGAAGACTTTTCTTGTCCAATAATTGGGCGCATGATTTCGTTGGAAGTAAAAATGTCAAACTTATTGGTAATATATGGAATATAATTTTCAAATCCACTTTCTCCAGTGGTAGCTAAAGCGTTTTTAAAGAATTGATTAATTAAAGGATTTTTAGAGTGAGCTAATTTGTAATTTCTATAATCTTCATCAGAAAGTACGCGAGAAATATCAAACAAAGTACATCCAGATTCTGGATGCTCCATCACCAAAGCGGCGGAATTTCTAAAATACTGCTCAAAGGCTGGACCCATGGATTCAGGAGAAGATTCTGCAAAGAGTTTTTTAAAAATAGAAAAGAGCTCATTAATCACAAAAGTTTTTTGTTCTGGTTTATTTCTGTCAAATTCAAGCATATTTAATCCCATGACATTTTCTGTGTGGGCTGGATCAAAATAAATCACATCTCCCCATCTCTCTTTTGGAATATTTCCCAAGATGTCTACAATGTCTTCTCCGTGAGGATCGATAAAACAACAACCTCTTCCCGCATAAATATCTTGAAGTATCATGTTTTTAAGCATAACAGTTTTACCTGTACCAGTCTGTCCTATGACATAGATATGTCTCAATCTATCTTGTTCTGTAATAAAAGCTTTAGTTTTTAATTGGCGATATTCATTTACGCCCAAGAACAACCCCTCTTGAGGTAAATCGAGTGGTGCAGGAGCTGTTGTCGCGTCAGTCTTTTTGAGTTGAGAGAAATTTTTCACATAGCCAGGAATATGATAAAGAGTAGCCAACTCTTTTAAATTTAAAGGAAGAGATTCGGAAGAATTCCAGAGTCTGTAAATAAAATAATTGATTTCTTCATTTAACCTGTTACTCTCCAACATTTTAAATTGTAAAGAATTTCCATCTACTTCTGTATACTGAATAAAAGTAGAAGCCACTTCTTGTAAAATAGATTTAGCTCTTGGTAAAGTTTCTGCGTTGGCCAAAATTCTAACATTGGTATCAACTATAGTGGAGCTGAGTTTATGAGCTATTAATTCTATAGCTTTCTCGTCTTCTAATTTTTTAGGTTTTTCTTTGTCTTTTTTTAACTCTTCGTCTGATTTTTTCATTTCTTTCAAGGTCAAGATAAAATCTTTTACAAAAGAATCTCGTGCCACAATTCTTTTTAAAGTTTCACCTTTGCGCATCTCTTCCAAAATAGAAGTATATTGTTTTATAAATTCTTCTCCAGCTGGCCGAACTAAAATTTGCAAACTTGCAGCTTCGCCTTTCTTTTGAAGCTTGGTAAAAGCAGACATCATAAGAGAAATCGGATCACCTTCTATTTTTTCATAAGTACGAATTGGTAAGGCGGGAGTTTTGAGAGAAGTAGCGTAGGCCGCTACCGGAAATCCAGAATGAGAAAAAATATTATAGTCTTCGGTTGAATGTTTAACTATTAAATTTGGGAAGAGAGCAAAAATGGTTTTTTCAAAAAGATCAGCTTTATCTTTAGCCACAGAAACAAAAAAAGATATTTCGTTAGAATCATTCGGTTTTGCAATCTCTAAAGAATAATAATTATTTTCTTTATTTTTAGTATCGCTAGTTATAGCCAACATGCTAGCGTAAAATTGTTCCATAAAAGATATAAACTCTCTAACTGTCTTTCCTTCTTCTCCAGCATTTTCTGGCAAAATCAATTCGTAAAGTTTCATATTTAAAGCTTTCCAGTGAGCTTTATCTAAACCTCTAGCAATCTTTTCATCATAGGGAGTGAGCAAATAATTTACCAAAAATCTATGAAAGTCATCACTAATTTCTTTATTTTTTAAGTCTCTCACCAAATTGATAGCAGTATGCAAACCTTTATCAAGCATAACAGCGATTAATTCGCTTACTTTTTCGTCAGTGTCTTTAGGTTTAAGAATTTCTAAAAGCTTTTTTTTGTCTCCACTTCGAAGTTCATAGCCGTGAGGCAAAACACTTTGAGGAGTATTTTGCAAATATTCCCGAACCACATCTTTAGCGTTATCTTCTTTAGAAATCCGCCCTTCAAAATTTTTAGAAATCTCTTGTCGACGAGCAATCTCTTCTCTTAAAAATTTTATCTCTTCTTCTGGAGTGGCAAATTTTGATTCGTTAAAATTGGAAAAGTTTTCTAAACTATTGTTTGGCATAAAATTATATAAACATTATAACAAAAAATAAAAGAAAGCCCCGCGCCTGCGGCGCGGGGCAAAAAATTCTTTTCTAATTCTTTATTTTACCAACGATAGTTTCCATAAATATCATAGTATCCATCAGTATACCAACCATAGTTATAATCATTGTAGTTGTTGTAAGAATAATTATAGCTATAGTCATAATTATATGAGTACCAATTGGAAGAATTATAGTCATTGTAGTAATTATAGTTAGGATTTGAACCTAAATAAATCGGAGTTCCTTTTGGTTGAGAGGTAGTTGTAGTAATAGTGAAAATATAATAATCTATATTTTTTCTTCCAAAATAATTACTGTCATGATAAATAGCGTTGTAAGCCTCGGTTGGATTGTAATTATTTGTATAAGTATTGTAGTAAATCACACTCTCTTTAATACGAGGAGTATTTGTATAATCTCTCGAATAATAATTATCTAAATAATAATTTGTGTTTGGATATGTGTAAGTATAAGTTGGATTTTGAGTTTGAGTATAATAATTGTAGTTATAGTTGTAATTATAATTTCCATACACAGGTACGGTGGTAGAGCCATTAAAAGGATTTCCATAATAATTAGCATTTTCTTTGGTCACTCTTTCTACACAACTTGAACCGTTGAAATAAAAATTAGAACCATAGACAGCACAATTGGTACTATTATAATAATTACTATTATTATAATAGTAACCAGTGGAGCATCTTTTATTGATCGGATCCCAAGGATGATTGATGTCACAAGTGTTAACACATTGTGTACCATTCCAAATCCAACCATTGTTTACCCCACAAATATTATTTGTAGAAGCGTTGGCTTTAGCTAACATATTGTCGCCCACCTTCAAACCAATAGCCGAAACTGTTATCACAATAAAACCTGTGAGGATTTTTGTAAAAATATTTTTCATAATTTTTAAATAATAATTACCCAACTTACTTATATATTTGGAGTATATCACAATTAAAAGCTTATGTCAATGCTATATTTTTAAATTTTTAAAGCGATTCTTTATATTTATCAGAGTTTTTTTCTTTATTTGCTTTCCTTTTTCCCTCCCTTATTTCCCTATCCCTCACCATTCTTTCATAAGCTTTTGTACCAAATCGACGAATAAATGATCTGTCAAAAATTTTCTCAGCTTCCACTTTTTCTCTTTGTCTTTGAATGAGTCTAGTCTCTTCGATTTCTTTTCTTTTTTTCTCATCTTTCTTTTTTTGTTCTTCTCTTTCTTTTAAGAGAGTTTCATAAGTTTCTGGACGACTAAAATCTGGAAGGTCTTTTTCATAATCCTTAGGATCAGATAAACCAGTTTTAATCCCTGATACTTCTTCTTCAATTGTTTTATCTAAAGCGTCTCTTCCTGATACTTTAGAGTTTGTTTTTATCCAAGGATTAATTTCTCTTTCTTGAGTTTCTCTAGTTTTCTCTTTTTCATTAGACATTTTTTCTGTAATAACTTCAGTCGTTTTGCTAATTGCTCGATCGGCAATATCTTCTCTAACGGTTCTACCTAAGGAAGAAGTGGCCGTTGTCCTAGTAGCAGACTGAGTAGCTGCTCTACCAGCCCCTCTGGCAGCTGCTGATCTAGCTGCGGTTTTGGTAGCTGTTCCAGCTGCAGTTTTGGTAGCTGTTCCAGCCGCAGCTTTAGTAGCCGCTCCAGCGGCAGCTCTTCCAGCTACCGCTTTAGCTCCTAGAGCTGCTGCGCCGACAGTCCCTCCTGTGGCCACTGTAGCCGCCGTCAAAGCTGCAGCTTTAATAAGCTTATTTTTTTTGCTTTCTTTCGATTTCTCTTCTTCTCCAGTTTTCTCTCTTTTTTCTTCTTGATAATCATCCCAAACTGCCCAAACTGTCACAAATGGAACAACAGTATTTCCAAAAACTTTCATGACTTTTTTAGTAACTTTTTTTTTAGAAACATTTTTATATTTGAAAAGTTTTTCTATCGCCTTTTCCTTTCCATATCTAAGAAAGACATATAAAAAATACAATAAAGTAGAAAGAAAACTCAGAAAAAGCCCAACTGGAGCCGCAATGCCAGTGATATCAAAAACTAACTCCATAAAATCTAATATTCCAAATATTGCCAAAGCGAAAATCGGAGGAAAAGTCATATCTTGTTTTTAAGTATAACTAATTATAACAAAAGAATAGAAATTAAAATAAAACACAATACTTAGCGTATTGTGTTTTATTTTATATTAAATTCAAAAACTATTTTCTGGCGTCCTGAATCTCTTTTGCAATATTTACTGGAACTACATCATAATGTGAAAATTCCATAGTAAATGAAGCTCTTCCTTCGGTCATAGAACGAAGAGTGGTCATGTATCCAAACATTTCAGAAAGAGGAACTTTGGCTTTAATCACCTTATCCATACCCCTTTCGTCCATTCCTTCAATTTGTCCACGTTTAGAAGAAAGATTTCCAGTAATGTCTCCGTAGAATTTATCTGGAGTGATTACTTCGACTTTCATAATAGGTTCAAGAATCACAGGTTTTGCTTTAGCTACAGCATCTTGTAAAGCCATACCAGCTGCAAGTTTGAAAGCAATTTCAGAAGAGTCTACTTCGTGGAAAGATCCATCATAAACCTCACAAGAAATATCTACCATTTTAAATCCGGCAAGAGTACCTCTATCCATAGTTTCTCTTAAACCTTTTTCAACTGCTGGAATATATTCTTGAGGAATAGCTCCACCTTTAATAGAGTTAATAAATTCAAAATTATCACTCCTTTTAATATTCTTTGGAAGATCTTCTGTTTTCACAGAATAGTCAATTGGTTTAATTTTTAATTTCACATGACCATATTGACCACGACCTCCAGACTGTTTAATGTACTTACCTTCCCCGTCAGCTGAACCTTTAATTGTCTCTTTATAAGCCACCTGAGGTTTCCCGGTAGAAGCTTCTACATTAAATTCTCTTTTCATTCTTTCCACGAGAACATCTAGATGAAGCTCACCCATTCCAGAAATAATAGTTTCTAAAGTTTCTTGATCTGTAGAAACTCTAAAGGTTGGATCTTCTGCGGACAATCTTGAAAGGGCGGTACCCATTTTTTCTTGATCGGCCTTAGTTTTTGGTTCTATACGCATAGAGATCACAGGTTCTGGAGCAATAATTTTTTCCAAAATCACTGGATGACCTTCGTCACAAAGAGTGTCAGAAGTTACGGTATCTTTTAATCCTACAGCTGCCGCAATATCTCCGGCACCTACTTCTTTAATTTCTTCTCTATCGTTAGCATGCATGCGTAAAATTCTTCCGATTCTTTCTTTTTTATCCTTGGTTGCATTATAAACATAACTTCCAGCAGTAAGAGTTCCTGAATAGACACGGATAAAGATTAGTTGTCCCACAAACGGATCAGCTGCGAGTTTGAAAGCTAAAGCTGAAAGAGGCGCTGTGTCAGAAACTTCCAACTCCACCTTTTCTCCTGTTCTAGGATCAATACCAGCAGGTTTAGCAATATCAAGAGGAGAAGGAAGAAAATCTACTACAGCATCGAGCACCAACTGAACACCTTTATTCTTTAAAGCTGAACCACAATAAACCGGGAAAAGTTCGTTAGCGATAACCGCTTTTCTAATTGCCGCCTTCAATTCATCAACTGTAAATTCTTTTCCTTCTAAATATTGAGTCATCATGTCTTCGTCAGTCTCAACAATTTTCTCAATCATTTCCGCCCTTCTTTCTTTTACTTGTTCTTCAAATTCTGCAGGAATGTCGTCATAAACCACATCCATCCCTTTCTCTCCTTCGAATTTTACATATTTCAAATTTAAAAGATCGATAATTGCAGAGAAGTTTTCTTCTTCTCCTATTGGAATTTGCATTCTTACAGCTTTTGGTGAAAGACGATCTAAAATTGATTTAAAAGATTTATCGTAATTACCTCCCATCCTATCCAACTTATTAATAAAACAAATTCTCGGCACACTTGCCTCATTAGCATATCTCCAGTTAGTTTCAGATTGTGGTTCTACTCCAGCTACTGAATCAAAAACCACGACCGCACCGTCAAGTACACGAAGTGATCTTTTTACTTCGATTGTGAAATCAATGTGACCTGGGGTGTCAATAATATTAAACTTACATTTTTTAGAAGTATCGCTAGCTGGCATATATGATGGATTCCAGAAAGCTGTATTAGCAGCAGAAGTAATAGTAATACCTCTTTCTCTTTCTTGATCCATCCAATCCATAATAGCTTCTCCTTCATGAGTTTCTCCGATTTTATGTGAGACTCCTGTATAAAAAAGAATTCTTTCAGAAGTGGTCGTTTTTCCAGCGTCAATATGCGCAATGACCCCAAAGTTGCGAATTTTATTTAATGGGTAATCTTTAGACATAGTTTTATTTTAATTTTTTAATTAATTATTTTTCCGCTAATAATACTACCTTGCGAAATGAGCAAAAGCTTTGTTTGACTCTGCCATCTTGTGAACGTCTTCTTTTTTCTTTACTGCAGTCCCTTCATTGTTTGCAGCTAAAATTAATTCTTCTGCAAGTTTTTCTTGCATAGGTTTTCCTTTGCCACTTTTAGCGGCTTGAATAATCCAACGAGAAGATAAAAGAAATCTTCTGGTATCTCTAACTTCGACTGGAATTTGATAGTTAGAACCTCCAATTCTTTTACTTTTTACTTCTACTACAGGAGAAGTATTTTTAATAGCTTCATTGAAAATTTCCACACCTTCTTTTCCAGTTTTATCTTTAATAATGTCAAAAGCACCATAGACAATTTTTTGAGCTACAGTTTTTTTACCATTCAACATTATATAATTTATAAACTTTGAAATATCTTTGTCGTCATAATGTGAATCACCTTTGACAACATGTCTATTTTTGACTGGGCGTCGCATATAAACTTATCTTTTTAGAGTGCTATATTTCCCAGCGACATCTGGTACTGGCACCTAATTACTTAATAATGTCTTCGCATTTTATCAGAAAAGTCTTGTCTTTGCAAACAAAAAATCGCGAAATATTTCGCGATTTTAATCTCTTAAAAGTTTTAGATTTTAATGGCTTTAGCAAGAGCGGAAATTTTTTGTCCGTCCAAAATGTCCATTTTATCTTCTACTTCTTTTATCAAAGAAGTAGCCACCAAAAAATCTGTCGCCCCAGCAGTTATTAAGGCCTTTACATTCTTTTCGTCTACACCACTAGCTACCCCTAGGCGAGAATTTTTTGGAATATAACTTTTTATCTCTTTAATTTTCTCAGGAGTAGGAGGTATTCCTGTTTTTGTACCAGAAGTTGTAGGCACATGAGCATGCGGAGCGATTTTTTCACAAATTTCTCTCAACTCAGCTCCCGTAACATTTACGCTTTCAGAATATTTGAAAGCTAAACCTGCAAATATTTCTGTTTCAGGCAAATCCAATTTGCTAGCTGTCAAACAATCCATTTGCAGCATTTGAAATTTTTCCCTTTGAAGAAAATACCTTTCAATTTTTCTCGAAAGAAAATTTACTCCTATTTTAAAATCTCTTCCTTCGTAACGCGATCTAAGAGAAGTGTAAAAATGAAATAAATCATCCATCATTGCCGCAGCTTCTCCTTTTTGATAATCAGGTATTAAAAAGACACCATCTGCTCCATTCGCGTAGGCCAATTCAGCGCTTTTTTCCACATGTTCCCAAGCCTTTGGCGCATAGGTATAATTACTGAGAGCGTGAATTACCACAAAGAACCTTCTTTCAATTTTCATTTTATTTTGTTTTAAAAGTTGAACATTCTAGAAAAAGCATAACAAAAAAGAAAAATATTTTCAATTCTGTTTTTTATAGAAATTTTAGATAACTGTCAGTATTTCTGGTTTATTTTTAGTAATTAAAACTGTATGCTCAAAATGAGCTGAATTTTCACCGTCGATAGTTTTAAAGGTGTAACCATTTTCGTCTAAATAAACTTCGTCACTCCCAAGATTGACCATAGGTTCTATAGCGAGCACCATGCCAGGAACTAATTTGGGACCTCTTATTCCATCGTCAAAGTTTGGAATTAGTGGCTCTTCGTGAACTTTGTATCCTACACCATGTCCAGCTAAAATTTTTAAGACTCCAAAATTTTTGCCCAACTTCTCCCCTTCCCTTAAAACAAAATTCTCAATAGCTTTAGAGATGTCATTAATATAATTCCCAGCTACAGCCTCTTTTATGCCAGCCATGAGAGCTTCTCTGGTAATTTTCAAAAGCTCTTCGTCTTCTTTTTTAATTTTTCCAACAGGAAAAGTTATGGCATGATCCGTAATCATACCTTTATGATTTAAAGAAGTGTCTACGCCAATCACGTCTCCTTCTTTTAATTTATAATCACTTGGCATGCCATGAGCGACTTCATCATTGACTGATACGCACAAGGTGGCCGGATAAGGATAATCGGCTCCCGCTGGCTGGAAATTCAAAAGAGCAGGTTTATCTTTATCTCTTTTTCCTTTCTCAGATTCAGTGATCAATTTAAAAGCTAGCTCGTCTAATTCTCTCAGTGTCACACCTGGCTTTATAGCTTCACCTACTTTTTTAATAACAAAAGCCAATCTCTTTCCAGACTCTCTTAAATTTTTTACAGTAGCTAAATCAGTCTTGAGTTTGATGTTAGACATAAATTATAAATAAAACTATAACACAAAACACACTAAAGTTAAATTAAAAACTATCCATTAAAGTGTTCTTTGCTTCAAAAACTAACTCTTAGTAAGCTTTAAAAACTCTTCTTTCGACTCTTCAGTTTTTCCTTTTAACCTTAGATATTTTTCTAAAGATTCTTTTAAAGGAATAATTATTTCTTCCTTCTTTAATTTATAAGAATTCTCCGCCTGTCTCACATATTTGGTAATAGCCTCGACATATTCTCCTAGAGTGATATTTTCTTTAGCCTGCTCTCTTTTTGAGAAATCATCGTGTAAAAATTCGGCCAGAGTTTTTTTATCTCTACTTTTTCCATTTTCAAATATTTTGTATAAATCACTATAGGCCATCTTGCTTAAGGACTCAAAAACGTATTTTTCATTATTCTGCCCTAAAGGATTTCCCTTATTCTTCTTTATAGAAGTTTCTACATTTTGTAAGTTTGTTTTAAGATTATCGATTTTGTTTTCCAGATCGGCTAATTTATTTTGATGTGCCGATTTGCCAAACAATGGATTTTTTTTCCTTAATTCACCCAAGGAATCCTTTTGGTTTTTCAATTTGAGTTCAAGTTCTTCCTTATTTTTTTCCAATTCTTCTATTTGTTCAGTTTCTCTTTGAAGAAGAGGTAGCATATAATGCGATTTTTCGAAATTTATTTTTTGATCTCCTCTTAAAACTCCAGAATCCATTTTTCTCTGAATACTTTCTAAGTAATAAACATGCTCACGAATTTCCTTAAACTCCCTATCAAAATCTTCCAAAAGATATTTACCCCCTCTCTCATCAAACCAATCATCCCCTCTTTCCTTTCTCAGTTTATAGAGTCCAATCCACTCATTAAAAGAATTTTCAGCATGGTCTCTAACCACATCTTCAATCTTTTTATACTGAACAGTATCTACGCCTAACTCTCTATATTTTTGACTCTTATGAAAGTCGTTTAGAATTTTGTCTGTGTAAATACCCCGCAACCTTTCAATATTCTCTTCAGATTCTTTTTCTATTATTTTTTTTGGGTCTTTAAAAGGAAATCGTAGATGTCCAGATTCTCTTAAATTTTCTATATCGGAATAATTAGACGCTTCATAAAGATACTCTCTATCCAAATATTCGTCTGTGTTTTTAAAAAGTTCTTCTTTTTTATTTTTTGCTTTTTTTTCTATATTTTCAATATTGGCAACTCTTTTTTTAGTTTGACTTTCTTTTTTTGCAGCTTTTTTGAAATCTTTTAAAGAATCTCGGATCTCGTCTATCCCTTCCTCTTCATCTTTAGCTTTTTTGAAATCAATTTTATCTAAAACATTTCCATCTTCATCTTTTTTAAAAAAATGAGAGAAAATACTATTAGGATTATCTTTAGCATATTCAAACTGTCTTTTGAGTTCATTTATAGCTCCGTGAAAAGCGGTTTTGGACTGTTTCTTTTTAAACTCAGCTTCTTTTAAAGTCTTATCTATCTGTTCTTTGCGTTTATCTATTTTTTCTACAAATTTACTCTGTTCTTCATATTCATTTGCTGCCGATTTTCTCTTTTTTTGACTTTCTAAATTTTTAGATTTTTCCATTTCAGCTGATTTTTTCTTTAATTCTTCAAAAGATACCATAAAATATTTTTTATATGTTTTTAATATGTTTCAATTATACCATAACAAAAAACACCTAAATTCAAGGTGTTTTTTTGTAAAAATACTTTCGAAATTTGCTATCTTAATATTCTCTCATAGTGAGCTGGGCATCGACTTTCTTTACAAAGTCAATTACCACAGAAACTGCGATCAAAAGAGAAGTTCCTCCAATAGCGAAAGCTTGGACCCCTGTCATTGCTTGAAGAAGCAAAGGAAGGATAGCGATTACTCCAAGGAAAATCGCTCCAAAGAAAGTGATTCTAGAAAGGACTCCTCCAATATAATTGGTAGTAGCTTCTCCTGGACGAAAACCCGGAATAAAAGCTCCAGACTTTTGAAGATTCTCAGAAGTCTTGGTGGTGTCAAAGGTCACCGCTGTATAGAAATAAGTAAAGAGAACAACCAATAAGAAGTAAGCAATACCGTAAGCTAAAGTATTTGACAAAAAGTCAGTGAAAAATTGAGCAATTGATTGGAGAGAAGCGTTGGCAGAATTGCCAAAAAATTGAGCAATTAGTTGAGGGAAAAGAAGAAGTGAGACCGCAAAGATAATAGGAATCACTCCGGCTTGATTCAAGCGGATTGGAAGATAAGTATTAGTAATTCCAGTTGAACCATAAAAATTACTTGCTTGTTTAGAATAAGTAATAGTGATTTGTCTTTCCGCTTCGGTTACAAAAACAATTCCCGCAATAGTCAAAGCCACCAAAAGTAAGACCGCTAGAATCATTGGAATCATAGAAAAGTCAAAAGTTTGAATAACTTGAATTACACTTGTTGGCAAACTTGCCACGATACCAGCGAAGATAATCATGGAAGCTCCGTTGCCAATACCATATTCAGTTATTTGTTCTCCCAACCACATAACGAGTACAGCTCCAGCAGTTATGATTAAAATATTTAAAATCATATCTTGCGGAAGAAGTTGCGGAATAATGTTTTGGGCAGACAAAAGGGCTAAAAGTGCATAACCTTGAATAATGGCTAAAGGCACTGTAAGTAATCTAGAATACTGAGTAAACTTTCTTCTACCCGCTTCACCTTCTTCATGATAAAGCTCTTTAAACTTTGGAACCAGCACGGTTAGAAGCTGCATAATAATCGATGCGGTAATGTATGGACTCACTCCAAGCATGATTATAGAGAAAGAAGAAAGTCCTCCTCCAGAAAAGATATTTAAGAAACCTAGAAAATTGTTGCTAGATAAAGCTACAGCCAAAGCTCCTTTGTCCACTCCAGGAATTGGAATAGAAGAAAGAAATCTTACTACAGCTAATACCAAAACTACAAAAAGTATTCTGTTTCTTAAAACCTTATCTTGCCAAATTCTTTTTAGAGTTTTCATATTTTAATAATTTTTTATAAAGCTTTTAGTTTTTCTTCAGCTGTCTTAGACATTGTACAGCTTTCAACTTTAATTTTCTTGGTAATTTCTCCTGTTCCCAAAATCTTTACTTTAGGTAGTTTACCATGCCTTAACTCAATTAAACCTTTAGCCAACAAAGAAGCAGGGTTTACAACTTCTCCATTTTCAAAAATATTTAGTTGCCCAACATTTACGGAAGCGAATCTTTTAGGATCCCTGAAGACTGCAGTTTTGGCTCTATTAATACCATATCCGCGAAGCTTGGGAAGCTTTTTAATAGTGTCACGCATTGCTGGACGAAGTTTTGCTCCAGCTCTAGCAGTTTGTCCTTTACCTCCACGACCAGATTGTTTACCACGTCTGCCTCCACGACCTACTTGTTTGGATTTTTTAAGAGGATTTTCTCTTTTGATTTGATGTGTTTGCATATATTTTATTTAAGCTATTTTGAAAAAATAATTTTTGAAAAATAGATTCATAAATTTACTAATAATAGATTATTTAGCGAATATAGAAAGAGCTTTCATGGTTGCTCTAGCATTATTCATTTTATTTTTGGTCCCGGAATGGAACTTTGCTGTTACGTCATTTACTCCAGCAAGAGCTAAAATTGTTCTCGCAGAAGAGCCAGCAATAATTCCTTTTCCTTTATTTGGGGTAAGCCACAACACAGATGATTTATATTTAACTTGTACGTCGTAAGGAATTTTATTGTCCTTGTCGAGTTTTAAAGTTATCATATTTTTCTTAGCTGCTTTAAAAGCTTTTTCAATAGCCGCTTGAGTATCTAAAGCTTTTCCTGTACCAAAACCAATTCTTCCATTTCCATCGCCAGCCGCTAAAGCTACAGACAAAGAAAATCTTCTACCTCCAGACACAACACGAGTCACTCTACGAATATCTATTGTTTTAGAATCAAATTCTGGTTTTTCTTTTGGAGCTCTACCGCCTCTTCCGCCAGATTTAGAAAAAGGTTTTTTCCCTCCTCCTCTTCTTTTTGGAAAAGACTTTTCTTCGGGAGCTGCTTGTTGAATGGCTTCTTTTTCAAGAATCTCCTCATTTGCAATCTCTTCTACATTTTCATTTTTTATTTCTGACATATATTTATTTAATATACAAGATTTTAAATTAAAACTCTAGACCACCTTCTCTAGCTCCTTCAGCTAAAGCTTTGACACGACCTCTATAAGGAAAACCTCCTCTATCAAAGACTACTTTTTTAATTTTAACTTTTTTAGCATTTTCAGCTAATTCTAGTCCCACTTTTTTTGCAGATTCAACTTTATTGATTTTTGAATTTAAATAAGTTTTTAGATCGCTAGCACTTGCCAAGACTTTTCCCGAATCATCATTGATGATTTGAGCATAAATAAATCTATTAGATTTAAATACCGCAAGGCGTGGCGCTTCTTCTGTCCCAGAAACTTTTGCGCGAATTTTCTTGTGCAAATTTTTTCTTTTATCAGCTTTATTTTTTACAATTACTTTTCTCATAATTTTATTTTAATAATTTTTAAGCAGCTTTTTTACCTTGCTTTCTAATAACGACCTCGTCGGCATATTTAATACCTTTTCCGTTATACGGTTCTACTGGTTTAACTTTTCTTACTTGCATAGCAAATAAAGAAACATCTTCTTTGTTGATACCGCTAACTGTAAGATTAGCCTTTTCAGCTGTTACGGCTATAGTTTTTGGAATTTCTAAAAGGATCGGATGAGAATATCCGACGTTTAACTGAAGTTTGTCTCCTTTAACTTCCCATTTAAAACCAACTCCATCGATGATTAATTTCTTTTCAAAACCTTCATTGACACCCTTAATCATATTCTCAATATGAGACATATAAGTTCCCCAAAGAGATTTTGAATATTTGTCATTTCTCAAAGGTTCACTAGTAATACCCTCTTCAGAAATATTAATTTTGAATAAATTTTCTTTGAAGTTTTTAGCCAATTCTCCTTTCGGACCTTTCACAGAGAAGATCCCATTTTCAAAGGACACTGTGGTACCACTTGGAATATTTAATTGTTGTTTTCCTATTCTTGACATATATTTGTTTACCAAATGTTAAATAAGACTTCTCCCCCACAAAGTTCTTTGCGAGCTTCTTTGTCTGTGAGAATACCTTTTGGAGTAGAGATTATTACGAGACCTTTACCGTATTTATATTTATGAATATCACGATAACCTAAATAAACTCTTTTTGATAATTTTGAAACTCTTTCAATATTGTTAATCTTTGGAAAAATTCTAGGATGTTTTCCAGTATACTCAATAACAATTTTGATTTGTTTTTTGTTGTTACCTACATCAAGCACTTCAAAGGTTTTAATAAATCCTTCTCTTTTTAAAACTTCTAAAATAGAAACTTTAATTTTTGAGTGAGGGATAATGATATGATCTTTTTTGATAAGACCGGCATTTTTGATGCCAACTAGCATGTTTGCAATTTGATCCATATATTTGTTTTTCTTTAAATTACCAGGATGATTTCTTTACCCCAGGAATCATTCCTTCGTTTGCTAATTCACGAAAACAGATTCTGCATAAATCAAAATCGCGCATATATCCGTGTCTTCGACCACATTTAAAACATCTTCTAACTACTCTAGTAGAATATTTTGGAGCTTTTTTAGCTCTAGCTTTAACTGATGTTTTTGCCATATTTAATTAGAAATATTTTTAATAATATTTGTGCCATTAAAATATCAAGCGAAATAAAGATAATTTTTATAAAAACCTAAAAACTATATTCAAATTACTGATTATTAATAGCTAAAACATATTAACATATTTAGCAAATTCAAGCAAACGAAAATCATAAAAACCTTCTTCGAAAAGAAGGCTTTTATGAAAGATAAAAATTAAAAGAACAAAGCTCTAACTTCATGAGGAAGTTGGAGCTTCTTCTGTATATGATGGAGTAGATTCTGATTCTGGGATAGGATCAGGTGTTGGTTCTGATATTGATTCTGGTGTTTGTTCTGAGGCTGGTGTTGGAGCTGTCGTTTGTTCTGAGGCTGGTGTTGGAGCTGTCGTTTGTTCTGGAGCTGGTGTTGGAGCTGTCGTTTGTTCTGGAGCTGGTGTTGGTTCTACTGCTGGTTCTGGGATAAGGTCAGGCATTGGAGCAACAGTTGTTTTAGGTATAATTCCTGAAGAGTCAAGCATTCCTTGAAGTTGTTCTTTTGTGACGCAAATACCGTCTATACAAAGTTCTTTAGTTTCCACTTTTTCTGCTCGCAAACTTTCTACCCAAAGTTTAGTATTTATAAAGATTTCAGACAATTTTTCTAAAGCTCTTTTAACTAATTCTATAAAGTTTAATCCTGCTTCTTCTGTAGACAAATCTTCACTAGCAACCAAATGTGCAAAGATTCCCCCACTGTCTACTTTTTGATTTAACTCTTTGATTGCAGAAACAAGATATGGAGTCATGCCAGCATAATTTACACCTTTCATTTTGTCTTCATCTGTAGTGACCAGATCTGGAAAGATCTGTTCTAAGTTTTGAGCGATGAAACCTGTGTGTTTTAATGTGTTGTCAGCTTCAGAATTCCAATTATACTTTACCACTTCTAATTTAGAGAGTTTATCTAGAGTAGATGTTGAATTTGGATCAAGAGAGATTGTGTTTAAAGTGAAAG